>Ga0131853_10027650_pt1 | contig 10172 bp, 4 predicted proteins | sample TergutLab28metaG_FD_92764 | JGI IMG/M metagenome (GOLD analysis project Ga0131853, IMG submission 92764) | Labiotermes labralis P1 segment gut microbial communities from Petit-Saut dam, French Guiana - Lab288 P1 (version 2) (version 2) | ecosystem: Host-associated > Arthropoda: Insects >... | reverse complement strand
TGAGAGGGGAATGCAGTGTTCACTGTGCCTGCGTGACGCTTTGCGCAGTCAGCCATGTTACGTCACCACGGGGCTTTCTCATGTATAGTGCTTGTAACCCTAAGGACAACTATGACATGAGTGCGAGTGTTTTTGTAGTTCAATTTAATGGCTTTATGTCACTGACAAGTTAGTTTGATGTTAAGTACCGATATTAACATTACAGAAACCACATATTCCTGCCAGTTTTAATATGTATTTGATAATCAATAAGTGTGTAACAGCTGTCAAAGTTTCAAAATTCTCTGGCCATTATCTCCGTAACCGTTCAACTTTGGACATAGGTGTTTTGGGTTATATCGGTATGCTTTAACATAAGGAACACCCTCCCGAATTCTGGCACATTCCTCCTGGGACACCCTATATACCGTTACGACACGTATCTATGTCCTCCCCACGTGGGGTGGGGGAGTGGAGGTACATTCCACCATAAAGTAAGGCGTTCTACTTCTTGTAAATGTACAGGCTCTTCAAATGATCTCTTAAGATATTGTTCCATTCTTTATCCAAGGTGCTAACTTAAGGCACCTGGGTCACTATGAAACCGCGAGATTTGAGGTGCACACAGCAGCGTTGCTGAAGATTCAGGTCTTGTGAGATGTTACATTTCGTCGAATGGGAGGTAGTTACCGACGTTTCGAAAGTTCTCCGTGTCTTCATATCCACGGTCAGTTGCACAAAAGAACAGCTATCTGCCGGGTATGAAGGCAGTGCGATCCTTCGAAACGTCGACATCTCTTTACGCTATGACACAGCGTGACATCGACTTGAATTTTCGGCGGCTATCATTTTACCTCAGTGGAGATAATTCGTAATACACACTAATCCTCTTGCTGCTCGCTGTTCTTGTTGTTGTTGTTGGCTGACAGATTTCTGTGTACACTGTAAGATGGCACAAGCTGTAATCACTTAACACTGAATTTAACATTCATAGGTGCGTGCATCAGTAATATATTCTCAAAGTACAACCAACAAGTTGCGAATTTTCACAATTTATTTATTTCTGTAAGATGTTCTACATGTTTCAGACGGTTTTCCCGTCCATCATCAGGAGCTCAAAACTGCATATACAGCGTCAGGCATTTGTCAGACCAATGTTAGCCTGGCTAGCAGCAGTTTGCAGTTGCGCGACTGACAGTCGCACAATTTCCCTCACCCCAGACGCATAGCCTGCTGCTCTGCTCCTAACAGCCGACCACCAGCCACCAAGGCATTAACACACCACATGCGGCAGTAACACAGGTATAGTCTCGAGCTCCTGATGATGGCCATATAAGTGCCCGAAACATGTTGAGCAGATTATAAGTGCAATAAAGCATTCAGTAGCATCTAGTTGGTTTTCTTCTCTACGCTTATACTACGATGCACGGACAAACGTACATAAAAAGGGATTAAATACATCGTTAATTTGAATGCATGTCTTTACTTTAACCTCACATTCGAGTAATTTAATTTCAAACAACCTACTGTTATCTCACAATCATAATCAAGGGTGTGGAGGAGAAAGACTCCAAACTGTGTTGGTCAGCGGGTGGCATTCACGAACTAGAACATTCCCCATTAACCGATAAAGAATAATAAATGTGTTGTGGCCTACCACCTAACAAGAGATGAGAGTTGAACCGCACTTGGTGCCCACAGCTTTGTTTCTTCAGTAAACAATTCTGCTTATCTGAGGCACTCATCTGTGCTGGACAGCTACACTCTGTCACTGGCTACTGTTTGTCACTTACACGGCCAACAGTCGGTACGGAAGTAATCTGCCTTCTGTGAGGTGTGGGCCAAATCGGGATGTCCACCCTTAAATGAGCAAGTACCAGAACAGTGTCCGATGACGAGGCGTACTTAGGATTTTGTAGTAGATTGTCGTGGGCTTTAATAAGCTCAGTCTTGCACCAGCATAAAGGCTGAGACGCGTTGCCAGTGAGTGGTGACATAAAAATGATTTCGTCCCACTCTACCAGGTTTTCAATATTTGGTTATCCCTACTGCACCAAAATATATTAGCTGCCTCCATATTTTTCTTGGACTTTGGTTTTCAAACCACGCTCCTCCGAAATATCAGTCTTACTTACTTATTTACTCCATAGTGCAGAGTCCTTCTTGAGAAGCTAGCTGGTTTGCAGCTAGTCAAGAAATTCCCCGCATTTCACGGAACCCTAAGGTTCATTACCGCACTCACAAGCGTCCGCCACATTTCCCTATCCTGGGCCAGCCCAATCCAGTCCATATACCCACATCCCACCTCCTGGAGATCCATCCTAATATTATCCACCCATCTACACCTAGGTCTCCACAGTGGTCTCCTTCCCTCCGGTTTCCCCAGCATCAGTCAATTCAGATAAATGAAAAGGACATTAATATTATATGTATTCAAATGTAAGTTGTCCTAACATGTGACAACATCTAGCATGGTGGATGGTTACACACAATTCGGAGTAGCAAAATGCCTTTTTATTGGACACTGAGAATCCCAGAAGTAAGTAGAAGTAAAATTGACAGTCGTGACAGGCAGATATCTTGAATGTAGAAAATTGCAAATATTGTGTATTGCAGTGCTATGCAATGAGATTAAATGCAGATCAGACATAGTAAATGCCTGCAACCATTTAGGCCCACATAATGTATTGACTTCCTCTCTCTCATCTGAGAGCTTCAAGATTAAAATATGTGGTAGAACAATGTGGTGTTGATTGGTCTTTTTGTTTTTTTGTAAGACACTAAAACATAATGCAGAGGAAAATGTCTGGATTTAAGCGAGAAAAAGCAAAAAGACGGTGGAGAGAGTGGATAAAAATGGAACTTTATTGATACCTGCACACTTCAGGAAATGTTATTACTGGAATCAAACCAAGAGGCTGTGTGATGATTGGGGCATGCATTTATCGAGGTTACAAGATTTCAGAAATGCTTACAAAACTTTAGACACCGCTCAGAAGATAAGATCTTAAGATAAAATGGTCAAAATACCCCCTTCTCCCCCCACCCCAGGGGATAATGATGTCCCACTGTCAGGTTTTCTTCGAAAACGTGGCACTAGTAAGAAACTCATTACGTTGCATTGCTGGAAGGTCTTCTCGGAAGTGAGTCTGGCAATGCTCAAACCGCATTCGCTGTGTGTTTATTGAAGCTCTGACGCTCTTTTGTAAAACAAGTAGCAACATTTGTGGCTGTCTGCATGCACTGATACTGATATCTCATTATCCCGTTTAAGAACAATTTTTAGCCTGAAACTCTACTTCACAATTATAACTTAAATTCCAAGAACTGACATACTTTTATATTTGTCGTTCCATTGCTGAAATCTACCGTATTATGCAGAGAAACTTGGCTGATACCTCAAAGAGAACAAACTGCATACTCACTATAAAGAAGAATCGGCTAATAGTGTGTGCGAGAAATTAGGTGAAAGTCATATGAGAGACAAATATCAGTAATGTGTAGGCTACTGCAAGTGTTGAGTTTGTTGTTGTAGGTGACGTATTGAGTTACCACTGGGCCTTAAATTTTATTGGTTCCTTCGATGAACATTTATAATTTATGACTTATGTATGTTTTAAGTGACCATGTATGGTTTAAGAGTTGTTATTTGTTTTATGGCGATTTTATTTATGACTTATGCTGTTATGCTGTTATATTTATGATTTATGCAAGCAGTCAGCATAACCTGTATGACGTGTACCTATTGCTGTGTGTACAGTACTCCTGGTGATGGACAGAAAACCCGTCCGAAACATGTACAGTTCTATTCCAAAAATAAATTTGAGAAATTAGTGCATATCTTTGGTATTATTATTTTAAGAATATATCACGATGCACAGTCCTGTGAATGTCAAAAGTTGCTATTCATGTCGTGCGGCTATTTTGCAAGATATTTATTAATTTTACACAGTTACAGGTACACTGTGCACTTCCATTTGTGCCTCTTTTTAGCCCACTAAAAAACATTCCTTACTATCACTAATATTTTATTTTCACAAGTTAGATATACATATTGGATGCCATCTGCTACCCTGACAGTTTAAAAACCCGTGTTGTGTTTGCGGTCCAAATTTGGGGCTGGTAACAGTTTTTGTATACATAAATCTCCACGACAGGTTTGTTCGTATCGATGTCCACAAATCGGGTTTAACAACAGTATGTCCCTTGTACAGTACACTGGATGGAGCTGCTATATGAATGCGCACTGCCGTAACAATGCATGATATAATTAGCCCATAAATAAACGTTTTACCCAGATGTAACAGAGAACCCACTTCACTACGGCCATATGTAATTTATCAAAGAAGTTAACAAGAAGGGATGGAAAAGAGGCTGTGACAGCAAAAGAAACAACTAGATGCTAATAACAATAAAACGCGCGACAGAAATCGTGAAAGGGGATGTTTTTGTGACGTCACGGACACAATCCGTCGACTCCCTATTGGCTGTAAAGCCGTCTCCTAAAGAGTCAAGCTCATTAAAAACGAAGTGAATTTGAAGGGCGGGATTTGAGAGCGTAAGGCCCCGCCCGCTGACCCCGCCCCCTGCTCTGTCTCGCTCATTGCATAGGCCGCACCGTGCTCTCTGACAGACCCGTCTCCCGAGATCTGGTCCCGTCGACAGTACTGGTTTAGGCCTCTCCCGTGTAGGGTGCTTTGTTGTGTGTTGGCTGCGTGCAGTGCTCTGGGAGAGGAGAAAGGGGTTGCAGTGCGATAACCCCCACCCCGAAGGGGGGAAAAAGAAATTTCGTTAACTGTGGGCTCCAGTGTTTTTATTTCTCTGGTATATATTACATGTACGTTATGAGTAACGAACGTAGGATTAATTTCAGCAGCCACAGTATTGGAACATGAGTGCAGTGTCTTAGGTGAGGAACTTCTGGCGTGTGTACAGATAGCCGTGATTGCTATGGACAGATTTATATCCTGCCACTGCCCTTGGAAGACAGTGGCACATTGCACAGACATACGTTTGAACTAAACCAAGAAAACTGTGCCATATCTGTTGAGACTCTCCATGCTTGAGGAATCCCCTGCAGTTAGCATGACGGTACTGAAACTCAGCCACCACCACCAGCAGCAGCAAATCTCTGCCGTTAAAGACAAAACTAACGCGGGAGGTGGAGGCGGTGGTGGTATATCCTCGGCTGCTTCTGTCAAGATGGACTCCATGATGCAGATTGACTCTAATGACGAAACAAAAGCGATGGCTGCATCGGGTGGTTTGATGAAGGCCGGCGCACCTCAACCGCCACCAGCAAATCACCAGCAACAGCAAACTACGAACTCCAGGCCAAGTCACATCAGTTTTAGTGTAGCGGCTCTGTTAGCGGACACCAGGCCGTCGTCTCGTCATCGGTCATCCCCTTCATTTCTTTCGTCACAATCGCCACCCCTAGAGCCATCCACCCCTTATCGGTCTGAGCACCCTCTCACGTCTTCGGACGAAGAACTAAACGACGATGAATCCGAGCAGGGAAGTGCTGTCGACGTGGAAGTTCTAAGAGACTCTAGTTCTCCTGTAAACACACTGACGCCGACGACACCCCCACCGTTGCATACGGGTGCCAGGATGAGCGCCAGCTCGGTGGATACGTTATCCGCGAGGTTCATGCTCGCGGGAGCACATGGCCCTGGTGCCGGCGTCGTAACTCCCGTCAGACCGACCCCATTCTCGGCGCTAGCCGCTGCGGCGGCCGCGTATTCTGCCGGTCTACAGCATCATCACCCTTCGCCACACCATCAGCCAAACTCCTGGGCCGCCTCCACCCTAGTAGGACATTATCCGGGTGCCATGTTTCCGGGTCCAGCGGCGGCAGCTGCAGCCTTCGCGGCTGCGGGACTGGGAGGATCCCCAGGTGAGCAGCAAGTTAAACTACCGCAGTGCGAAAGTGTTGCGAGGTGGCACATTGCGTCGACATATGCAAGCTCACCAGAAATGTAAATGTAACTTACCAAGCATGTATTATTTATTGTGGTTAGAGGGTCATCCCTTAACCTTTTGACGCCTAAAGTCAACTAAAGTGGTCGTACCGCACCGCTAGCCCCTAAAGTTGCAGTTTATATATTTATTCAACAAATATAGGCACTGAATATTTTAAACATGGTGTATACTCTCCGTTTTTTTCCTCTTTAAAAATGCAGTTTGTTTCATAATTCTAACGTATTTGGTTCCTGTGTTATTCACATTTTATATACAGAGTGTGCTAAAATTAAAAAAAATAATTCCGGGGCCAAAAGGTTAAAAATTAGGAGTCTGTTAACTTCAAATACTTCACCCTCCCTACTCTAATTCAACACAACCGTCATTTCCCACTGCGGTAAACTGTGGTTATAAAGTACTCAATTATTACACCAACCATTGCACATATATAAAATTTACACATTAAAACATTAAAAACGCTCCGACATGTTTCGGTCCTAAGACCATCACTAGTCACACTAGAAATAGTCACAGATTAATTTCGTTGTACAAGTTGGGTGTTGTGGCAGCATGCCGTTTTGTGCCCTACTACTGATGTGCAATGCACATCCGTAGCAGGGCACTCTTCGCAACATAACATTACACAACACGGTATGCTGCCACAATACCCAACTTGTACGACATAATTAATCTGTGACTATTTCTAGTGTGAATTTAGCAAGGAATATATAGCTCCCTGATTATGATCTTAGGACCGAAACATGTCGGAGGTTTTTTAATGTGTAAATTTTATAAATTTTATATATGTGCAGTGGTTGGTGTAATAACTGAGTAACTCGACAACATGCACGGCGTAACAATGAAAATAATAAAAAATAATATAAAATAAAAAATATGGTTAGAAACTTCTTTACTTTAAAATTATTTAAACTGACAAACAAACATCAGGTGCAGACATTTAGTCATTATTATTTTACCTCTGATTAGACCCACATATAGAAGTGAATATGAAACAGGCCCATCATCTATGCATTCTGCAGGATGAAATCTAAGACAATAGGCTCGCTGACGGCCGAGAAAAAATGAAAATGATTCAAATTTGTCTCTCATGTGTTTAGGCCTATCAGCATATACAGTTATTGCATCAAACACCTCAAACGTGGATTGATCTAAATAACATGTAAAAGCTCTGTTCATACGCCACAGAGAGATGATAGTGTCTTCCATTAGAGAGACCTGCCGTGCAGGAATGTAATTATTTACTGTGACAGTAATACCAAACATGTAAATGAACACACTGTGGGAAAGAATTGGAGTTTTTATTGTTAAGCTTAGGGTTTGTAAGTTATAGTAACCATGAAGCCTTTAGAGGGCTAAATAGACAATATTGTGAGCCTGCGATTTGTGTCCTTTTCTGCTATGTTTCTTTCCCAAAACCAATTTTATCAACATTGGTGTTTAAATTTTTTTGCTAAAATTTGAAGACTGTCGGGTCCAGTTTAAAGCAGAGAATATCTCGTCATACGTTCTGTGACTGTAGTCCTATTTCAGGGAACATCGTAGGGTTAAACATCTGGTAAGCCTTACTAGAAACACTGCAACAATACGTACAGGGCACTTCTGTTAGACCTACCAGAATTGTTGATCAACATGACTGCCGAATATATATATGTAATCACATGGTTATAGTTACAATATTGTGTGATATTTGAAATCCGCTAAGGTTAAACTTTTCAAGCCTGGCGGTTACCATTAGGTTTGTCATTAGAAAATTCCACATTCAGTCCCATACAGCGTGTATGTTTGTTATGACTCATAAGAAGAAGAAACCATAGAGACCATCAAAGAGACTTCCAAATATGTGAGACCGGAATGTGTCAATAAGGAGCACAACTGCATGTTAGCTAGATGATGATGGTGATGATGATGATGATGACGATGATGACTATGACGACGATGAATCTCAGTGTTACAAACAGCGATTATTTTCTTGTAGAGTGTTAACTGATAGGTTTCTATAACCGAGATGGAGATTGTTTACTACGCGGTACGAATTGGGTCTTTAAATAAAACAGATTAGGGATAAACGAGGTGAACCTGGAGAGCATGCAGAGGTTATGTGTAATTGCAGTCGGTTGAAAACGTTAAATGTCATGGAGTAGCACGCCGTGTCGACTGGTAGATATTTATCGACTTTTCGAAAATGTTACTCTCTTTCAAAACATCGGAAAATGTTAACCGATCTACATCCTAGAATGTTTAAATGTTCAGCAACATGGTTGGCAGAACCTCAAATCTCACCTTTATAGGCACTTACCTTCAGTATGACACAAATGATACGAAGGGTGTAATATTAAGTTGGTCATATTATTTTAGAAAGGAATTTTTACATTACTAGCCTTCTCACCCTCTCTTCCAGACGCTGGACTAGATTATTGTTTTTCCCCTGCGGCCCCACCGCCCAAATTGGTCCTAGGCCGCCTCATTCTGAGGTGTCTAGATCACACAAAATTTTACACACGCACACACACACACACACACACACGGGGCCACCCCTGAACGATTGATCAGCCCGTCTCAGAGGCTGTACCTACAAAACACACAACAAACACAAGAGGCGAATATTCATGTCCTTAGCGGGATTCGAACCTGCAACTCCAGCGCGCGAGCAAGTGGAGACCCATGCCTTAGACCGCACGGCCACTGGAATCGGCTAGATGAATATGAATATATATATATTTCCCTGTGGGGCTGTGGCCCAACGCGGGCCATGGCCTCGTTCTTGGGGTTTCTAGATCACACACAACGACGCACCACAGTCGGTAGGACACCTTTGTACGAGTGATCAGCCCATCGCAGAGGCCTCTACCTGACAACACACAACACTCACAACAGACAGACATCCATACTCCCGGCGGGATTCGAACTCACTATCCCAGCAAACGAGAGGCCGCAAACTTACGTCTTCGACCGCGCGGCCAATGGGATTGGCTAGATGAATATAAGTAGGCTATATTGAATGAATACTTACTTACTTACTTACTCCATGAAGCGGAGTCGTTCTTGAGAAGCTAATCACTTCTCAGCTAGTGAAGAAATTCCCCGCATTTTATGGAACCGAAAGGTTCATTACCGCATTCACAAGTGCCCGCCACCTGTCCCTATCCTGAGCCAGCTCGATCCAGTCCATGCCCTCACATCCCACTTCCTGAAGATCCGTCTTAGTATTATCCTCCTATCTATGCCTGGATGTTCCAAATGGTCTCTTTCCCTCTGGTTCCCACACCAAAACCCTGTATATACCTCTGCTCTCCCTCATACATGCTACATGCCCTGCCCACCTCATTCTTCTCGATTTGATCACCCGAACGATTTGGCATAAGTGGTTTGTACATTACCCTACCTAAAGGATGTTTATCGTCTATGAATATTTTGGTTGTTTAGCGTCTAGTGATGTTAGGAAGACATAGCGTTGGGCTATCTTGAAAAGCTTCGGAAGGAAACAAGCGTGGCCTATTTTATAGTACTGTTCCCGACATTAGACCGAAAGAAGTGCAGAAAAAATTTGACATGTGAAGTTAGTCAGGGTGCGTATGTTTTTGTTTTATGCAATTTTGATTTAGGCAGCTCTTCTTCAACAAAATTGGGATGCATTCCCCGCCTAAGAGAGGTAATTTCAAGCAACTGCTGGAATAAAAATTGCCCACACACTTCCCCTACGATTTCTACGCCCAAAATAAAATAACCTTTAAGTCACATCTCCGTAAGCCTTTCCGTAGACATACCAACCTCTAATATGTTAGGCTTCTGGCCTCAACAGATGCTAAATTCATAGTCATCTTGTATGAAGAACAGGCCTACCATGTAGCAGTTTAGCTTACCAAAGATAATTGTTGTTACTTGTACTGTCTATCAGTAGATATATGTTGGGTTTAACGAGAATACTGTGATGTGACGGGCTTCTAAGGTTTTGTTCTGTCTCCTTCAGCTTGCATCATTGTTTTGCACATACCTTATGTCCCGCAATTTACGTACCTTATGGGTCGCATCGGACCGCCTCTGTGGTCTAGTGGTCAGGGTTTCTGGCTACAGATACAGAGGTCCCCGGTTCGATCCCCGGCGCTACCAGATTTTCTGAGTAGTAGTGGGTCTGGAACGGGGTCCACTCAGCCTCGTGAGCCTCGTGAGGTCAATTGAGGAACTACTTGAATAAAAAAAGTAGCGGCTCC
>Ga0131853_10027647_pt1 | contig 10174 bp, 6 predicted proteins | sample TergutLab28metaG_FD_92764 | JGI IMG/M metagenome (GOLD analysis project Ga0131853, IMG submission 92764) | Labiotermes labralis P1 segment gut microbial communities from Petit-Saut dam, French Guiana - Lab288 P1 (version 2) (version 2) | ecosystem: Host-associated > Arthropoda: Insects >... | reverse complement strand
TAATGAACCTTCGGGTTCCGTGAAATGTGGGGAATTTCTTGACTAGTTGCAAACCAGTTAGATTCTCAAAAAGGAATCTGCAGCATGGAGTAAGTAAGTAAGTAAATAAAACAGTATACACTGTTTGTCTTATCGCAAAATGGGATCTATGAGCCCTTCTGGAACAAAAAATTCACAGACAATTTTGGTAGAGGCGTCCAACATAAAACTGCAATCAAACGCATAAAAAGTTGAACTGATACTTGATGGTGAATGCTTGTGTTTATACATGCTGGCAGTAACAGAAAGGTGATAAGGGTTTACTCACAAAGGACGTAGCTACTGTCCGTGCATGACAGATAGTGTTAACATTTGGACGCCTCGACACCTACATACTGTCACCCATAACACACTTACAGTAACAGTTCGAGGGCGGTAATTGTCAAATGGCCCCAAAATGTACATAATTTCACTTTCAGGAGACCGCAGCGTCTAGCAGATGACGTTAATTCTTCAGACAGCCTTCACATGTACATACTTTCACCTTCAAGAGACCGCAGCGTCTAACAGATGACATAAATTCATCAGACGGCCTTCGCATGTACATAATTTCACCTTCAAGAGACCGCAGCATCTAAGAGATGACGTTAATTCTTCAGACGACCTTCGCATGTACATACTTTCACTTTCAAGAGACCGCAGCGTCTAACAGATGATGTTAATTTTTCAGACGGCTTCACATGTACATACTTTCACCTTCAAGAAACCGCAGCGTCTAACAGATGACGTTAATTCTTCAGACGGCCTTCGCATGTACATACTTTCACTTTCAAGAGACCACAGCGTCTAACAGATGACGTTAATTCTTCAGACGGCCTTCGCATGTACATAATTTCACCTTCAAGAGACCGCAGTGTCTAACAGATGACGTTAATTCTTCAGACGGCCTTCGCATGTACATACTTTCACTTTCAAGAGACCGCAGCGTCTAACAGATGGCGTTAATTCTTCAGACAGCCTTCACATGTACATATTTTCACCTTCAAGAGACCGCAGCGTCTAACAGATGACGTTAATTTTTCACATAGCCTTCACATGTACATACTTTCACCTTCAACAGACCGCAGCGATTAAAGTATTACGCCAATTCTTGAGACAGCCTTCCCACATACATACTTTCACTCATGAGACAGCTGTCTTTCAATTTCGAAAGGGTCTTTGTACTAAAACATTGTGAACGTGTCATAGTTACTAAACATAAATCCCTGTATTTGTTTTCAAAGATTTCTGGGCCCCTGCCGGCAACACGGAACGGAGCATATTATCAAGTAAATTTATTAGCTATAAGAAGGCGTGTAGTGTAATTATAGCGACGCTTTGAGCAGCTAGCAGACGGCACATTTGTGCGGCATCTGTGTATACTTTCATAAGCTACGTTTCCTCTTTAATTTCTATCGAAACTGTGACTGGGCTGTCTTCATTGCTACATCTTTGTCTGTCTTCAAAATCGGCCTGACACAAACAATGCGGAATGCACAAACGGACCGAAGAGTTGGCTCAACAGACCGTGATTCTAACTATTCATACGTCAGATACAAGTTTCGAGTCTCTTCAAGTCCGAAAACAGACTACCCTGATATTTTTTTGTCGTCTTCCTCAGCACTGCCAAGCACAAGCCACAATGTTATCTTGAAATAGGTCACGACCGCTTCATTCAGTTTAGAAGCCAGTTGAAATGTGATGGCACGTGCGCAGAAACCAGATTTCGTCTTTCGGCGAAACGGACGAGTCCATTTAAATCGACAGGTGGGCGTCAGTTCAGTCGACTACTGGCAGTCGAGGTGGCGCATCAGTGGTAGTAATGCTGGATACACCATGTTCCGAGGTAGTGTGAAGGTACTGGCTACCCACTCCATTCGCCAGTTTCTCCTTCACTTCCCCTTCTGTGCGTCACCGTGTGCCATCATATTTCAACTAGTGTTTAACTTACAGTTCATTATACGAGTGTCAATCGGAAGTGATTTCAATTCACCTCATTTGTAGCAGTACTGCTACCGTTAGGTCAGTGTTTTCCAAAAAGTTTTCGGCGTAACCCCAATAGTTCCACAGAAAATCGTTAGGGATTCCGTGACAAATCGCGGAATACACAACTATTCTGAAATACCGCAAAAGATTACAAACGTGTCTCGGAATATTGCGAGAGTTTTTGTCCGGCTATTGGCAATACTGGAGTAATCTCCGTAGGCCAACAACTGTCCCTCGGTTTTGTTTTCGTTTACTTAGGCAGCGGTTTCCAGAGATATGAGCAATTATATTGGAGGTTTCTCCACAGGAAGTGGGCCGGGTACCTCAGTCGGTATAGCGACTGGTTACGGGCCGGACTGTCGGGGGATCGAATCCCGGTGGGGGCGAGATTTTCCGCACCTGTCCAGACCGGCACTGGGGCCCACCCAGGAGCTATCCATGGTTTCGCGGAAACGCTCTGCTGCGTTGTCGCGATGCCATTCACGGGCAGCGAGCGCCCTTTGCCGTTCCTTTGCGACTGATGATGCTCCCAGTTGAACAAACTGCCGCATGCACGTGCTCTCTTTCTCTCTCTCTCCACAAACTACTGATAACCGAAGACGAATATCTAACGGTGTAACGCCCTCTGTCCACAGCAACCACGTGGTCCGATGCAGTACGCCTTCCATTTCGCGACTCATATTCATGAACTTCGACCACTAGACTTGAAAGCGACGCATCTGTTTCTCACAGGCATCCATCACTATGGGTCGATCCCAACGGCCACGCGGTCTAAAAGGGGTGGTTCTGCGGCCGCTCGCATGCTGGGATTGCGGGTTCGAATCCCGCCGAATCGTGGATGTATGTCTCTTGTCAGTGTTACGTGTTGTCAGGCAGAGGTCTCTGCGACGGGACGATCACTATTCCAGAGGAGTGCTACCGCGTGTGGTGTGTCTGAGTGTGATATCGAAACCTCAAACAATGAGGCCTAAGCCCTGTGTGGTTGCCGGGCTATAAAAAAAAATACGCACGACTAGGGCCACCTGGTGGTGGAATGCTGTACTAAGACAACACTATCCTGTGGCTATCCACACGGTCTCACATTCCGTTATTCGCCCAAACAGCAGACCTGGTCCAACCACTTCCGAAACCCCTTCGTATTTACATAACGACAGTTCAGATCATAAAAACAGAATTAAAACAACAAGCTATGTTGTTCAGCCACGTTTAAGCTAAAGAAATTACAATTAAGTGTGTTGTTTCACAACGCTCGCCTCGACCAGTAGCACTGAACGTTACTGAGTTTCACAAATACGAAGGAGAGTCAAATGAAAACACTAAAAGTGCGATAAAAATACGGACCACAGCTCGATTGTCTTGTAAGTTGACAACAATGTTACTTATGATTTGAAGAGTGGCCGACACATGGCAATGGAGACTACATAGAAAAATGAAGTCATTGTGTACCTTTAGTGTTCAGTAAATTACGAGATAAAAAATATTTGAGGTTTTCATTTGTCTCGCCGTCGTATTCCCGCAATTAAGACTAGAGAGTACAGAACACGAGATGATACTGTCTGGGTTTGGTGCTTCTGTAGTGCGGTGCGGGGGGACTTCTGTCTACATGGAGACTAGCACAGAACACGAGATGATACTGCCTGGGGGTAGTGCATGTGTAGTGCGGTGCGGGGGGACTTCTGGCTACATGGAGACCAGCACAGAACACGAGATGATACTGCCTGGGGATAGTGCATGTGTAGTGGGGTGCAGGGGGACTTCTGGCTACATGGAGACCAGCACAGAACACGAGATGATACTGTCTGGAGGTAGTGCATGTGCAGTGGGGTGCGGGGGGACTTCTGGCTACATGGAGACTAGCGCAGAACACGAGATGATACTGCCTTGGTGTAGTGCATGTGTAGTGCGGTGCGGGAGGGATTTCTGGCTACATGGAGACTATCTGCCTGATAATGGTAGGGGCAACAGACTGTTCTAGTGCCGCACACATACAGGTATGTGCCGCATAACGACGTTTCGGTCAACGACGGACCGCGTATATGACAGTGGTCCTATACGATTATAATGTTATAATACTTACCACTGTGTTACAATTGCCTACACTATTCAGTATATAAACATGCTGTACAGGTTTGTAGCCTAGTAGCAATAGGCTATACCATAAAATAACAAAACCCAAACACAGTGTGGGCCACCAAACCCATTTTACACCCAATTAATTCCGAACACAGTGTATATAATTGATTTTGGCCTGTAATCCAACAATCCTAAACTTCACATAGACTAGGTGTGTAGTAGGTTATATTGTACTACCTAGGTTTGTGTAAGTACACGTTCGCACAACGACGAAATCGCCTAACGACGCATTTCTCAGAACGTGTCCCCGTCGTCAAGCGAAGCATATCTGTACTGAAAACAACAGCACTGCGAGTTGCACGCAGTGAGCGATTGCAATGCGCGAATGCTTTCAGGATATGTAGTAGCAACTCTTCATTCACCAGGAAATCTTGCGCATGTGGATCCATCGCAGTTGTACAGCTGGGATCACCTCATGGTCTGTGGACAGTACGGCCTTCTGGGACGCAACGCCGTGTAATCTTCAGTCAACAGTAAAACGGATTCAGTATTATTCCTCCCAAACGCCAGTAACAACCTACCAGACTACACGGCCTCATATGCCAGAGGACCACAGACTTCATATATACTACCAATTTAATAACAAAAGGACGAATACAAAGAGTATGAGAAGCAGCACATTTGGAGAAGGCAAAAATGCATACAGAATTTTTGTAGAAATCGGTCAACGGAATACACCAACGGGAAAACCTAGAGAGAGAGAGAGAGAGAGATGGAACAATAATAATGAAACAGACCTTATAAATATAAACTGCAAGGAAGGGGAATCAACACACTCAGAACACAATTCAGTGGCGCACTTTAGTGGGCGCGGCAATGAACACATCAGTGTCATTAGTTTCATTTCTTGATTTGGTGAGCCACTAAGATCTGAACTTGAACAGAAACTCTGAAACATGTAGTCAAACGTGTCAGAAGAGCGCCTTTATATTGAAAATACCGAACAGCGTGGAGATACCGAGCACGTAGCTGGTATCCTTGACAGGTAGCGGTGTAGAAACTGGCTGCTAGCTCCACTTGACACACAGTTTATAGAACATAAACATTAGTACAAACTGCCTGTGTACATAACTGTGTGCACAATAAACTAAGTGGATTATTTCAACATTGTTTCCTCAGCTATGTAATAAAACCTCTCTCATTTCACCTATTTCGTTATCTGCTCCTTATTTCTCCACGTATATGATTCCTTCCTGCTTCCATTCATTTCTCTTTTTTCTTTCGTTCTTTTCTATTTATTATATTTCTCCTTTTTCTCTCTTTTCACTGCTTCCGCGTTTTCGCTCTTCCCAGCCTTTATCTGTCTCTCCTTTCTGTCCACGGCCGATAACCCCTTTGTCTGTCGCCTGACTCACACAAACACCACACACCATTACACCATTCAGCCAGACACCATTACACCACTCAGCCTATCGTACTGCACACCACACCATTACACCATTCAGCCTCTCGTACTACACACCACACCATTACACTATTCAGCCTCTCATACTGAACACCAGACACCATTACACCACTCAGCCTCTCGTACTGCAAACCAGATACCATTACACCACTCAGCCTCTCGTACTGCACACCACACCATTACACCATTCAGCCTCTCGTACTGCACACCAGACACCATTATACCATTCAGCCTCTCGTACTGCACACCACACCATTACACCCCACAGTCTCTGGTACTACACACCACACCGTAACACCACTCAGCCTCTCGTACTGCACAAAACACACACACACACATTACATCCTCTGCTGTGATCCTTTCAGCACACGTACTGCACACCACACCACACCACTCTACCTTTCAGCACACCTACTGCACACCACACCACAACACTACCTTTCAGCACACCACACCACACCACCTTTCAGCACACCTACACACTACGTTCAAGGATTAACACTAAGTGAATTGCACATAATGACGCTGCAACTTGCTTGTGAAGGCGCAAAAGCCTGCACTGGTTGAACGCTTACGTCGAGCTGACGTAACGTAATGCAAAGAAAACCTGCATCGTACACACATGACAGTCTTTCTGCTTTCTCCTGTGCCCCCTCTCATCACTGTTACTGACGGAACAGTTTACTTAGCAAAAAAACAATAGAACGCACTGACCTACGTTCATTTTACACAGCTGTAAGACACCGATCATCGTTCATCACCTGGTTGAGTGCTCCAGTAATCCGACGACCAACCAAATGGCATCCCCAAACCAGTGACAGCTTATCAAACCACATACAAATCAAACACGTGTTCCTCTACATATTACACGTGTCACATTAACACGTAAAATGACTTCTGGGACTGCGCGTGCGTGGGAACAAAATTAGCGCCAGACGCGATCAAAGATCGACTCTTCCACACGAATATTGGCTCGCCAAAGAGTCGTTGTGTGCACACTGCAGAATGGTGTACTCAACCTGCAGCTCACACCCTGATGATGGAGGCAGTATATTCCTTCGAAACGCTAGTATTCACCTACGACACGACTCAAGAGACGTAATATTAACTCTCACGGTCAAGAAAACCTTACACCTAACATAAACCAATGTACGTATAGCGTAACAATGAGAGACGTTCATTCAGCCACTGTTGTAGTGGAACAGCAATAAGTATTACATATTCTGAGTGTGTGTATGTAGCCTTAGTTATCTAGTATTCAATGCGCATGCGCCATATTGTCATCTGTGGCCTGTCCGGCTCTATCATATTTTGCCACATCTCATAAACGGTAAAATATTCGAGAAAAAGATTTTTGAACACGAAATGTGTGTTTTGATTTTCTCTACAATTTCTGTCTGAAACATTTCTCATTCTAGGAAGAATTCAGCGAGATATGATCTTAAATGGGGACCGCGGTACCACAGTGGTTAAGATGCTGTGCTACAAATCGGAATTTTTTTGTGTTTGCCATCCCGAAGTATTTAACACATATATAAATATACAATGATGTATCAGTCAAACAAAACAAAACTCTGTGTTTATTAATGTATTAGGGCAACATGTTTCGATTCTTACAGAATCATCTTCAGGCCCTTCAAGGAAACAGATCCTTACTTAGCAATGTTTCAATCCCACAGCGCAATTTAAACATCGCTGAGTAAGGATTTGTGTCTTAGAAGGGCCTGAAGATGATTCTATAAGAATCGAAACATGTTGCCCTAATACAATAATAAACATAACAAAGTTTTGTTGTGTTTGACTGATACATCATTGTATATTTATATATACAATTCGGAAGGTCGCTGGTTCAATTCCAGATTGTGTCGTTGCGATTTTTCATTTACATAATCCTTCTGAACGCGCTATGGCCCTGGGGTCGACTCAGCCTCTAACATAAATGAGTACCAGGAGTATTTCCTGGGGGTAAAGACGGCCGGTGCGTAAGGCTGACAACCTTACCACCATCCTAGGCCATCATTGTCACGTAATCTGGGAGCCTTAACTTCCTGGAACCCTCTGGGCACCTCGGGCCTGTAATGGGACTGATTTACCTTTTTGTATCATAAATGTACATCGGTCTTCACGTAAAGTACCCGTTATTTTTTCGGATTTGAATGAACTTTCTCAACAGATATTCGAAAAACACTCCGTGTACCAAATGTCATGAAAATCCGTGTGATGGGAACAAAGCTGTTCCATGCGGACGAGCAGACAAGAAATGACGAAGCTAACAGTCGCCTTTCGAAATTATGTGAACGCGCCCAGAAACCGAACACGATGACACAAATTATAACGCTTGTGAGCTTCAATGGAAGGTCGCCCGTTTGAAACTCAACTGTAACACCGACCGCCCTGATGTTTCCGTAGCTTTTCCTCAGCCCGTTCAGGTGAACATCACGATACTGGTTTTAATTGCGCCAGGAGCGTTTCCTTACACATCCTTTCCTGTCACTATTCAATGAACATCTACCATACGAGACCGAATAACCCGAGTCACTGTATGTCACCAAATAGATCACAAGCAAACACACAGAATTATACTGTATAGATCAGTATTTCTGAACCTTTGTGAGACCGCGGCCCGGTAATTCCTTTTTTCATAAGACGAGGGCCCGGTCCCAACAGATTTACTCGTCAGTACTTTTCCAATTTTTTTAAGTTCATACATTAAACTAACATAAGTATTAATAATTAATTACGGCATAATCACAAAGGGTATTAGTACAATTATGTGTACGGTGTGGCATGTTGCAAATATAAAATTACATTCAAATTAGTTATCAATTCCAGGAGAATCTCTCGCGGCCCGGTATAATTGATGCCAGGGCCCTGTAACGGGCCGCGGCCCGGCGGTTGAGAAACACTGGTATAGATTATTTCACTGTATCCTTGCGGTAAAATGCTGTTTCCATTTTCGGAAGAAACTCCTCAAGAAACAGAATTCGTGTCAGTACGGAAGCTATCCGAAATGTTTGTTAAGGGAAAGCGCATCTGACAGCTGCATACACTTGATTCAACGCGCAATTCTTGTCACCTCGGAAACCAGCAGGTCAATAGTTCAAATGTTGTCACTGCATTCAGCCGGAGTGAAGTGGTGATTGGGGATTTAAAGATGGCATCTCCATTCACCCTCCAGCACCTATCACGTGGCGACGGCTGACCTACATACTGTATTTGGCTCTACCCCGTATCTGTCAGGGGAGTGGGGCCATTTTGTGCTGTCGTACTTACAGGACCCAAGCACTAATTTTGTTGAGTATGATAATTAATTCAGAATTGATTGCTGTTGACATGTCAATATGTCGCTGACTGATGACATTTCAAAACGCGCATTTGGCTGTAGGCAGCTGTATTAACAGTCACGAAGGAGAAGACTATAGCAAAGAAACAAACAGCGACAAACAAACGCTTCCTCTTGGACTGAATGTCTCTCGATATGTCCGTACTACATGCCTAGAGACGGCGTCACGTAGAAAAAGACAATCTTCAGCAACACCGCTGTTAGAACCTACAATTACGAAAGGACACTTAACACCACCACCACAGCCATCACCACCACGACCACCACCACCACCACCACCAACCTTACAGACATAGTGTCCAAGGGGGTTGGGGGGGAAGGGGGCTGCAAGCGAATGGGAAGCCTATTCTAATTTACTGAAAATAACACAAATATGGCAATAATTAAAGATATGGAGAACTTTACAGTTTATAACCTTCGGGTTTCATAAAATGTGGCAAATTTCTTGACTAGCTCAGAAACTACACGAACTTCTCCAAAGGCACTCTGCCCAGTGGGATTGGTTACGGCTGACGGCACGTTTAAGGTAAGCCTACAAATACGGCACGAAATACAAGCCAAATAAAATACAAAATCTGACAGTATTACAGCAATAATGTCCCACGTGAGCGCCCACGTGTAATGAGAGGAAAATTATACTGACACTAAACGTTGATACACGAAGGGCTTACATCCACGCAATTTATACGAAGACAAGAAGGCACGTTAAAGCAAAATGGTAAATTTACAAGCGACAATATTTTATTATTACGTTTCGATCAACTGTTTCTTCAGCCTCAGTTTGTATTTCACATTGAACACACACTTGCGTCATTACGAAGACCAATCACGACGAGAACTCTCAAACGTGCACACGATCTTCGCGTACAGTGTCCGACGGCAGAGGCGAGGCCCCTTTCGGACAGACAGACGAACACGCAAGGCTGACATTCGCTTTTAGCACATAATTTCAGCAACATACTTAGAAATGGTACATTTCATTAAAAAAACTAGTCCAGAACCCGTTAAGTTTACAAAACTCATCAGCGATATTCTCTCAAAAGGTGAATGCTTAGGGAAAAACCGAGAAAAATTCTTGTATGGTTGAAGTAATGTAGTCACATGTATGTCACAGCTAGATCGCTAACTACACTTTTGGACTAGTAATAATTAAATAAATAAATACAAAAGTCAATGGCGTAGGGAACAGTGGCGTACCCAGGAATTTTGTTCGGGGGGGGGGGGGGGTATAAACAAATTAAGAGACAAGAAAGAAGGGGGAGTTGGGGGGGGAGGACCCTAGGAGGGGG
>Ga0131853_10027646_pt1 | contig 10174 bp, 8 predicted proteins | sample TergutLab28metaG_FD_92764 | JGI IMG/M metagenome (GOLD analysis project Ga0131853, IMG submission 92764) | Labiotermes labralis P1 segment gut microbial communities from Petit-Saut dam, French Guiana - Lab288 P1 (version 2) (version 2) | ecosystem: Host-associated > Arthropoda: Insects >... | reverse complement strand
TTCATGCAGTGAAGGACGCTTCCTTTCGGTTTCGTAAAGTTGGGGAACTCTATTTTAACCGATGTGTCCTCTCACTGCTCTCTTTTTCCCTCCTACTGTCCAATATCTATTGTATCCCTACAGAGGTTGTGTGGGCTCGCTCCTAATCTCCTATTGAAAACCAAGCAAATCTCAGTTATACTAATGGGCAACACATACGACAGAAACAGAGGAGGGGACGCAATGGCCGACATCAGCAAATCCGTTGTCAAACTAGACCACGCACCCAAAATCCGTGGCGAGGCGGTCTACGCGGCAGACCATCCCATGGACGGTGTCCTGTACGGAAAAACCCTCCGCTCCAATCGGGCACGCGCTCGGATTCTGGACATAAAACTGCCGGAGCTTCCCGATGGTTACATCGTAGCGGACTGGCGCGATATTCCCCGGGGCGGGCAAAACGGCGTATACATCATCGGCGAAGATACCCCCGTCTTTGCAGCGGAAACAGTAGAGTTTATCGGCGATCCCATTGCAATCGTCGCAGGCCCGGATGAGAGAGAAGTAGAGCGCATCCTCCGGGAAATCAAGGTGGAGTATGAAGACTTAGAGCCTGTCCTCGACCCGGAGCAGTCTGAGACAATCTTTTACCAATACAGCCACCAGAAAGGCGAGGTGGACAAGGCCTTTGCAGAGGCAGACCAGATCTATGAAGAGATTTTCCGTACCGGCTATCAAGAACACGGCTATCTGGAAACCCAAGGTCTGACAGCCATCCCCCACGATGGGGGCGTGACCATTCGGGGCTCGATTCAGTGTCCCTATTACGTCCACAAGGCCACAGCAAAAGCGCTGGGACTCCCCATAGAACAAGTCAATGTAATCCAAGACGTAACAGGCGGCGGCTTCGGCGGGAAAGAGGATTACCCCTCTATCCTAGCAAGCCAAGTCGCTGTGACGGCGCTAAAAGCAGACAAGCCCGTCCGGGTCATCTATGACCGGCGGGAGGACATGGAAACAACAAGCAAACGCCATCCGACAGTGAGCCATTACAAGGCGGCAGTGAAAGACGGCAAAGTGACCGCCATGGACATTGACACCATCTACAACGCGGGGGCATACACCACCATTTCCATGGTCGTCCTCCAGCGCGGTGTAATTTGTGCAAATGGCGTGTATCATATCCCGAACCTGCGCGTAAAAGGCCGATCTGTAAAGACAAACACCGTGCCAAACGGTGCGTTTCGCGGTTTCGGTGCGCCCCAGACTTTCTTTTCAGCAGAAATGGTCATGGCACACATCGCCCGGGATTTAGGTGTAGACCCGGTGGCGTTCAAAGAAGCGCACTTCGCCAAAGCCGGGGATGAGACCTCAACACGCGGTAAGTATCATTTCCCTGTACCGCTTCCTGAGATGAACCGAAAGTTAGCGGTCGCGTCGGACTATTGGGCAAAGCGCAAGGCCTACGCAAACCAAGCGCCGGGACGTTATAGGCGGGGGATCGGCATTTCATACAGCTTCCACGGCGCGGGATTTACAGGTACAGGTGAGCGCGATATCATCAAAGCCCGCGTTGCCTTGCAGAAGAACCCAGACGGCAAGGTGGAGATACTCACGGCAGGGGCTGAGATGGGGCAAGGGATATTCACCACCTTTGCAAAGATCGTAGCGAAAGAACTGGACTGTCCGTTGGATCAAATCATTATAAATCTCCCCAATACAAGCCGTGTGCCGGATTCCGGGCCAACGGTGGCTTCACGTAGCATTATGATTGTCGGAGAGCTTCTCCGCCGTGCCGCCGTGCGGCTCAAGGCCGAATGGCAAGAGGGAGAATCGCAGCGGATTGACGAAGAATTCGCCCAGCCTGAATGGCAGATTCCCTTTGATATCAGTACATTTCAAGGCGATGCCTACCCCACCTATTCCTGGGGCGCACACTGCATTGAACTCGAGGCGGACACCTACACAGGTGAACACAAAGTTCTTGGCGCGTGGGGCTGTTATGATGTGGGGACACCCATCGACATGACGGTCATCATCGGTCAAATGGAGGGCGGTTTCCTCCAAGGGGTTGGCTATGCCCACATGGAGCAGATGAACTATGACAAACGCGGCAGAATCCGCAGCGTGAGCTACTCAGATTACACCATGCCAACTTCTGCTGATGTGCCGGAGCTGGATATCATCATCCACGTAGAAGAATACCCCGAAGGACCATACGGTGCGAAGGGTGCAGGTGAACTCCCCATTGTCGGTGTACCCGGTGCGTACGTCAATGCCTTGGAACAAGCCATCGGACAGGATTTAAATCACATCCCGATCAGTATGGAAGATACGCTGGAAATGTGGCATGTAGGGGCGAACAGTGTTCGCCCGCAAGTCCATTGCACATCCATCCCCGCCGCAAAGGAGGTCGTTGAAGCATGAGCATCCCATTTATCCTAAACGGCACGCCCACCACATACGAGGGAAGCGCCACAGACCGCTTACTGGAAGTATTACGCGGTGATCTCGGCTGCCCCGGCGTGAAATCCGGCTGTAATGAGGGCGAGTGCGGTGCATGTAGTGTGATCCTGGACGGCACATTGGTAAACGCCTGCATGGTCGCCATGGGGCGTGTGCTTGGCGCAGAGATTGTCACAATTGAGGGCTTCCGCGAGACGGAGCAGTTTAAAATCCTAGACCGGACATTCGGCGAGACGGGGGCTGTTCAATGCGGATTCTGTACCCCGGGTATGGTGCTGGCGGCGGCGTGTTTGCTCAGAAAGAACCCACAGCCGACAGAGGCGGAAATCCGCGCGGGTCTTTCCGGCAATATGTGCCGCTGTACCGGCTATAACGCAATTGTCCGCGGGGTTGCGCTGGCGGCGAAAGAGGGGGCAGGTCTATGGTAAATGGTTACGCACCCCAAAGTCTTGCAGAAGCCTTGGAAATCAGAGCCCGCGAAACAGTCATCCCCTATGGCGGCGGCACAGACTTGATGGTGGAACATCACCGTACAGGCAAATATCTCTTCCTCCACCGCATACCCGAACTCACCCAAATTACCACAGATGCCACCTATTTGCGCATTGGCGCGGCTTGTACCTTTACCCAAGTGCAGGAACATGCAGGAACGCCGGCAATACTAAAAGAAGCCATCAGCCGCATTGCAGCCCCTGCTATCCGCAATCTCGGGACAATGGGCGGCAATATCGGCAACGGCTCTGCGAAAGCGGACAGTGTACTCATTTTATTCGCACTGGATGCCATGCTCCGCATAGAGCGCGTGGACGGAGCACGCGTGCTTCCCATTGCATTATTCTACAAGGGCAGAAAAGAACTGGACATCGCCCCAAACGAGCTGATTGTTGAAATTCTCATCCCCCGCAGAATACCGCAACATTACACCTACCACAAAATCGGCGCACGTGCTGCACTTGCCATCTCCCGTCTTAGCTTTGCGGGGCTTTGGACAGTGGAAGACGGTGTAATCACCGCCTGTCAAACCGCTTTCGGTGCAATTGAACAAACCGTCGTGCGGAAGCCGGAGATAGACCAGCTCTTGATTGGTACAAAGTTAGCAGACCTAAAGGAGACAGGGAACACGTATCTGGAAGCCTATAGAGAAGCGCTAAACCCCATAGACGGCCGCATTTCGGCGAAGTACCGCAAGACGGTTTGCATGAATCTGTTGACAGACTTTTTGGAGCAGATTGTGGGTGTATGAGGACGTGGCAAATTTATATTCGGTGCAGCGCACTTTGTAGGGGCGATTATCAATCGCCCGCGCCCTTTACTGCTGCCAACGCTGAAACCACGGGCGATTGATAATCGCCCCTACGGGTGCACCCTATCATTGTAGGGGGCGATGCCCATATCATGCCCTGCGGGTGCATCGCCCCGTGTCCCCAATTTGCACCGCAAAAACGGAAGTGCAGCAAAATTGATACCGCGGGACGATGTGGGCATCATGCCCTACAACGTAACGAATAAGCATTTGGTATGGTTTATCAAATAATTGCCCAACGATGCACCCCACAAGGAGGTAACAATGAAAACCCTCATCCTAAACGGCTCTCCCAGAAAAGACGGGGACACCGTTGCATTAATCGAAGAACTAAAAAAGTATCTCAAGGGCGAGATATTGGAGCTCAATCCGTTCTACAACAAAATTGCCCCCTGTGATGATTGCCGCGCGTGTTGGAAGAAGCCAAAGTGCATCATCCGAGACGACATGGACAAGGTTTATACAGATGATTACGATATCCTCGTAGTGGCCTCGCCCCTGCACATGTCATCCTTGCCCGGGCCGCTGGTGAATTTGGCGAGCCGACTACAGGTATACTACGCTTCCAGAGAAAAGCTGCATGCCCCCATAGAACGCCGGAAGAAAGAAGCGGTCATGATCTTAGTCGGCGGCGGGGATGGCAGTCCAAGCGTTGCAATCAGACAAACAAAGACAATTTTCAGCCTCCTCTGGGCGAAGCTAGCGGATGAAAATGTGGTGATGTCCATGGACACCGATCATGTACCGGCTGAAGAGGATCAAACTGCAATAGAGCAGGTGCGGGATGTGGCCTTGCGCTTGAATGGGGCGTATGGGATGGCGTAGGGGATTTTATAAAGGCACTAGAAATTGGAACAAACCAGTGAATGCAAAAAAACTGTCTCGTTTGGGGGATAGTTGCTCTTTTTCCTCACAGGAGGCATCATTCACGTAGTTGAATTCCTAATAGCTCCGTTGATTACATGTAGGGGCGAACTGTGTTCGCCCGCCATAATTGCGACCACTGCGGGCGAACACAGTTCGCCCCTACATGGCTACGCCAACGCATTTGCCCACTCCCCCTCAAAAACAATCATTGCAAAATCCCTCTAAAAAACGTATAATTTATCTATTCGTCCCACATCCTGCGCCCCATGGAGGTATCCCCCTATGAATGTCCCGGAACTGTTCGGCTCAATGGTCTTCAACGAACCAACCATGCAAGAACACCTCCCCAACGAGGCATATCACGCCCTCAAGCGCACGATTGCGGAGGGCTTGCCTCTTGATCTAAACCTAGCCAACATGGTTGCCGCCGGCATGAAAGAGTGGGCGCTCTCCAAAGGGGCGACACACTATACTCATTGGTTTCACCCCCTAACCGGCATCACGGCGGAGAAGCACGAAAGCTTCATTACCCCCACAGGGGACGGACGTGTCATCATGGAGTTTTCCGGCAAGGAGCTGGTCAAAGGCGAGCCGGACGCATCCAGCTTCCCATCCGGCGGCCTGCGCGCCACATTTGAAGCACGGGGCTACACCGCCTGGGATCCAAGCAGCTATGCCTTTGTCCGTGAAGGGACATTATACATACCGACAGCTTTTTGCTCCCACGGCGGGGAAGCGCTAGATCAAAAAACCCCGCTCCTACGCAGTATGGAAACCCTGAGTGCCAGCGCAAAACGGATTATGCGTCTATTCGGGCATGAGGATGTCCACGTGAATACCACAGTCGGCGCGGAGCAGGAGTATTTTCTGGTAGACCGCAAATATTACTACCAGCGCAAAGATCTAACCTATACAGGCCGTACCCTATTCGGCGCACCGCCCCCAAAGGGGCAGGATTTAGACGACCACTACTACGGTTTCATCAAAACCCGGGTCTCCGCCTATATGCGCGACCTGAATGAAGAACTCTGGAAACTTGGAATCCTCGCTAAAACAGAACACAACGAGGGCGCACCGGGACAGCATGAGCTAGCCCCCATCTTCACCACAACAAACGTGGCGACAGATCACAACCAACTCATGATGGAGATTATGCGTAAAGTGGCAAAGCGTCACAATCTGGCATGTCTGCTCCATGAGAAGCCATTTGCTGGCATAAACGGAAGCGGCAAGCACGTCAATTGGTCCATGTCCACCATTGACGGTATGAATCTGCTAGAACCCGGCTCTTCTCCGGCGGAGAACGCCCAGTTTTTGCTTTTCCTGGTTGCAATGATTAAGGCGGTAGACACCCATCAAGACTTACTCCGCATCTCCATCGCCTCAGCAGGGAACGACCAACGCCTCGGCGGGGGAGAAGCCCCTCCGGCGATTGTGAGCATGTACATCGGCGAAGATTTAGAGGCGATATTAGAAGCCATCCAAGCCAAGAAGCAGTATGACCCTAAGGAAGCGGGCGTTATGCGCATCGGGGTAGATGTGCTGCCCAACATCCCCCGGGAAGTGTCTGACCGCAACCGGACAAGCCCCTTTGCCTTTACAGGGAACAAGTTCGAGTTCCGTATGCCGGGCTCTTCCATCTCCATCGCAGGCCCTGTGACGATTTTGAACACCATCGTAGCAGATGCCCTGGATCAGTTTGCAAGCGAGCTGGAACAAGCGGAAGATTTTGAACGCGGCCTAAACGCCCTTATCCGGCGGACGATTGGAGAACACAAGCGCATCCTATTCTCCGGCAATGGCTACGAGCAGGCTTGGGTAGACGAAGCGGCACGGCGCGGGCTTATGAACCTAGAGACCACAGCAGACGCGATCCCTCACATGACCACACCGAAGAATATAGCCCTCTTTGAAAAGCACGGCATTTATTCCAAAACAGAGCTATACGCAAGACAAGAGATTTTGCTGGAAAGCTACTGCAAAGTCTTGCGCATCGAGGCACTCACCATGGTGGAAATGGTAAAGCGTGATATACTGCCGGCGACGATCCAATACAGCAAAGACCTAGCAGAAGCGATCGCTATGAAGCGGGGCGTAGACTTGGGTCTGCCATGCAAGACAGAAAAAGCCCTGCTGAGTGAAGTATCAGCCCTCATCGACACGGTCTATGCGCGTATGAACGCGTTGCAAAGTGCAAGTGATGCTGTCGATGCAATAGACAGCTACGGACTACCGTCCACAGCGCAGCATTTTAAGACAAGTGTAATACCTGCCATGAAGAGCCTACGTCAGACAGTGGACGCGCTAGAGACGCTGACACACAAGGCGCTTTGGCCGTATCCATCGTATGGGAAATTGATTTATTTGCATTAATGGAAACCACAAAGGCGTGCATCAAAGGGCACGCCTTTGGTTTTTAGGCACATAGGCTCCTTTTTCAAAGGAGCTGTCCGCGAAGCGGACTGAGGATTGCCCTTAATTCCCCTCCTTGGAGGGGTGGCAGGTCGTGCCGGGGTGGTTGTACCCAATCCTCCGTCAGGCTTCGCCTGCCACCTCCTTTGGAAAAGGAGGCTTTTGTCTAATCGCCCCTACAAGGGCGGTGCGGATTACCCACCCAACACCATCCCTCAACTACTAATCGATTTCTTAATCTGCCCAATCGCATTCTTCTCAAGCCGCGACACCTGTGCCTGACTGATCCCCACCTCACTGGCAACCTCCATCTGGGTTTTCCCATCGTAAAACCGCAGTGCCAAGATGTGTTTCTCCCGTTTGTTCAAGCGCGAAATCGCCTCGTTTAAGGCAATCTGTTCCAGCCAGCTCTCATCTGTGTTTTTGGTGTCACCGACCTGATCCATCACGCAAATCGCGTCCCCGCCATCGGTATAGACTGGCTCGTGTAGGCTGACGGGATCCATGATGGAATCCAAGGCGGTTACCACATCCTCACGGCGGATGTCAAGCTCCTTGGCGATCTCATCCACCGTAGGCTCTTTCTGCTTGTCCCCGGTGAGCCGCTCTTTCACTTGGAGCACTTTATAGGCCAGATCCCGCATACTCCGGCTCACACGGATTGGACTATTGTCCCGCAAATAGCGGCGGATTTCACCGATGATCATGGGTACGCCGTAGGTGGAGAAGCGGACATTCTGGCTGATATCAAAATTATCAATGGCCTTAATCAGCCCAATACAGCCCACTTGGAACAAATCGTCCACATTTTCCCCCCGGTTGAGGAACTTTTGAATTACCGAGAGTACCAGCCGCAGATTCCCGGAAATCAGCGCTTGACGGGCATCCAGATCGCCCTCTTTGGTGCGGTGGAGCAGTGACATGATCTCGTCGTTTGTAAGCACGGGCAATTTTGCCGTATTGACACCACAAATTTCAACCTTTCCCTGCATAGCACAAATCCCCCTTTGTGTGCTGCTATTATTTCCCGGGGATGTGGCTTTGATACGAGAGAGTTTTTCTAAACCATAAAAAATTAACAAAATTTCCCTTGACAAGTAAGAGAAAACACGATAGGGTGTTACAAACATGCGGCCAAAGCGCATAGAAATAAGAGGGACAAACCATGAGTTACAAGATTATAACAGATAGCTGTTGCGACACGCCGGAAGAGGGTGCACTAAGCTGGTTAACCCGTGTCCCCTTATATGTGAACTTAGGCGAAAAAACATTTGTAGACGATGGCACACTTGACAGCGGAGATTTATTAGACGCCATATCCAAGTCTCCTGTTGGGCCAAAGTCCGCCTGCCCGCCTCCGGGTGTTTTTGTAGAGCATTATGCGGGGGATGAGCAGGATGTCTATGTGGTGCTTATATCCAAGGAAATTAGCGGTACCTATAACAGTGCGCTACAGGCAAGAGATATCTACTTGGAAGAAAATCCCGGGAAAAACATCCACATCTTCAATACCAAAACTGCCTGTTCCGGAGAAGCCTTGGTTTGTTTAAAAGTGAAAGAACTGGTTGACAGCGGCTTGCCCTTTGCAGAAGTCGTCAAACAGACGGAGACATTTATTGAGGAAGCAGAGACCATGTTTGTCTTGGAGGATTTGGAAATCCTCCGCAAAAGCGGCAGAATGAGCGCCCTGCAATCTGCGATCACAGGTACGCTAAAGATCAAACTGGTAATGGGCGGTACGAAGGAGGGGACGATTAAAAAAGTAACCCAAGCCCTCAGTGTGAACCAAGCCCTAAATAAAATGACAGCCATCATCTCCAATCACGCGCAAAAAGTGCGGGGCGGCAAGATCGGCAAATTGGTGATTACCCACTGCTTTGCAAAAGAACGTGCGGAGTATGTGAAAGAAAAGCTAAAAGGCAGCTGTGAAGTGGCAGAAACCGTCATCTGCAAGGCCAGTGCGGTTAGCTCTATGTACGCGAATCGCGGCGGCGTTGTTGTGAGTTATAACTGAATAACGTAATAAAAACACCGTCACAAGGCAAGACTTGTGACGGTGTTTGCTTGTTTTTAGTGGGGCTACATGGAAGTAGCTAATACTGTGAGGTAATGAATGCCCTTTGTAGGGGCGATTATCAATCGCCCGTGGCTTCAGCATTGTTGGGAGTGAGGGCGTAAAGGGCGCGGGCGATTGATAATCGCCCCTACAAAGGGCACTGCACCTAGTAAAATACCGTACTACTTAGCCCCCGCCCTAAATCGGCATCACAAACACCGCAATGGCCACCGAGTGCAAAATAGACGCCGCGATCACAAACAGATGGAACACAGAGTGCATATACTTCTTTTTCTTCCCAACCGCATAAAACAGCACACCAACGGTGTAGAGCACACCACCGACCAAGATAAGCGTAAAGAAAGGCGCACCTAAAACTTCAACCAAGCGATTGATCCGAAAAATCGCCGTCCAGCCCATGCCCAGATAGCAGACGATGGAAAACACCAAAAACCGTTTCATATTGATCGCATTGAGCGTAATGCCCAAGATGGCAAGCCCCCAGAGAATGCCAAACATGACCCAGGCGTCCAGCGGATAAACCGCACGGAATTGATTCAAAAGAATAGGCGTATATGTGCCCGCGATTAGGATGAAGATGGTGCAGTGATCCAAAATCCGAAACACACGCTTTGGTAAGCCCACCTGTAAGCCATGATAAATGCTGGACATGGTAAAGAGCAGGATTACAGAAAAGCCGTAAATCAGCCCGCTGACCACGCCCCACATATTATGGTGAAAGGCCGCAACCGTGACGCAAAAGATCAGCGCCACCAAACCCAGTCCACCACCCACGATGTGGGTAATCATGTTAAATAACTCTTCACCACGCGTATAACGCGCTGGGCCACCTGGCATTGTCTTTGTCATTTGGTCATCTCCTTTTTATGTTTACTGTAGCAAATGCTTATACTGTGTGGTACGCCCTTTGTAGGGGACGATGCCCACATCGTCCTGCTCTTTCGGTTTCGGTGCAAATTGGGGATGCGGGGCGATGTGGGCATCGCCCCCTACAATGATAGGGTGCACCCGTAGGGGGTTTCTTCAAACCCCTCAAAAGTGTACAAGTAGACAAAAAAGCAGTATACTAT
>Ga0131853_10027639_pt1 | contig 10175 bp, 8 predicted proteins | sample TergutLab28metaG_FD_92764 | JGI IMG/M metagenome (GOLD analysis project Ga0131853, IMG submission 92764) | Labiotermes labralis P1 segment gut microbial communities from Petit-Saut dam, French Guiana - Lab288 P1 (version 2) (version 2) | ecosystem: Host-associated > Arthropoda: Insects >... | reverse complement strand
GGCGGGTAGATGTAGGTGTTGCGGACCATGAACTCTTTGAGGATGTCGTTCTGGATGGTCCCGGCCAGCTTCTCCGGGGGGACACCCTGTTCCTCGGCGGCCACGATGTAGAGCGCGAGCACGGGAAGCACCGCGCCGTTCATGGTCATCGAGACCGACATCGACTCCAGCGGGATGCCGTCGAACAGCTGCCGCATGTCGTAGATCGAGTCGATCGCCACGCCGGCCATGCCGACGTCGCCGGTCACCCGCGGGTGGTCGCTGTCGTAGCCGCGGTGCGTGGCCAGGTCGAACGCGACCGACAGTCCCTTCTGGCCGGCGGCCAGGTTCCGGCGGTAGAAGGCGTTGGACTCCTCCGCGGTGGAGAACCCCGCGTACTGCCGCACCGTCCACGGCTGGTTCACGTACATCGACGGGTACGGGCCGCGCAGGTACGGGGCGATGCCGGGGTAAGTACCCAGGAAGTCCAGGTCCCCGAGGTCGGCCCCGGTGTAGAGCGGTTTGACGCCGATGCCCTCGGGGGTCTGCCACACCGCCTCGCCGACGTCCTTGCCGGTCTGCTCCCGCCAGGCGTCCGCCCAGTCGCCGGCCGTGACCGGGGCGCCGGCGCGGTCCTCGGTGCCGAGGCTGATCTCACTGAAGTCCGGGATCATCGGGCCTCTCCCTCGATTGCGGCCGTCAGGGCCGCGACGGCGTCGCAGCCCGCGTAGACGAAGTCGTCGACGCCGGCGCTGGCGTAGGCCTCGCGCCGGTCGCCGGGCCGTCCGGCGAGCACGACCCGGCGCGCTCCGGCCGCCTTCAGCGCGGCGGCGGCCGCCTCGCCGTGCTCGGCGTAGACCGCGTCGCTGGAGCACAGGCAGGCCCCGGAAGCCCCGCTGGCCCTGAACGCGGCGGCGAGGGCGTCCAGGTCCGGCCCGTCGCCCGCCTCGACCAGCGGCGTCTCGATGCCTCCGGCCTGGAACAGGTTGGCGGCGAAGGTGGACCGGGCGGTGTAGACGGCGGGGGAGCCGAGCGCGGCCAGGGCGACCTTCGGCCGGGCGCCGGTCCCGGCCAGCGCGTCGGACCGCGTCCGCAGCGCCTCGAACGCCCCGGCGCGGCGCACCCGCGGCAGGCCGCCGCCGGCGGGGGCGGGCGCCGGGTCGCGGACGACGGGCTTCTCCGCCAGGTTGGGAAATTCGCTGACCCCGGTGACCGCCTCCTTGCGGCGGGCCAGGTTCTTCGACCGCTTCTCCCAGTCGTCGGCCAGGCGCGCCGCGACCGTGCCGGAGCCCAGTGCGGCCTCGAGGCCGCCGGCCCGCTCGATGTCCTGGAAGTACGCCCAGGCGTTCTGCGCCAGCTGGAGGGTGAGGCTCTCCACGTACCAGGAGCCGCCGGCCGGGTCGATGACCCGGGCCAGGTTGCTTTCCTCCAGCAGGATCGCCTGGGTGTTGCGGGCGATCCGGCGGGCGAAGTCGTCGGGCAGGCCGAGCGCGGAGTCGAAGGGCAGCACGGTGACCGCGTCCGCGCCGCCGGTCCCGGCGGCCAGGCAGGCGACCGTGGTGCGCAGCATGTTCACCCACGGGTCGCGGGCGGTCATCATGACCGAGGACGTCACCGCGTGCTGGCGCTGCGCGGCCCCGGCGGGGCCGACGCCGCTCACCTCCGCGACGCGGGACCACAGCAGGCGCGCGGCGCGCAGCTTCGCGATGGTGGTGAACTGGTCGGCGGTGGCCGCGTACCGGAACTCGATCTGCCCGGCCGCCTCGTCGGGGCTCAGCCCGGCCGAGGTCAGCGCCCGCAGGTAGGCGACGGCGGTGGCCAGGGCGAGGCCGAGTTCGTCGGCGGCGGAGGCGCCCGCGTCGTGGTAGGGGAGCGCGTCGGCGACGAGGGCGCGCAGGCCGGGGAACTCCCGGGCGCAGCGGGCGGCCAGGCGCGCGGCCTCGGCCTGGTGTTCCGCGGTGGCGGCGGAATCCCCGGTGCGGGCGAGCAGCCCCAGGGGGTCGGCGCCCAGGTTGCCGGTGACCTCGGAGGCGGGGACCTGGGAGTACAGGGAGAGCATCTGCTCGGCGGCGGCCGCGAACTCGGCGCCCGCGTCCAGGCTGACGCCGGCCAGGTCCAGGTACACGCCCTTGAGCGCGGCGGGCAGCGCGGTGACCGGCAGCCCGTCCCCTCCGGCGGTGAGCCACAGGGACGTGACGCCGTGGTCCAGGTCCGCGAGGATGGCGGCGTTCGTCCGGTCCGGGTCGGGGTGCGCGTGATGCTGGCGGACGTCCCACCCGGAGTCCGGGTTCCCCGGGACCTCGCGGCCGCTGGCCCGGCCGCCCCGGGCGAAGGGCGCGAAGCCGGGCAGGCCCGCGTCCGGTCCGGGCAGGTCGTCGGCCGTGTACAGCGGCCGGACGGTCAGGCCGTCCTCGACTTCGGTGGACAGGGCCGCCTCGGCGTCAGGCCCGGCCAGGGTCTTGCCGGACTTGGCCAGCACGCCAGAGAGCAGGCGCTGCCATTCTTCTCGGCTCGCGGCGGGAAACTCCGCGGCGAGGGCCAGTTCTTCGGGGACCGTCACGCGCTCCAGTCTAGAGATCGCTTTCGCGATGGTTTCGCCGGGGGGTAGAACAAGTTCTAGTTAGATCACCAGGGAGCCGCCGTGACCGGCCCAGTAGCGCTCCCGGAGCAGGCGCTTGTAGAGCTTCCCGTTGGGCTCGCGGGGGAGGGAGTCGGTGAAGTCCACGCTGCGCGGGCACTTGTAGGCCGACAGCCGCTCCCGGCAGTAGGCCAGCAGTTCGCCCTTGAGGTCGGAGTCCGCGTCGCGGGGCGAGACCGGCTGCACGACCGCCTTGACCGCCTCGCCCATCTCCGCGTCCGGCACCCCGATGACCGCCACGTCGGCGACGGCCGGGTGCCCGGCCAGCACGTTCTCGGCCTCGGCCGGGTAGATGTTCACCCCGCCGGAGATGATCATGTGGGCCTGCCGGTCGGTGAGGTACAGGTACCCGTCCTCGTCCAGGTACCCGATGTCGCCGAGGGTCCGCCAGCCCTGGTCGTTGACGACGGAGGCGGTCTTCTCCGGGTCATTGTGGTACTCGAACGGCCGTCCGCCCGCGAAGTAGATCAGGCCGGGGGAGCGGGGAGGAAGCTCGGATCCGTTCGGTGAGATGATGTGGCATTCGCTCTGGGGCCGGCCCACCGAACCGGGGTGGGCGAGCCACTCCTCCGGGCCGATGTGGGTGTTGCCGATGTCCTCGGTGCCCGCGTAGTACTCGTGGAGGATCGGCCCCCACCAGTCCATCATCTGCTTCTTGATGTCGACCGGGCACGGGGCGGCGCCGTGCGTGACCGTCTTCAGGCTGCTCAGGTCGTACTTCGCGCGCTCGGCCCCGGGCAGCCGCAGCATCCGCGTGAACATGGTCGGCACGAACTGCGCGTACGTCACCCGGTACTTCTCGATGATCCGCAGGCACAGTTCGGGATCGAACTTCTCCATGACGACCACCGTCGCCCCGGTCCGGTGCAGGGACATCGAGAACACCAGCGGCGCGGAATGGTAGAGCGGCGCCGGACTGAGGTAGACGATCCCGTCCCCGGCCGAGCGGATGATCCCGTCCGCGACGATGACGGGCGCCGACTTCGGGTCTCCGAACGCGGTCCCCGGCAGCTGCTTGCGCACGCCCTTGGGGCGGCCGGTCGTGCCGGAGGAGTAGAGCATCTCCCGGCCCTCGCGCTCGCCGCCGAGGGGGCCGGGCCCGGCGGAGGCCAGGACGCCGTCGTAGGACTCGAACCCGTCGAGGGCGCCGTCGGCGCAGACCAGGGTCCCGATGACCGACAGGTCGAGGTCCGCGATGACGCCGGCCATGGCGGCCGAGGAGAACAGGGCCGTGGCGCCGCTGTCGTCGAGGACGTACTGGACCTCGGACGGCTTGAGGTGGGAGTTGACGGCGGTGTACCGCAGGCCGGAGCGCTGGGCGGCCCAGGTGATCTCCAGGTAGGCCCGGTTGTTCTCCATGAGGACGGCGATCGTGTCGCCCTCGGCGAAGCCGCGCGCCCGCAGGGCCCGGGCGAGCCGGGTGGACCGGTCATCGAGCTGCGCGTACGTCACGGTCTCCCCGGACGTCCCCATGATGATCGCGGGCGCGCCCGGCGTCCGCTCCGCGTACCACCCCGGCGTCCTCGGCGCAGCGCCCACAGGGCCTCCTCGCTCGTTCGGAAACATCATTCTCTTCTAGTGTAAATCCCCCTATCGCCGTTGCCCGGTTCTGGGCCGCCTACCTCCGCACCCTGGCCGCCCTGCAGGCCCTGGCCGGCACCGCGGCCGACAGGCTGAAGGCCAGTGCCGTGGCACAGGTCCAGTCTCAGCTCCCGCCCGGGAAGCCCGGTGGCGAGACCCCAGCGACCTGACGGCCGGCTAAATCCTTTCTTTCCCGGTGATCATGGACGGGGATCTGTAATGTCCCCGCCCATGCATCCCCGTGTCTGGACCGCGGCCGGCTGGCTCCTCGGCGCTGCGGCGTTCGCCCTCGTGCTCCTGGGTTTCTCCTGGAACTGGCTCACCAGCCCCGCTCTGTGCCCCGCGCCCGGCCCCGGAGGCATGGCGGGCTCCTGCGTGCCGCCCGTTCCCGGGTACGCGGACGGGCTCGCGCTCATAGCGCTCGGAGTCGCCGCACTCTTCGGCTCCGTCGGCTGCTTCTTCTGGGCCGCGCACCGCCGTGTCCTGGACGACCTGTGCGACCTCCTGGACTCCCGCTCATGAGAGCGCGCGCCTGGATCGCGGCGGGCTGGGCCCTGGTCCTTCCCGCGGCGTTCTGCGGACTCACGACCTACATGTTCCTGGACACCAGCTTCCCCGCCGGGAACGAGGTCATGACCGTGGGCGGCGTTCAGATCGCGAGCGGCCCCGGCTACGTCAGCGCCGGGTCCTACCTGCTCTCCGCGGGCCTGGCCCTCTCCGGATCTCTGGCCTGCTTCTTCCGCGCCGCCCACCTGCGCACTCTCGCCGCCGTCACGGAGATCCGGGCCAAGGTCACGTGTGACCAACTCCACGGTGAGCCGCCCGCCGGGCGTGTGAGAGAGTGAAATTCTCACCCATGTAACGAAAGGTTCTCATCCATGGCGCGGGAAGCGGTAATCGTCGAGGCCGTCCGGACTCCGATCGGCAAGCGGAAGGGGTCGCTCGCCGAGTCGCACGCCGCTGACCTGTCGGGCCTGGTGCTGCGGGAACTCGCGTCGCGAACCGGGATCGATCCCGGGACCGTCGATGACGTGATCTGGGGCTGCGTCAGCCAGGTCGGCGACCAGTCCTCCAACATCGGCCGGTACGCGGTGCTCGCGGCGGGCTGGCCGGAGACCGTTCCCGGTACCACCATCAACCGGGCCTGCGGCTCCAGCCAGCAGGCCCTGGAGTTCGCGGCCGCGGGCGTCATCTCCGGCGCCTACGACATCGCCGTGGCCGGCGGCGTCGAGACCATGACGCGGGTTCCGCTCGGCGTGACCCGGATGGACGGCTTCCCCTACGGGCCCGACGTCATGAAGCGGTACGACGACTTCGAGTTCAACCAGGGCACCGGCGCGGAGATCATCGCCGAGCGCTACGGCTTCGACCGCCAGCGCCTCGACGAGTACTCCTCGCGGTCCCACGAGCTGGCCGCCGCGGCCATCGACTCCGGCGCGCTGGCGTCCCAGACCGTCCCGGTGGGCGACTTCGCGGTCGACGAGGGCCTGCGCCGCGGCACCACCCCCGAGAAGCTGGCCAAGCTCAAGACCTCGTTCAAGGAGGACGGCGTCATCCACGCCGGGAACGCCTCCCAGATCTCCGACGGCGCGGCCGCCCTGCTGGTCATGACCGCGGACAAGGCTCGCGAGCTGGGGCTGAAGCCGATCGTCCGCTACCACTCCGGGGCGGTCTCCGGCGCGGACCCGATCACCATGCTGCTCGGCCCGATCCCGGCGACCCAGAAGCTCCTGAAGCGGTCCGGCGTCCCGGTCAGCGAAATCGGCGCCTTCGAGGTCAACGAGGCGTTCGCGCCGGTGCCGCTGGCCTGGCAGAAGGAGATCGGCGCCCCCGACTCCAAGCTCAACCCCCTCGGCGGCGCGATCGCGGTCGGCCACCCCCTCGGCGCGTCCGGCGCGATCCTGATGACCCGCCTGGTCCACCACATGCGCGACAACAACCTGCGCTACGGCCTGCAGACCATGTGCGAGGGCGGCGGGACCGCGAACGCGACCCTGGTAGAACTAGTCGGATGAAGCGGGACCTTTTCACTCCTGAGCAGGAAGACTTCCGGGAACTGATCCGCGACTTCGTCGCGAAGGAAGTCGTGCCGTACTACGGCGACTGGGAGAAGCTGGGGCACATCCCCCGGGAGTTCTTCACCAAGCTGGGCGAGATCGGCGTCATGGGGATGGCGATCGATGAGAAGTTCGGCGGCGGCGGCAATCCGGACTACCGCTACAACGTCATCCTGCAGGAAGAGGCGTCCCGCGCCATGGTGACGATGGGCACCACGCGCTCCCAGCTCGACGTGTGGCTCCCGTACTTCCTGGACTACTGCTCCGAGGAGCAGAAGGAACGCTGGTTCCCCAGGCTGGCGGCGGGCGAGCTGCTCACCGCCGTCGCGATGACCGAGCCCGGCACCGGGTCCGACCTCGCGGGCATGGCCACGCGGGCCGTGCGCGACGGCGACGAGTACGTGCTCAACGGGTCGAAGACCTTCATCACCGGCGGATACCTCGCCGACCTGGTGATCGTCGTCGCCCGGACCAGCGACGCGCCGCCGGAGAACCGGCGAGAGGGCCTGACCCTCCTGGTGGTCGAGGACGGCATGCCCGGCTTCACCAAGGGCGGGAAGCTCGACAAGATCGGGCTGAAGGTCCAGGACACCGCCGAGCTGTTCTTCAACGACGTGCGGGTTCCCGTGGCCAACCGGCTGGGGGAGGAAGGCAAGGCGTTCGGCTACCTGGGGCACAACCTGCCGCAGGAGCGCCTGACCATCGCCGTCGGCTCGGTCGCCCAGGCCCGGGCCGCGGTCGTCGCCGCCACCGAGTACACGAAGGAACGGACCGTCTTCGGCCAGGCGGTCGCCAGCTTCCAGAACACCAAGTTCGAGCTGGCCGCCTGCCACACCGAGGTCGAGGCGTCCCAGGCCCTGCTGGACCAGGCGCTCAAGGAACTGGTCGCCGGCGAGCTGACCCCGGCCGACGCGGCCATGGTGAAACTGCAGACGTCGGAGATGCAGGCCCGGGTCACCGACCGCTGCCTGCAGCTGTTCGGCGGCTACGGCTACATCACCGAGTACCCGATAGCCCGCCTGTACGCCGACGCCCGGGTCACCCGCATCTACGGCGGCACCAGCGAGGTCATGAAGGTCATCGTCAGCAAGTCAATGGGCCTGTAGCAGTGACAGGTCATCGGCCCCCAGCCGTTGGCCCGCCGCTTTCCCAGAGCTGGTCTGAGGTCCAGGCTCCGGTGATCGCGACGTCGGGATTCGTGCCCGTGACGCCGGTGAACTGCGAGGCGAGCATCTGCAAGCGCGCGGTCACGGGCAGCTGCCGCAGGTAGGGGTGAAGGTCGTCGTGCTGGTCGTCGAGCCGGTGCGTGGTGATCCCCTCCTTGCGCGCGGCCTCGAGTAGCTGCCCGGTGAGCCCGTCCCGGTCGCTGCCGGGCTGCAGGGCAATGAGCGCGTCCTCCCCGGCGTACGGGACAGCGGCGCCGTGAAGAAGCCGTTCGGGGTCGAAACCCTCCGCGAGGATGCGCGCGGACTCCCTGATCTTGAGCGCTCCCTCCCGGGCGCTGACCCCCCAGGGGCCGGCGCCGACGATGGCGAGCGCCCTCGGCGGCACCGCGATGCCGGAGATTCCTGGATCGGCAATCGCGTCGCGGACGGCCGTGGCCGTGCGGAGGAGTTCCCCGGCGCCGGTCGGGGTGCCCGCGACGTGGTGCGCGAGGAGCCCGAGGATCGCGAGCGCGGCGAGGTAGCTCACGGTGTAGGTCTCGGATGTTTCCTTTTCCGGGGTCTTGATCGCCTCGTCCCAGCCCGACGCCGGCCCGGTGATGGTGACCAGGGGAAGGCCGGCTTCGCGTGCCGCGGCTCGCAGCGAGAGAGCGTAGGCGGTCTCCCCCGTGTGGCTGATGATCACGTAGGCCGCGCCGGATCGCGGCCGGGGGTACCAGCGTGCGGCTTCCGCGGCGGGCACGGCGATGGCGTCCGTGCCTCCGCTCCGGAAGAGGTACGCGCCCAGCTCCGCCGCGTGGAAACTCGTCCCGGTGCCGACGATCATGACCCGGGAGGCCCCGCGGAGAGTGCCGGCCTCGGCTTCGACGGTGGTGCCCGCGAGCTGCTCAAGCACGCTGGGCTGGGCATGGATCATGCGCTGCAGTTCGGTCGGCATAGGCGACGGATTCTCCTTCAGGGCCCGGTTGCTGGCGTTGCCCGATTATCTCGTGTGCGCCGCAAACCCGGTAGTAGGGCGAACTGAAGGTCAGCCGCGGACGAGCACTACTGGGCGCTGTGGATCTACTTCGGCGGCAACGTTCCGGACTGGAGCCCGGGTGCCGGCCGTTCGTCCTGGACGCCTCGCCCGGCGCCGCCGAGAGACTCCGGACTCTGGCCCTGTGACCGCGGACCGGCCCGGCGTTACTCCGCGGGAACGACCAGGAAGTCGGTGACGAGGGAGGTGACCTCGCCGGATTCGGCGTAGCCGATGAAGGTGGGGTAGGCCCCGTCGCCGAGGCCGGAGGTGACCACCACGACGTTGGCGCCGCTCGCCTGGTCGGTGACGGCCGGGAAGACCCCGCCGGGGATGGGGGCGTCGGGGGCCTGGTCCGGGATGAAGGCGGCCTCGACCTGCTCGTAGTCCCAGGCGCCGAGCGCCGTGATGGCCGCGACGTCGGCCAGTGTCCCGGTGCCGGCGTCCACCGGGTACCCGAAGAACGCGTCGTCCTCCAGCTCGGCCGGGTCCTGGCCCTTGACCAGCGCGGGCTCCCAGCGGGCGGCGGGCTCGTCGCGGACTACCAGCTGCAGCGCGGCGACGGTGCGGTCCCATTCGGCGCCGTCCTGCTGCAGGACCGCCACCCAGACCCGGAGCGGGTACGTGCCGGGCCCGACGGTCACGGTAAACGGGTCGGGGTCCGGGAAGGCCAGCGGGTCGCAGCCCACCACCTGCCCGGTAGGCAGCACCACGTCCCCGGCGGGGTGAGACTCCAGCGCGTACTCGGCGTCGTCATCGGGGAAGGTGGCCCCGGAAGTGAGGATCCGGTTCAAATCAGGAAGGTACATCGCGCCATGATCGCACGCCCCCGGGCCCACGCGGCGGGGAGAACCGGAGCTCGAACAAAATTGCGTGAGATCTGCGTTACTGCTCGGTATCCTCTTGGGCATGCCGGATGAATCGGCCGCTGATTCCCGTACCTTCCAGGTAGATCTGCGCGGCCTCGTTGACCTCCTGTCCTCCCACCTTTACTCCAGCCCGCGGGTGTACGTCCGCGAACTGCTGCAGAACGCGGTCGACGCGACCACCGCGCGCCGCCGGCTCGCCGATCCGGGAACGGACACGGCCATCAGGATCGTCCTCGACGACACCGGCCTGTCGATCACCGACCACGGAATCGGGTTGACCGAGGCCGAGGCCCACCGGTTCCTGTCCACGATCGGGAACTCCTCAAAGCGGGACGACCTGGAGGGCGCCCGCCGGGAGTTCCTCGGGCAGTTCGGCATCGGGCTGCTGGCCTGCTTCACCGTGGCCGAGGAGATCACCGTCCTCACCCGCTCGGCGAAGGACCCGGCCGCGTCGGCCGTCGAATGGCGCGCCACCTCCGACGGGCGGTACGGCGTCCGCGTCCTCTCCGATTCTGATAACAGCAACAAGAGTGCGGAGCCGGGAACCACGGTCCGGCTCACGCCCCGGCGCGGCGCCGAGCGCTGGTTCGAGCCCGGCACCGTCGCGGACCTGGCCCGGGACTACGGGGCGCTCCTGCCGTTCGAGGTCACCGTCACCTCCCCGAGGGGCATCGTTACTACCACCCAGACCCCGGCGGTCTGGGACCGCCGCTATGCCAGCGACCGCGAGCGCAAGGCCGCCCTCACGGAGTACGCCCGCGACAATCTCGGCTTCACGCCGCTCGACGTCATCGACCTGGACGTTCCCCTGGCCGGACTGCGCGGCGCGGGCTTCGTGCTGCCGCGGGCCGCCAGCCCGGCCGAGGGCTCCCG
>Ga0131853_10027638_pt1 | contig 10175 bp, 11 predicted proteins | sample TergutLab28metaG_FD_92764 | JGI IMG/M metagenome (GOLD analysis project Ga0131853, IMG submission 92764) | Labiotermes labralis P1 segment gut microbial communities from Petit-Saut dam, French Guiana - Lab288 P1 (version 2) (version 2) | ecosystem: Host-associated > Arthropoda: Insects >... | reverse complement strand
ATGATGGTGTCAACACTCTCGCTGTCAAGCGGCAGTTTTGCCGCGTCAGCATTGACAAACTCAAAGCAATCCTCAAAGCCCAGCTTTTTGGCGTGAGCCTCGGCCTCATGTTTGTATTTATCCAAAATCTCCGCGCCATAGATTTTTTTGGCACCCAACGAAGCGTAATACAGCGTCTTGCCTGCAGCCCCGCAGCCTATGTCCAGCACAGTTTTGCCTGCGAACATTTCATCGGAGCTTGAATACGGCAAGTAAAACTCGATTGTTTTCGCACCCATTTCGTATTGCCATTCACCGTATGTCATAATACCGTCATTGTTGAGATTAAAGGGATGCGAGGGCAGCTTAAACAACCCGTTTATTTTTTTGCATAATTTTGCGGCCGCCGTCATTATCGAGGCCTCACGGATACGGTATGCACCGTCGCCTGCACGTCAATATACTTAAAACCCAAATTAACTATTGAGCCGACTCTCACCTCATACGTACCCTCGGCAAAAAAAGCATTCTCCGTCACTCTGCCATTAGCCTCAACATCCACAAACACGACCATCACTCCCGGCCTGGGCGCGCGAACAACGGCACCATCCACTCCTATTCCCAAGCCGTACTGCGGCTCAGAACGCACGCCGACGATTCTGCCTATATGCTGATTGCGCATTCTGTCAAAAACATCAAGGCCGATGTGGTAATATTCAAGCGTAAAATCTCGCACGCCGTCAATCATGAGAGTGTATTCGATAATATATTCGCCTCGATCAATAGCCGCCGCGGGAGCTGTAAAGCGATAAACCGTACCGCCAATAATCACCAGTATAATCAACAGAACAAAAACATCTATAACACTGACTTTTCCAAAAATTTTCCCGTTCTTATCCATTTACACCCCTCCCCTCGGCTCTGTGCGCAGGTACACCACAAAACCCGTATGAGCAAAACCCCTGCCGCCAATCGACATTTCTCTCCCTATACGTATGAGTTCACCTTCAGAATGGATTGCTAAATCCGTCTCGGTGCCGTTGCCTCGAACCGTAATAAAGACATCATATCGCTCCGGCACAGTATCTCTGAAAAATATCCCTTCCAACGGATTAAAGGATATGATGTAAAATGGCTCGACGCGCACATCGTAGACATACCCCAAAAAATGATTGCGGATAGCACAACGCACAACTCCGCCAATCTCGGGAATTTCGGCAAAATGTTCTTCCATAGAGCGCATTTCGACCGTGAAATATACATACCTCGCCTCGCCGCCGCTATCACGGGTCAAAAACCATATCCCGCCAATAATAACAACGGCAACCAGCAGCATCAGTACAACATCAACTATATTAAATTTATTCAAAATTTTGCTCATCACTTGCACCTCCGTCTTCTGTTTCGCTCCAGCCGGCAACTAAACCCGCACCTAACGCCAGAATCAGCCAGTAAAATGCTGTCACGCGGTAGTTAAACCACACATTATCCGTAAAGCCTTGCACCAAAAACCCCGCCATAGCCGCGCACAAAGCCGCCGCTACGGCCCGCCGAGCAGGGCTTCCTCTGCCCGAGGCTATCAGCAATGATTTGAAATACCATGACATAAATGCCAAAAACACAATCAGGCCCGATATTCCGAAATCAATCACCAACTGCATGTAAAGCATATGTGAATGCGGCGAAAATACCGCATTAAACGCAAATTTATGGTACATGAACATAAATGTATCCGTACCAAGCCCTATGCCAATTGGCCAAAATACAGCAATCATATCCATAGAAGCCATCCAAATGAAAACGCGGTAGGCGGTTGAAGTGTCCGTCATATCTCCGATACTTAAAAAGCGCTCTAAAATGGCAGGAGGCAGAATCATCGGCATTGCCAAAAGCCCCAGTAAGCCAAGCGGAATCAACCGCCTATCCCTTACCATCACGAATATCACCATCGCAACAATCAGCCCCAGCCACGCTCCACGCGACTGCGTGAGTATCATCGTAACCCCCGCAATACCGAGCACACCCAAAGCCGTGATTTTGTGCAGATACTCCTTGTACCAATACAGCGCACCGAAGCTCAGCACTATTACAAAAATCAGATACTCTCCGAGTACGTTAGGGTTTTCCAACGTCGAATACACGCGCACCATCGTCTCGTCAAACATATCAACGTCAACCCAATAATCCAGCATGACAAAATTACCGGTGATACGCTGATATATGCCGTACACAGCAACCAATGTGCCGGATACCAAAATGACGGATAAAGTTGTCATTAGTTTATTTCGTGTGTTGATGGTGTTTTTTGCACAGATATAGAACAAAGTAAACAGAATGTACACCAACCCAACAGGAAGCGAGCTTGCGACATTAAAGGAAATCACAATGCTATACGCCACAACGCCTGCGAACATCATGATAAAAAGATCAATTAAATGGAATTTGATAGCGATCGAGCCAACCAGAAATACCTTGATAAAAAACGAGAACACAATCAGAATGAACAAGCCAAGAACGAGCATCGTCGGCACAATAGGAATTAGGAATGCCGCAGCAAAAATGCCGACTTCAACACGATAAAGCACCAGAATCGTGCCGATTGCGCCGCCCGTTAGCATGATGAATGTCATAGGGTCAACAAACGCCCAGAGCCCGCCCAGAGCCCCGCCTAAAATGCCGCAGAATATGGGTCTGCATTGAGCAAGCCGCCGTTCATTCATTTCACCAAAAAAGAAAAACCGCCCCGCCCATCGCATGATAATGCTGCCGCGAAAAAGCCCTGCAAAACTGCGGTTTAGCAGAACAAGCAGGCCGCCGCCAAGCACCAAAGCCAAATATATAAAATTAACCCCATAAGCCAGCATCAGCTCGGATGCCATTGCCCCAATCCCAAAGAATATCAGTACGCATCCCAAGGCGCGGGAGGATACATATGGCAAATTGCTTATAAGCCCGCCAACGACCTTTATAGTCGCGCTTTGCACAATTCTCGGCCCGCATATATTAGAGGACGCCGCCGCAAGCCGCGTAATTGCATCAAAAAAACGGCCGCTCTGCCCTTTTTTAAAAGAATTATCCAACCCGAACTCTTTTTGTAAGGCTTTATGCGCAAAAGAGAAGCCCCAAACCCTTGAGGCCCTGCCGGATATCGCCATAATAAAGCGCGCAACAAAGCTAAACTTGGTAAAAAACGCCAGCTTGCCCCATAACTTAAAAGCCAGACTGTAGAAAAAACTTTGCTCAAACAAACTATCAACTCCTACAACCCCTAGGGTTGAAAATAACGCTACTAATGCCTATCGGGAAGATAATCCTCTTTCAAAATACCGTAACAAAATAAATCTAGCCAAGTTCCGAGTGATGAATGTGATTTGCTGTGTTTTCGTAAAACGCCTTCGCGCTTCATCCCTAGCTTTTCCATTATACCAACACTCTTTACATCATCCGTGGCATGAGCCACAATTTTGTGTACACTCATTTCTTCAAAAGCGTATTGAAATAGCCTTGAGCAAACTTCATAAGCATAGCCCTTTCGCCAATAATCCTTGTGGAAAATCCAGCCCGCTTCACGAATTTCGTCCTCATCGCCTGTTTTAAATAATACATATCCAATCAATTTATCAGTATTCTTCAGTACACAGGCAAAGCATCCATTTTGTTTAATTCCTAAGTTTTCAATCGTATTGCGATTTTCTTCTAAACTTTCAGGTCCTGCACAGTTTTGCGTGACGATTTCATCACCAAGAATCTCATGTAACGCGTACAAATCATCAAGTGTAAAATCTCGTAATATTAGCCTTTCGGTTTCGATATACATTTTAATCTCCTCGTTTTTCACTGCCTCCGCAAATCGAGCGTTGTTTCCATCCTTATCAAATGATACACTATATCACCACCGTACGGCGATTTACGGCTTATATTATAGCATAACCATTAAGCGCAAGTGTGTGGACACATTCATCGAAGTTTTCGGCTTTAATTAAAATATAGTCCGTGTTGTATGTTGAGATGACAAATATGCTGATACCAACTTCCTCCGCTATTTTTGAAATCCCGGCTATTACACCAATCATACCAAAATCTAATATGCCCGATATTTTTAAAGCCCTCCAACCCGGCTCGCAGGCCGTAAGATTTAATGGGGCGTAGCTTGATTCACAAACCAGCGAAATTTCATCGTCGGTTTTTGATAAGAACACAAACTCCTTTGTGAAATCCACTTGCGATATATCAGTTATTTTGCAAACCGAAAAAACGTATGGTAATTGCTTTAATTCCATGTCGGCCCCCTATTTCACAGGCTGTTTATCATCAGGCACAAGCAGGCTGCGATATACATTCTCAACCCCCGCCGTCATAGCCTTTGATGTGAATTTTTCATTATAAATCTCCAGAGCGCGGCTGCTGTAATGCTGATAATCCTTTTCGCTGGCCTTAACCGCCTGTATGGCCTTGCACATTTCGGCATAATCCCTGCTCTCAAAAAGCAGGCCGTTGATTCCGTCATTGATGACATAGGGGTTCCCCCCAAAATCCGACACAACGGCGGGTATACCGAGGCTCATACCCTCCAACAGAGAGATGCTCGTTGCCTCTGTGCCGTAGGATGCATTTATCTGTAAATCAAGTATTCCCATTATTTCTCTGATATCTTCAACAAAGCCTGTAAAAATGCAATTTGTGACTCCGTTTTTTTCAGCAGTATTACGCAGCTCAAATTCTTGCGTGCCTGTGCCGACTATCAAAAATTTGATGTCCTTATCCTCCAGCGACAGCAGTTGCGCCGCTTTTAGCACGTATTCATGCCCTTTAACGCTCTCCAGCCGCGCGACAATGCCACACACAAAATCCATTTCCGACAGATTGTAGCGCAGGCGCACAGATCTCCGCTCAGATTTAGTGAGCGGCGACAAGGCATCCACTCCGTTATATACAACAACAATCTTACGCTGACTCGTCCCCTTTTCCACAAGGTCTATTTTAACAACAGGAGATACAGCGATAATGATATCACTGCAACGATTATTAATAAAACCGAAAACTTGCTTATAGGGAAAAGCTCTTTTGTAAGCGGGCTCATCAAAAATACTATGTCTGGTATGGACGATTTTGCATTTACCGTAGAGCCGCGCCGCAATGCGGGCAGACAGGCAGGCATGAGTATGCACGATATCAGGCTTTTCTTGCTTGAATAATCTATACATTCGTTTTATAGCGACGATGTCAAATGATTTATCAGATATTCCGTCCGATGGGATTACACGTACACCAAGCCTTTCGATTTCTGACGTGAGTTTTGAGCCTTTGGGCAGCACTACGGCCATCTCATAAAGCTCACGATCAAAATTGCGCAAAAAAGTGAGCAGGACTTTTCCTGCGCCGCCAATATTTGTATCCGAAATGATATTTAAAATCTTAAACAAGGGCTTTATTCCCTCCTAGTAATACCTACATTATATAACTTGCCCCCATTATACCAAAATACGGCAAAATATTCAACTAAAACTTTTATAAAAGAGAACCGGGGCTTTTAACGCCCCGGTTAGCCGTCTGTTTCTATTGGCCTTTAGCGTTATAATCCGCCGCCAAGGCATTGATTGCTTCAAAAAATTTAATCATATACACAATAGGGCCGACGGCAATCAGCGAGCCCAGTACATACCAGCCCCAGAAAGTATTTGAGCTGAATACATGGTCTTTAATTCCGCGCCGCTTAATTTCATCGCCGATACGATTGGATATCCCGTGATACCAAACAAAAGCATATATTCCAAACGTCACCAAAGACAACAAAATCACCAAGATATAATTCATCGACTTTTTGCCGTCATGGCGGCTGGCTATTGTGTTTAAATCCTCAGTAATGCCATACATCATTATGATAGAGTAAATACCGCATGTTACAAAACTCAGCAGGAAGTACATAATGAAATTACGATCGGCTTTTAATTGCCCTGTTGGGGCTTGTGATGCTTGGTTGCTCATAAATGAATCCTCCTAAATTAAATTAGTGCACATTAACAAATTTTACTACATTTTTATTTATTTGTCAATCTTATTCGACTCTATTGCATTCTCCGCAAGCCAGCAAGCCACACCATCCTCATTATTACTATCAATCACCGCCGAAGCTGCCGCTTTCAACTCAGGCACGGCATCAGCCATCGCATAGCTCTCATCCGCCACAGCAAACATTGGCAAGTCATTTACCGCATCTCCAAACACCACCAGCTTTGCCGCACCCAGCATTTCTTTTAGCTTAATAGCCGCAAGCCCCTTATCCGCCTTAATCGGCATAAGCTCGCACCACCAATCATCGGTATAAAGCTCTTTATGAAAAATACAATTCATGCGCCCGTCGGCTTTAAATATTTCACTTATGACTTTCATCTGTTCCTCATCGCCGATGCACAAAAAATAAAAAATATCCCCATAATAAAATTCATCAAGGCTTTTTGCCTCTCGGAGGCGCACGTCACCTCGTCTGCTATCCAAATAATGCTGTATCCCGGAGTTTACACGGCAATTGACGTATGATACCCTCTCCACCCCATCAATATAGGCATATACAACTAAGTAAACGCCATTTTCTTCCAGCACATTGACAATATACCCTACATCATCTTTGTCGAAATACTGTGCGCTGATGATTTCTCGGCTGTTTGGGTCGATAATAAACCCGCCATTATAGCAAATAACCGGATGTTGTAAATCAAGCTGTGCCGTAATTTTTGATGCCGACACCAAAGAGCGGGCGGTAGCATAAGAAAAACACTCGCCTGCATTAATCAGCCTATTCACGATGTCAACGGTATATTCGGAAATGCCCGCGCCTGAATGCAGCAGCGTGCCGTCTAAATCTGTCAAATAAAGGATTTTACTCATCGTCTGCGCCATCAAAAATCTCCGCAATTATCTCTGCCGTATCCTCTTCATTTAAGATGAAGAAATACCGCCCGCTTATCATAGTGCCTCGTCCCGGCAAAGTGTGCGCTTGGATATTGCTTGTATCAATTAGTGTCACCAGATTTATATACCGCGGCATACTCATCAAGCTAAAATCCGTATCGACATACGAGAAAAAAGCACGGATGTATGTTGTCGCATTGCTGACGATATTGCCCCGATCCAGCATCTGCCCCAAGGCAACAACCATGAAATCCTGCTGCATACGCATACGCCCAAAATCTCCGTCCGGATGACCGCGGCTTATGGGATTGTGTAAATCAGGCTGACGATAGCGAACAAGCCCTGCGGCATCCGCGCCGTTAAGCGTTTGTAATCCGGGGTGCAGGTCTATCACTAAATTTTGAGCGGGGTCGGTATAAAACATACGGCGCGGCACGTTAAACTCAACCCCGCCAATTTCATCAATGATAAATTCGAAAGCATCCAAGTCGACGCGTATGTAGTAGTGAATATCAATGTCCAGCAGCTCCTCAACCTGCAATCTTGAAAAATTCGCTCCATATCTGCGCCCTGCATGGACGGCAATCTCATTAATTCGCATATTGCCGGAAGCAGGGGCCGTATTAAGCCCCGCATCCCGCATAATTTGCATACGCTCGGGTGGGATTGTCACGAAAGTATCACGCGGTATGGAGATTAAATCCATATAGCCCGTCGAAGTATCCATGCTGACAATCATCACCAAATCAGCTCGCCCAATATCTCCCGTCTCTTCATCAATTCCCAAAATCAGCACATTAAGCCGTTCAGGAAGCTGCGAGGCAGCCGGAATCCAATCCGGCAATATAATCGCGCCCGTTTCTTCGTTTATCTCAAGCCCGACCATTTCTGCAAGAGCAACAGTCGTCAAGCGATCCCCTGTCACGGCGGTATAGCCCAGAGCGCCACCAACTACCGCAACAGCCGCGACAGCTATTATCAATACAAACACTTTTAGGGATTTTATGAATGGATTGATCTGTTTTTTTGTTTGATTGTTTTTTGACATTTTATCTCTCCTCTTGCCTGACGGCACAGTTATATTCATTCTATAACAGCCCACCATCAATTGTCAATATTTTTCCCGTGATATAGTCACATTCCATCAAAAATCGTGCGGCACGGGCAATCTGAGTTCCATCGCCGAATCTGCCCAATGGAATTTGATCAATTAGTGTCGCTTTTTCGTCCTCATCCAGAAAGTCATTCATGGCGGTATCCATCACACCCGGTGCGATTGCATTCACACGGATATTTGATGGGGCAAGCTCTTTTGCGAGGGCTTTTGTAAAAGCATTGGCCGCCCCTTTTGTCATAGAGTATATAGCTTCGCAGCTCGCTCCTGCCTCGCCCCAGATGGATGAAATATTTATAATATGCCCGCATCTGTTTTTAAGCATCCCGGGAATGACCAAATGAGCGCAATTCACCATAGCCAGCTGGTTTACGGAAATAAGCCGCTGCCATTCATCAGGGCGCATATCCGTAAAAAGCCCTACATATGATATACCCGCGTTGTTTATAAGCACATCAACGCCGCCAAGCTCTTTTTCAATTTGCGCAAAAGCCGCCTTTGCCGCCTCGTAATCGGATAAATCCGCAAAAACAGATGTGATTTTGCCTCCATTCTCCACAAGTTCGGCGTGAGTGCGCGTAAGCATTGCCCTATCTGCCGCACCATTTATGGCAACATCATGCCCTGCCGCCAAAAAATCAGCCGCCATAGCCTTGCCAAGCCCACGGGATGAACCCGAAATAAATATCCGCATTTATCAAAAAGCCCCTTTCTTTTGTTGAGCTAATCATGTATAATGAATTGGAATACATTATCTAAGTTTAGGAGAAATTTATGTTCTTAACGGTGCTTTTTAATATTATGTCTTTGGCGATGTTGATTGGCGCGGGCTTTGCCGCCCGTAAGGCCGGGATTATTAATGACCATGTCAGCGCAGGGTTGTCGGGCCTGCTGCTGAATGTCGCCATGCCCGCTTTTATCGTAATGTCCATGCAGCAGGAGTTTTCCATGGAACTGCTTTTGGACGGCGGGCTGGTATTTAGTATATTTGTTGCCCTGCATGTGATTTTGGCCGTTGGCGGCCTGGGCTTGGCACGTATTTTGCGTATTCCTTTCGAGCGCAAAGGTGTATTTTTGTTCGCGCTTACTTTCGGCAACGTCGGCTTTATGGGCCAGCCCGTTGTCGGCCCTATTTTCGGCGAGCTTGGCGTTTTTTATATTACCATGGTAAACGTAGCTTTTTGCATTCTTGTTCCTTTGTTGGGGCAGCATCAAATAAAGCTGAGTATAAAAAAGGCAGAGGATAGCGTGCGCTCCAAAAGGAAATTCAAGCCAAACATGCCGCTTTTGTCCGCATTGGTCGGCATAGTGCTCTTTTTAACATCAACCACTCTGCCCCTGCCGGTCGCCAGCGCGCTCAACCATGCCGCAGGCTCAATGGCAGCCATTTCAATGATAGCAATCGGCGGCTTAATGGCAAAAAGTGACCTCAAAGTCATGTTTACGGATAAAGGCGTGTTTTTGTTCAGCGCAATCAAACTGATTGCCATCCCACTGATATGCATCCCCATTTTGCGCCTGTTTATTGACAACAATGTAATGATTGGTGTTGTAATCTATCTCATCGCCATGCCCGCGCCCGCGCTCGTCGCTATATTTGCCGAGCAGCACAAAACAGACCCGCAGTACGCTTCCAGCGTAGTTATGATAACAACAGCTTTGTCATTGTTGACAATACCCTTGATAGCCCTATTCTTATAATTAAGAAGGAGGACAAAATGTACTACCCCGAAAGATCTCTAATCGCTCTGTTCCGCCAGGCCATGCCCGTTTACATAAAGCATCTAAGGCTTTTAGGTATCATAACCTTAATAGCCTTTCTGCCTATGTTAATTTTAAATATTTTCATCCCAAACGATTATGCCACTGCATTTATTTATGTCATCGAAAACTTTCAAGCCTTTTCCGCAGAGCAAATATCTATTGAAGACCTTACCACGGCCCTTAACACAGCTGTAGTCTCCGGGTTTCAAATGTTTGTATTTTTGGTTATTGGGATCGAATTGCTTTTTATGCCAATCGCAACAGCCGGGGCTACGCTTATCGTAAGAAATTCTCTCACTAGCACCGATTCCAACTTTGACAACACGGCATCCGCTGCCCTGTCAGGCTTCTTGAAGGCCGCCGTGACGACGATTCTCGCATTGATAGCACCCATTTTCGTATTGATGAT
>Ga0131853_10027636_pt1 | contig 10175 bp, 1 predicted proteins | sample TergutLab28metaG_FD_92764 | JGI IMG/M metagenome (GOLD analysis project Ga0131853, IMG submission 92764) | Labiotermes labralis P1 segment gut microbial communities from Petit-Saut dam, French Guiana - Lab288 P1 (version 2) (version 2) | ecosystem: Host-associated > Arthropoda: Insects >... | reverse complement strand
TTTGTATATCCATTCTTATACTGTACTCAGAAGAGGTACTTTTAGCTCAATATGTACAATCCAACCAACAACAAGATCTCGTTGACAGTTCACAATATGCACCTATACTGTGATCATACTGTGTATAGTTTTCCTCTATATATATTTTTGTGACGTGAAGATGGCCCAAAGTGGCCGAAACATGTCGTCGTCAGCATAATAAATAGGATACAAGACAGTTGTGTTTTGACGTACCCCACCACCATCCTAATTGCTTATAACACAACGGGGATGTTGCATCTAAATAAAAGACTACACGTGGTCAGTTAATGGACTAAGTACAGCCCAGAGATGTTCATGCACACCCCGATGGTATTTTATTGACTCATCTCTTCTTCCCACAGGTCCAATAACTTCGTGTGACAACAGTTCCAAAATATAATCCCCAGCAGAAATAGTTTTTAGGAAACGTGATACAGTACGGTTATTTTATGTTGGTACTTCAGCCGCGCAGAAGCGGAACCTATTCCCACACACGTATAATGAAATTATATGAGCACACAGACTGTTGAAAGAAGATCCTGTGGCTAAGGGCTTACAAAGCGAAGTGATGTGACTCGGGTACCAACGGTGTCATTTTGTGAATACGCCATGAATATGGGTTTTTATTGACATCAGAGAATTTCAAGACCAGCGCAAGTGGTCAACCAAAGTCCCTGCGATACGGAATTGTAAATCAATAATCGAATTAAGTTCCAAACCTATATTGTTGGTTAGCGATCACTTCCAAATTCAAAGGACTTCGCATTTATTAGAATGCTTGGAACCGCGCGTCGGCGACAACCTGGCAACAACGGTCAGCATAAACGACGGTGGGTCCATTATATTATTATATTATAATATAATATTACAATACTTACCATTGTGTTACAATTGCCTACATTATTCATTAAAATAACATGCTGTACAGGTTTGTAGCCTAGTAGCATTAGGCTATACCATATAGCCTAGGTGTGCAGTAGGCTATACTGTACTGTCTAGGTTTGTGTAAGTATACTGTATGACGTTCGCACAACGACGAAATCGCCTAACGACGCATTTACTCAGAACGTATCCCCGGCGTTAAGCGACGCATAAATGTATTTGCAATTTTTACTTCATACAGAGCCCGTTAATCGTTTGTTTATACACCTACCGGACTAAGTGGGGGACCGCGGTGGCCCAGTGGTTAAGGTGGTGTGCTACAAATCGGAAGGTCGCTGGTTCGATCCCAGCCGTTGTCAGTGGATCTTTATTGACATAAAATCCTTCCGATCGCACTATGGCCCTGGTTTAGACTCAGCCTCTAACAGAAATGAGTACCAGGAGTATTTCCTGGGGGTAAAGGCGGCCGGTGCGTAAGGCTGGAAACCTTACCACCATCCTTTGCAGTTGTCACGAAATCTGGGAAACTTAACCTTTAGAAGCCTAACGTCAACTATAGTTGACGTACCGCACCGCTAGCCTCCAAAATTTCATTTTATAAATTTATTCAACAAATAGGGGTACCGAATATTTTAAACATGCTATATACTCTCCGTTTTTTTTTTCTCTTCAAAATGCAGTTTGTTTCATATTTCTAACGTATTTGGTTCCTGTATTATTCTCATTTTATATACAGGGTGTGCTAAAATTAAAAAAATAATTCCGGCGCCAAAAGTTAACTTCCTGGAACCCTCTGGGCCCCTCCGGGCCTGTAACGGGACTGCTTTTTACAGGTCTAAGTGACCCAATTTCATGACAAATTAACGTCACGGTATGACAATTAAATTTCCACGGCTGTATCAGTTCTACACAGATACATCATAAAAAAATATCATGACTCTCGTTAAGTTCACCCTACAAAGTGGAACGGGCGAACCAATCGGCAGCAGAATGTAATTCACCCAACAATTTTCACTGTAACGTCCCAACACTGGATTTCAATGAGACCCAAAAACTAATATGAAAAGTAAATCAGATACGTGGACGCTAGAAATGTTTTTTGCACGAGTATGTTACTTTGGACCTTATAAGATATTAAATCAACCCGCCAGTAATTGGAGAATTATACAGCAGTTTCATATCTACTTTGCATTCGTAATGTTTGAGTGAACGGGAAAAAGAAAAGCAAGATTCCACTGTATTTCAATATTCACCTCGACTAATGAAGTGACGTCACACTGTACAGAAAACAAAATTACAGGCTGCACAGTTTATGTTCCGGGTATATAATTGTCTTGCTTAATAAAGTACGTCACGACAAAGGGTTGATTGTTCTTATGTGCTCGTTTCCAGTATAATGTCTTAATATCGCAGCCAGTTCGCACGGTACTAACAAATTCTCCGATATTTAATGCAGTATCGCCGATAATGAAGCTTGTTTTGTCACTTTCTTGTAACAAGGAAAATTCTCATTGCATATGATAAGTATATAACGTAACTGGACAACGAGAGCCTCTGGCTGTTCATGACTGTAAAGAAACACTGTCATATGTACAGTGCCGCTATTTTATGGAGGCCGGTAAACTGCGCAATGTGTTATAATAACACTGTCATATGTACAGTGCTGCTATTTTATGGAGGCCGGTAAACTGCGCTATGTGTGATAATAAAGGAGACTTGAGGAAAAGAAGATCTTGAGGTCACATTTCGGTATCTGGTTCCATTTAAGTTTCTACTACGACGCAGAAACCAATTATATCCCCCCCCCCACAGCTAATAAATTCCTCTTGGATGTTCCGCACGTTGCCAGTTCGTCACACTACTCTTTGACGTCATCACGTTAACTACCAACTATGTAACAAGAGCGACAGTTCTACGTCTTCTAGTAAGGAAATTGGCAACAGCGAAATGTGGGTGGAAAGTATGTGTAAACTGCTGTGTTGTCGCATTTCGGTAAAAAAAAAACAGACGTCTCTTTCTGACACCGAGCGTTTTATCTGTAACGATTAATGTCACAGCACAGTAGGAAATAGACACATTGTCCATTCTGTAGTAAGCACAGTTACTGTCAAGTACAAGTCTTTTGTCAACTGCACCGGTTAGCTACCGCCGGTCAGCCAATGGTAGTCGCAACAGGCACGTTCAGAAATGGACACAATATGGCGTCATCATTTTTTTATTCTAACCAACACCGTTTTCAATTCCCACCGCCATCCCAGCGGGTGCATGGGCAGATTTATATGATAATCCAGGCGACAGCAAGTAACAAACGATGTTGGTCATATAAAATAATTTCCCCGTATTACAGCACACCCACGTACACATCCGTTGGGAAATATTAAACGTTAATTATCACGAACTGTTATGATACCACGCACGACTACTCTCGTATTAAATACCTAGATTTGTGGCTCTCTTATTTGACTAAGTCAACTTCTTTTATTTTACCACACTTAGTAACAGCAATACGTAACAAGATTTTTCTTTATGCTCAGTGATGTTACTGCACTCAACAATCCACATTCGAATTCTCGCGTACGCTGACAGCAGGAAACTGAATCAAACCCCCCTCAGCGCAAATAAAGAGTGGATCAGATCATATTTCTGCGCACCAAAAAAAATCAATGGACTCCATAAAATAGAAGGACTGTAATATTACATCCCTATTTTGTACACAAATTCTCTCCGAGCATCATTACAGGATTTCTTTAAACACTGTGATACGGAATACAAACTACGGCTTTTCTTTCACTAACTGTTAAGAATCTTAGAATTATTTATAACTTTCACATATACAGCCCCGTGCGATATGGACGTGCATATGTGCATGAGGAAATAACGAACCAGCCAACGCCTAATGACGAGAAAACAAGCAGTTGTGTTTCAAATTTCATTCAAAAATTAAATGAAATGTTAGTAACTCACTTTCAAAATGAATTCCTGTTACGAAGGAAAAGGCAAAAAAAATGCCTTTTTTACAGAACAATTGGCATGACACAGTTCGATGTGACCCTGTAAATATTTCAGCTTAATAACTGGAAGGTCCATTACGACAAACGGGGTAAAATATGTTAACAGGTTCATGTAACATCCTTCATGAAACACAACAAAAAAAGTTTCACTTATTTACGGGAGATGACATCCTTAAAGTAGATAAGTCTTAAGTGCTAAATTTTAATGAAATAAGGTAAAAAGGCATGGTGATCCCGTTACAGGCCCGGTGTGGCCCAGAGGGCGGGTAGAGGTATAGCTCTACTCTTTCCTGACCACGGCACTAGAAGGGGTGACTGGTCAGCAGCACGCCCCGGCCGCACTTACCCCCGGGAAAGAACCAGTACCCATTGTACAGGAGAGCGGGTGGACCCCAGGGCCGGTCAGGACGGGCGGAAAATCTCGTCCCCACCGGGATTTGATCCCGGACAATCCAGCCCGTAGCTCAGTCGCTATACCGACTGAGCTACCGGGCTCACGCGAAATTGTAATAGTTGAAGATAAATATTAGCAAAGTTAGCGACGATGAAAGGGGGGGAAGGAAACTCATAGTTTAATCTAAATTCTCCAGTGAAAGAAGCAAAAATTTACGTCATTCCACCAGTGGTACCTGAGTCACATATAGTATTTATATAAAGGTAAAGCAGTCCCATTACAGGCCTGGACAAGCCCAGAGGGTTCCAGGAAGTTAAGGTTCCCAGATTTCGTGAAAAAGGCACAGGATGGTGGTAAGTTTGTCAGCCTTAGGCACCGTCCGCCTTTACCCCCAGGAAATACTCCTGGTACTCATTTCTGTTAGAGGATGAGTCGACCCCCAGGGCCATAGTGCGATCTGAAAGATTTTATGTCAATGAAAAATCCACTGACACCAGCTGGGATCGAAACAGCGACCTTCCGATTTGTAGCACAGCACCTTAACCACTGTGCTACCGCGGTCTCCCATAGTATTTATATAGACTGTACAAAAGCTATACAATGTTATATGCTGTTTTTGTTGTCCAAACGAATTGGGAAAGTTTCCAGCACGTTCGTCAAACAAATCACATTTAGTCACTTGCTTTAGGAACTAATTTCATCCCATCTACCTTAAAGTAAAATCTCTTAACGGCGTTTGTGTGATTCAATAAACGACTTGAGCAAGTAATAGAAAGTACAGCACTTAGTAAGGTAGAGAACATCTAAATAATGTATACATTCATACAAATGGTACCAAAATTTCTGTATTTGTCGATTTAAATAAATTCTTATTCAATGTCAATTATTCACATTATGATTTTAACGTTCAGGTGACCGTGCATCGTGATAAATTCTTATAATACAACCAACTAGATGCACTAATGTCTCAAATTTATTTTTGAACTAAAACTCTACATGTTTCGGACAGTTCCTCTGTCCATCATCAGCAGTTTTTCACTGTACACACAGCAATGGTATATGTCATTAGGACTGCGAGCAGCAAACGTGTATGACATACACCATTGCTGTGTGTAGAGTGAAAAACTCCTGATGATGGACAGAGGAACTGTCCGAAACATGTAGAGTTTTATTCCAAAAATAAATTTGAGAAATTATTGCATCTAGTTGACGTTTTTCTGTCCGTGCATCTCAGTATATTTATCTCAATATTTAACCAACTTGATGCACAAAATTTTATTTCACAATAAGTTTTTATTTCATGCCTCTACATGTTTCGAGCACATGTGCTCATCATCAGGAGGTCAAAATTGCATTACACAACCTCTGGTATCAGCTGTAGGTCTGACGATACCAGAGGCTGTGTAATACAATTTTGACCTCCTGATGATGAGCACATGTGCTCGAAACATGTAGAGGCATGAAATAAAAACTTATTGTGAAACAAATTTTGTGCATCAAGTTGGTTAAATACTGAGATAAATTAGCGCATCTAGTTGGTTTTATTATAAGAATTTATTCACATTATGTTAGATTTCTAATGATTGTTAGTCTGACTTGTTCTACCTACTTATCATTGGTGTTGGTAGCATTCTTTCACTTAAGAACACACACGAACACACTCGGTAGGAATCCCCCTGATTCATGGATCGGCCCTTTACAGAGGCCTCTGCCTCTAAAACACACAATATTCAAAACAGACAAATATCCATGCCCCCCGGTGGTATTCGAACCCGCAATCCCAGCAAGCGAGCTGCCACAGCCTACGCTATAGACCGCACGGCCACCAAAATTGTCTTTATAAATAAAAAGTTCGATGTAAGACAAACAGGACAATTAAGAGTGTTACTTACATTAATACGACAATAATTAACAATCATTAATTATATTAATACAATTAACAACAATAGCAAAGTTTCGGATGAATAAATAAGAATTTCTATCACAATATCGGACAGAAGTATATGTGTGAACCTTCGGCTCCATCAGCTCTTTACAGCTAGCCGGTTAACCCTTATCATGCTAACGTGGAGAATATGGTGATCTCCCAGTAGATGACAGATGGGATTTAACTCGGCTTTTAAAGGGTTAACCTTTTGGCGCCGGAATTATTTTTTTTATTTTAGCACATCCTGTATATAAAATGTGAATAATACAGGATCTAAATACTTTAGAATTATGAAACAAATTGCATTTTGAAGAGAAAAAAACGGAGAGTGTACACCATGTTTAAAATATTCTGTACCTACATTTGTTGAATAAATATATAAAATGCAACTTTGGAGGTTAGCGGTGCGGTACGTCAACTATAGTTGACGTTAGGCGTCTAAAGGTTAATACAGTATATGACACACTTCCTGTAGCTTCTTACACCCATATTTAATTTGCTGTTTAGTTTTGTTGTAAGTTTAGAGAAGACCAAATAAAATATTGTTCTTTCCTCTCCTAATCACGAGTCCGGAAGCCGGTCCGGTAGCTAGACATGCGCTTCAAAGCGCCTTTGTTTCTCCGGAGAAAACTTGGAAACAAACGGAATAGTGCAACGAAAGGATAACAAAGTGCCGACAACACTGTGAGAGGGACACTGTGTTTGTAACACACGTCACACGGGCTTTCCGCCCAACAGATGAACGTCTTCAAGGGGACGGGTTGCTCTTTGGTGCGGAAAACACCCTATATAGAAGGCGACCGTCTTAACAAAATTGGATGTTCCGCAGACTGGCAGAAATGCACCGACCTGTCGCTGCAATCTGCCGAATCTATCTTCGGCGTTAACGGAACACCGAAGAGAATAAGGGAGGGCAAAACAATAATAATAATCAATTTCCTTCTCACGTCGTCATTCTGAAAAGCGACAGACGGGAAGGAAATTTGCCCCCATCCATTGCTTAAGCACCACGCCCTTAGGTTATATGGGAGAATGGAGATATAGCTCCATCGATTCTTGATCTCCACACCAGATGAAAGTGGTCAGTTTCACACCCAGGCTGTTTTACGACACGAGGAAACAGTCTGCCGGCACCCTTTGAGGCCAAGAACCAGCTTGGACCCTGTACGCAAAGGAAATATGTCTTAATTTAATTTTCTTGTTTTGTATTGTGTATTGTAACTAATAAATATACAATTCTGTCATAACAGTATATTTATTTATTGATATTATATTATTCATTACTTATTAACCTTTTGGCGCCGGAATTTTTTTTTAATTTTAGCACACCCTGTATATAAAATGTGAATAATACAGGAACCACATACGTTAGAATTATGAAACAAACTGCATTTTGAAGAAAAAAAACGGAGAGTATATGCCGTGTTTAAAATATTCAGTACCTATATTTGTTGAATAAATATATAAAATGCAACTTTGGAGGTTAGCGGTGCGGTACGACCACTATAGTTGACATTAGGCATCAAAAGGTTCATGCATCACTCGTATTTATATAACAGTACATATCACAACAGTCTCTCTGTGTTGTATACACTGCTACACGTTTCGACACTTTCGTGTAATCATCAGACAGACTGAGTGAACAATGTCTTGCTAAGGTACAAAAGTAATTCAAATTGCAACTGTTGGATATACAATTATTTGCATGTCTCAATAATTACGCAACAAGATGCAACAATATACGGTTTATTTATATCTGCAAACCGCTCTACATGTTTCGGCTGGTATCTCCACCCATAATCAGGAGCTCATGTCACCGTAACTACAGTATCTGGCATTATTGAGACCGTTACTGTAGATACAGTGATATGAGCTCCTGATGATGGGTGGAGATACCAGCCGAAACATGTAGAGCGGTTCGCAGGTATAAATAAACCGTATATTGGCAAATCTTGTTGGATAATTATTGATACAAATTACGCGATGCATGGACAACTGAACGTAAAATTATTTGCATATTATGTGTGTACCTTAGCAAGGTACTGGTTGTAAACTGTCTGATGGTGACGTGACAGAGTCGAAACATGTAGCAGTATAGCTTACACAGACACTGTTGTGATATATACTGTTATGGTATTAATTGTGCATTTGTCGGTTATGATACAAAACAATAACAGATACATGCTTAATGTATTGAAATAAAAAATTGATCTTGCTGGGAATCGAACCAAGACTCCCCGGTCGTCCAGTCTGCAGCCCAGTCACTTTAACGACTGAGGTCTTCACCATGAAGATTGTAAAGTGTTTCATGGCGTATCTGTTCAGCATGCTTGTTTAACCCTTTGACGCCTAATGTCAACTATAGTTCACGTACCGCACCGCTAACCTCCAAAGTTGCATTTTATATATTTATTCAACAAATATAGGTACTGAATATTTTAAAAATGGTGTATACTATCCGTTTTTTTCTCTTTAAAATGCAGTTTTTTTCATAATTCTAGCGTATTTGGTTCCTGTATTATTCACATTTTATATACAGGGTGTGCTAAAATTAAAAAAATAATTCCGACGCCAAAAGGTTAAAAACGCTCTACAAAGTGCTGCGTTAAAACAGATACTTGGAGCCTGACCAGGTGTATGTAGCCAGGCTCGTTATTTCTAAATAGTGAATTGAGTGGAACGTGGAGGAAAACAGCCGATGCCAATATTACAGTAAGCCTCATGCCTCTACTGAAAGATATATATGTATACAATACTGAGCATGCGCGGTAAAGACGGACGATTCTGGTCACCATCCGAAATGCAATGGATGTTTCCGAGGAAGACGACCTGTGGGAGAACCTAGAGGTAGATGGGAGGATGCCGTATGGAGGGATGATGTATATTTGCTCCACAGACAGACCGGGAAGGAGACAGCAAAAAACCGAGAAGGTTTCAGGAAGGAGATCGGGGAGGCCATGGCCCGAAAACGGGCCGAAGGGCCAAACAAGAACAAGTTGGCTCAAATGTAATAAGCTCATGATCTGTACCACGGGCAATATTGTTTTCTCTTTTTCGTAATGTCCAAACCGGCTCCGAAGCCCGCCCAACCTTCTACATAATGGGTACCGGTGTTCCCTCCCGGGGGTAAGGTGGTCGAGGCGTGAGGGTAACTCAACTCAATCCACCACCGAGTTGATAAAAGGGTGGAGCTATATTTCTACTTCCCCTATACACCTTCAACGCGAGGGACAAAATTTACCTTTTTGCCACCTTCATATCCGGACTACCTTGTCTGAGACTGTTCATGGTTTTCTTCAGCTAAAAACCAGGCCATCACAACCACTTTACATATGGTTCCAAATTTATTTTTTCGCCATAATCGGATCATGTGACGCAATATAATCTGAATTAGAGACAGCGTCGTTATATGAACTACAAAGGAATGAAAACTAAGTACAGACTTGGGTAAAACGGAAAACCTTGGACTGGCAGACAAGGAAATATATTTTTAAAACTCTGAACTCAGACCGCTGCTAACTGAGGCTTGCAGGGAATCATGATAAAATACATAACACAGTGCAAAGTGCGGTGAGGTTACTTCAGGATAGTTCATGAGGTTACATTCGATCGAGAGGGACAAGGCTTAGAAGTATCCCATTATACAAGTATATATTCAAAATTGAAAACTCAAAAACGTGTTTTAGGTTCCTGTGACCGTGCATCGTGAGCGAAGTGTGAAGAGAGAGAAAACCAACAAGATGTCTAACAGTAACCTTCACAGTGCTCGCACCCTACAACGCAGCGCCCACAGTAACCTTCACAGTGCTCGCACCCCACAACACAGCGCCCACAGTAACCTTCATAGTGCTCGCACCCTACAACGCAGCGCCCACAGTAACCTTCACAGTGCTCGCACCCCACAACGCAGCGCCCACAGTAACCTTCACAGTGCTCGCAC
>Ga0131853_10027630_pt1 | contig 10176 bp, 4 predicted proteins | sample TergutLab28metaG_FD_92764 | JGI IMG/M metagenome (GOLD analysis project Ga0131853, IMG submission 92764) | Labiotermes labralis P1 segment gut microbial communities from Petit-Saut dam, French Guiana - Lab288 P1 (version 2) (version 2) | ecosystem: Host-associated > Arthropoda: Insects >... | reverse complement strand
TGTGTGTGGGTGTGTGTGTGTGTGTGTGTGTGTGTGTGTGTGTGTGTGTGTGTGTGTGTGTGTGTGTGTGTGTGTGCATGTGTGTGTGTGTGTGTGTATTTGGGTGTGCATGTGTTTGTGTGTGTGTGTGCATGTATGGATGCATGTGTATGTGTGTGCATGTGTGTGTGTGTGTGTGTGAGTGTATGTTTGTGTGTGAATGTGTATGTGTGTGTATGTGTGTGTGTGCATGTATGGATGCATGTGTATGTGTGTGCATATGTATGTGTGTGTGAGAGTGTATGTGTGTGCATGTGTGTGTGTGTGTGTATTGCGCGTGCATCACGAAACGCAATCCAATACTAATACTGTAAACCACATACTTTATTATTACTTTCATTTTTTTCGTGATACCAACATGTCGTAAACAATGCGCAATTACAGCGCATACTCAAAATGTCCCTCCCCCCAGTCTTTTCAAAGTACAATATTCCCACACATCGTTTGCGAGATACTGTGCAACAAAAACCGATTTCAACGAATGCAGAGGATTTCATGAAGTACAAGTGGGTTTCCATATTCTACTGATTTGACTATAAATGTATCCACTCAATTGGAACCAAGCCTCTTCCATAAAAAAAATTGTCCAACACATGAAACCCTTCTAGCGGGGGAAAAAATGTTTTTGTTTACGTAATTACCGCACAACTGGTAGCCAAAAGAAGTGAACTAAGGTGGTGGCCTTTGAAAGTATGATGGACGACTTGGCAAACGCTGTAAGTATCTATTGCTGTGGGGAAGGGGTGGCAGCTAATTAAGGCTTCTTTCAATATTAATAGATGTCTGATATTGTGGTTGTGTTTTATAGGTACATCCTCTTTATATATGTATATACAAACATATATATATATATATACATACATTCTATATATATATATATACACACACACACACAGGTAAAAGAAAAGCAGAGGTACACCTGTAATCACGCTCTGGGCCTTCATGTCACGTTATCGGGTGTAAATTACCTTTCATACAGTTCACAATTAACCGCACTGCTGTACCACTACATTCACTTGCATTCCTGCCACAACTCATGCAATTAATGTGAGAGGGACTTCTCTATTGCCTGTTTATAGATGTCTGTTTCGTGTGTTATCACGCATTGTGCCACCTCGCAAGCATCTTCTGACGTGTGGCCGCAAAGAATTTGATTCAGCGCTGGAAACACGACAACCGCTGGGCGACGATCACCCTCATATGATGACAATCGGTGTAGGTTCTTTGCCTACGAAATTATGGGGTATGCAAATAGATTTTCTCAACATCAAGCGTAGTTTTCGTGGTACGGTGACCAGTAAACATGGGAACAATTTTTCACTCCGTGCATTTCAGTTATGGTACAACTTGTTAATTTTGAAATATCACTTCTTACGTCCACGTGTACCGGTAAGGTAGCGTGCGTAATTTATGGCCTTTACCGCGGAGTAAATGAGATGACCTCTCTTATGGAATTTTACGCAGCATAGATTGGTAGCTTGTTACCGACATTTCGGGAAAACCTGTCGGTCCCACCTTCAACAGTCAGTCTTGTCCCGAAACGTCCGTAGCACACTACCAATCCACACTGCGTAAAATCCCGTAACAACGCAGATCTCAGTAAGGAAGTAGTTGTAGTTTGATCTACGCATCTCCGACAAGTGAACGAACTTATTCCAAACAGATATTTGAATTACTTCATACAATGAAATGTACAAACGCAACTTTACAATTAAAACAATCATGCAACAAAGGAATGTTATAAAAATTTGGCATAAAATTACAAATGTAACGAATCTCCCCGTACAACAACGATTACAAAACAAACTTAATACCACTGTTTATCGATACTGCAATACTTACTGCCGTAAAATACAACAATACTTTACTGTTCTCATCGTTGCACCGTGCATTTCCTAGAATTACTTTATCAACCAACAAATGCACTTACATAAAATAACACAGTGAAACACTTAAAACTGCTCCGACATGTTTCGATACTTGGATCATCCTCAGGGAGCTACGTTGTTTCTTGCTAAAGTCATTTTAAAAACATTCACAAATGTTAAGTGCTTTAGTGTGTTATTTCATGTAAGTGCATTTGTTGGTTGATAATTAAAGTAATACTTCATTGTGTTTATCATCAATGCTCCAGGTCTGACAAACGCAGTAAAGTATTGTTGTATTTGACAACAATAAATACAGCACTACTGACATGTCACGACATTAGACAATTACAGAATTAGACAAAAATCAAAAAACAAATGTTTGTGTTTATAAAAGTGACACGTAACACGTTTCTGTAAGTCTGTGTCAGCACTTCAACTCCTGCCGGTACAGCAAACCTGCACAGCCCTGTAAATCTAACGTACGTACATCAGTGTCTTTACTCTGTACCCTAGAGACACATCACAATACGTGAGATAATCCTCACTCCGTCGAATCCCCACACACTGACCTCAATAAGTGATCAAGTGGGCGGTTCGAAACTCTGTAGTATTAAAACACATAAAGTAACCCCATCCCTTACTACCAAATATTTCCCGAACACCCACAACCAGCAGATGGAATCCACAGGAAGATACAATTCCCCATTTATTGGATTCTTCACGTAAGTAAGTGCCTTCGTTTCTTTGTCTCTTTTTTTTTTTATTTCGTGTCTGCAGTCTGCAACATTTTTCTAAGGTGTTTTGACGTACCTAAAATTCCAACTGAGGTACAATCACTGCACATACAGCAATAACACATTTAAATACCAACCTTGAAGGATGTAATGGTCTAGTAACTTTACTGGAGAAACACCAAAACAAATGACTTTTCTCTTAGGAACGTAAGTAGCCAACAGACTATATATCCACGCAACGCGGCTTACTTTGAAGAAGCCACTGCCATTGGTCACAAGATCTTACCAATGGGGTCTATTCTGAGCCACACTGTCACAAAACCTTGATATATTATATATAAATGGTAAAGGTAAAGTAATCCCGTTACAGGCCCGGTGTGGCCCAGAGGGTGGGTAGAGGTATAGCTCTACTGTTCCATGACCGCGGCACTAGAAGGGGGCGAGTCGTCAGCAGCATGCCCCGGCCGCACTTTACCCCCGCAAAAGACCCGGTACCCATTGTACAGGAGGCTGGGTGGGCCCCAGGGCCGGTTGATATATTATATTATATATTATACATATTGACATAAACCTCCCACATACAACGTCTTTAGTGTGATATATTCCGCTCAAGATTTCCGACCAAAATTTTACGCTCATTCAAAAACCCTCCCAAAAATTCTTGCATTTTCCGCTCATGCCATTACCTTTGTCTGAACTCACGACTTATCAGGTGATCATTACAAATCACAAACCTCTACATTACGTGGTTGTTTAGCTTCTGTTTCTTAAGCTCCAGTACCTACTTGTCAGACACCTTCATTATCAACTTACTCGGAGGAATATAATTTTTATTGCAAAGTTACTGGACCTCGGAATGTCCATTATCTGTTTACAAGGGTGCACTGGGATATAAGAAATCTCCCATGTGCCTTATTAAGCATCTAATATTAAAGAACAATCCCCAGACTACTGTTAATGTTACCAAAGTGTGTTCTTTCCATCCACACCCCTGTAGGATGAATGCTTTAAAATAAAAGGGTACTTTTAAAACTTTGCTATTACCTTCACCTCTTGATAAATTGCATCATGACTATGAAATGTTTGGGAAGGCTGTGGTCGTGATGTGGCTTTCACAGGCAATCGCCGGTCCCTCACCGCCGAGGCACGGTTTAGACCAAATGGGGTCTGAGGTGAAGAAAGTGGCACTAGGACAGGTTAATCCCTAGTATTCGTCTGTCAGTATCATTCCACCAGTATCCCATACTCACTCATCTATCAGAGAACTTACAAGAAGTAATCATACAGAGAGATCAGCAGTCTTCTTCTGGAGCCAGGCATATATCATCTCGTCAAGAGAGCAAGTGGGGGACCTAAAAACAATGGAGCCAGTCCAATTGTGTAAAATTACCCTCCGTTTCGGTGACTAATTATCCTACTACTTACGCACATTGACCTCAGTTGGCTTGGTTTAAGGAAAGAATTTGTAGACAGAAGAAAAAGTGAAGCTGGAAGGAAGGCTCTTCAAGTCGTCTAGCCTAATCCTTTACAGGGACGTGATTCTACGGTTGTCGGCAGCTTCCGGACTTCCGCTTTTAGTTCCTCCAACATTGACCACCATGCGGTACACAAAGATGGTTAACTCATCTGACCCACATTATGTAGTTGCCCGGCAGGGACAGCGAAGAGGAACAAATAATCTGACATGACTCTTCGTAGCTTTCCTCAGTCAATCCAAGCGAATATGGGAATAGTAATTTTAAATAATTCATGACCATGCACTGATGATTCATTGTGACTATGCAACCAACACGTGCACATGAACATATATGAAGTTATTATACTACAGACGTCGTAAGTCTCCTACATGTTTCGGCCATATATTGTGGCCATCTTCAGGGAGGTGTCTGCCGAGGGATATTACAATGAACATTAAAACCAATTCAAAAGAAATTCAAAGCTTCTTTGTAATATGTACTTCGAAAAAAAACCTCCTCGAAGATGGCCACAATAGCTGCCCGAAACATGTAGGTTGTTTATGACCTTTATAGTGTAATAATTTCACGTATGTTCAATATGCACTTGTTAGTTTTATTCCCATAAGGTAATAGTAAATTAACATAGCTCATACAGTCCACCGACAAAATCCCTAAAAGGGCATAATTCATTCTTATAATAAAACCAACTAGATGCACTAATTTCTCAAATTTATTTTGGAATAAAAATCTACATGTTTCGGACAGTTCCTCTGTCCATCATCAGGAGTTTAGCACTGTACACACGACAATGGTATATGTCATACAGGTTTTGTCTGTATGACATCCACCATTGCTGTGTATACAGTGGAAAACTCCTGATGATGGACAGAGGAACTGTCCGAAACATGTAGTTTTATTCCAAAAATAAATTTGAGAAATTAGTGCATCTAGTTGGTTTTATTATAAGAATTTCTTACGATGCACGGTAAGCTGAACACCATAATTCATATCCTTCAGTTGGATTTACACCAAAGATTCAGTAACATAGCATCAGTCTACCCTCCTTCAGTCCTACTGTTGCCCTATTCGTACAAATATGGCGGCACAGCGAAAGGAATTTTGTCGCTGTCAACAAAACATATGGGAAGGCGAACATGTCGGTGTAGCTCAAGGAAATCTTAACCTTGGCTTCGATGAACATGAACGGTCAGTTTTATGTTCCGGCCACTTTACCCGCCGTAAATAGTTCTTGTTACGTATTACTTAGAAAGCTTGGTGGATCCCAGATCGGGTGTGGTCGTGGTGGAGAAGTATGGGTGTGAGTACGTTCTTGCCGCGATTCAAACCTTGGTTGTCGACACCGTTTCCTAGTAACTCTGCTGATTGAGTTACCCTGCTCTCCAATGCGCTAAGGTGAAAATATCGAGTTTCTTATACAATAACGAGATTCCTAACAACAATTATTAGCCCTAAGAATTTTACCAGACTTTAACGAATAGCGGACTGAACAGCGACTGCCAAATATAAAAAAAGTGCCCGTTTTCATCGTCTGCCCACCACCCTGACTACAACCAACACACATTTTACCTGTTGCAAATGAAAGCCGCAATACAGTTTGCCATTCCCTCTCTGTACCTCTCTCCACACGGCTATACAATTCACATGTGGTCAGTGTGCGATCATGCCAGCACGTCAAATTATTTGTCATATTAACACCCCGTCGGACGTCAAACAGAAGTGAAGTATTGACGGGAATTGGAAGTGATGCGCAGTAAAATACAGGCAAAACAACTTCTTAGAAGAATTTACACGTTTGATCTTTATAAGAAATGTTCATTCTATCTAGGAAATGTGTCATCCTCGTTGTGTGTGTGAAATTTGAAAAATTGTATGTAGTCAAACACAACTGTGTCACATGAGGTGTATTTAATTACTATATAATGGACAACTACATCTCACTATAAGCATGTACGCGCACGTGGTGCGCGTCTTATAGTAAGATCTTAAGTTCCCCTCAGACAACCTGAAGATGGCCAGTACAGGCCGAAACATGTAGTTGTCCATTATACGTATAGTCATTAAATACACCTCATGTGACACAGTTGTGTTTGACTACATACAATTTTCCAAGTGTTCATTCTATAGTGTCAAGCTATCAGTGGGCACGAATTAACACTTTACGATTAATGTGAACCGGGTAATTAAAACTTAATTAAGTTTACGTGATAAACACCCAAAAAAGTCAAATTTATTGGGTGAGTTTCAAATAAATTCCTTGGATGTGACTAGAAACACCACGTTTATGCCTGTGTACAACCTGTTCATTTATTTCTAACGACTAGTGTTCATATTATAGTACTTATTGTGTTTCAAAGATTCTAATCACAACTAAATTATTTTGCATAGTAAATTATTTCTATCTAATACTTCCTCGCTCACTTCCTCCAAACCTCGCATGTGATATATATACTCGCTGTTTATCACCTCGCCATTTTTCCTAATTATATCACACAAAACTTCGTTACATGTCATAATTGTAATGTAATATTAAACAGTGTACGTCAGCACAATTACTTTATTACTCAAGGTAATTATAAGGCTACATGTTTCGACCATAGATTAGTCATCCTCAGGCCTATTTTGTCAATTGTCTCACAAGATGCTATGCACACTTTGGGATCCCATCGTGTTTACATCCATGGAATACATCAAATTAAATCGTTTGTCTCTAAAGGCGTGACGTGTAAATTGTGTTTACAAGAGTGGGATACATAAAATTCGATCACTTGTCTCGTAAAGTGTATTATACAAATTGTGTCTAAAAAGTTAAAATATGTAAAATTCTTAATGGTGTACTGCTGTTCACCATTTGAAAATACGAGTCCCGTTATCGTCTGGTTGTTTTTGGAGCTATGGGATACTGTATATTTACTGGTGAAGTCGGAGTACGTCTTTGTTGCTGTTCCGTGGAAGTGGGTGTGTTATCAAATGAACTCGCACGCTGAAATATTGGATAGTATTGTCTGGTAAGGTTCGCTGCTTGTTTCTATTGTTATGTTGTTAATGGACGGATAAGCTTCCAGTTACGATCTTCTCCTGACGTCTAAAGAACAAAAATGGAAACTAACATTGGTTTTTGTTGTATCGGATATGAAATCAAGTTCAGTTGAATAAAGTACAGAAAGACTTACAAGTGTTGTGTTTTTGGTTCCGTTGTTTATGTAGTCCTTGCGACCAGAAGTAGTTTTCAGCGTAGGTGTCTATACGTTCGCACTGGATATTAATCACTATGTCGTTCTATAACTATGTTGTTCTAGGTATTTTGCTGCCATCATAGGTGCTGACGTCCGTGAAGGGAATGTTGCACTATTGTTTCAAATATCGGGTAACTTTGTACGGTAAGTCTATCGTTTATCTGGTTTCCGTTTTTTGTTCTCTCTGTAAATGTAAAATTTCTCGAGGGTATCTAGCATTTTTCCTTTCCTCATGAGGTGAATTGTGTTCATTATGTCGTTGATTGGGCCGAAAGAGTGGCCTTCGTTAATGATACGTTGGGCAAACGTAGATATGTTGTTTGCATATTTATAATCGTTATAATGTTCGCTGAATCTTATATGGAAAGGACGGTCGGTCTGACCTGTGTATATTTTGTGGCATGTGAGACACTCAAGTTGGTAAACTCCTTTTTTTTATATTTGTTGGGCTGTGGGGTATTTTGTGATTTTAGAATTTTTTCTAAGTTGTTTTTGGTCATGTAGGCCACTGTTACGTTTGTATTTTTGGAACGCTTCGTGACCTGTCTTATTTCTTTTCCGATATATGTGAACTTGGCCCACCTTTTTTTGTCGGTTGTCCTTTTCTCGTTTTGTTTTGCCAATGTTGAATCTTTTTAAGATAGACGTGTCGAATTTATTATTGCGGATGATCTGTTTCACTGTATTTGTTTCTGTTTTCTCGCGTAATCGAGATCGTAGGTGTTTATTCTATTTGAGAAGTATGTGATGGTCGCTAGTTTCTGTTCTGTTTGATGACAAGAATCGTTGGGAATGATTGGTTGAATGGTTGGTTTCCTGTATACGTCGAAAGATATTTTATCTGTGGTTTTTATTATTGATAGGTCTAGGAAATTCAACTTATTTTCTTGTTCCCGCTCTAGTGCGAAGTTTAGGCTCGGTGTTATGTCATTGAACGAACTGAGGACGTGTTGAATATCAGTTATGTTTACATTATAGATCTGTCTACTAATGTCGATGGGCGGTGTCGTCAAAATATCCCGTCGTAAGGACGGCCCTCTTCATGTAACTGGAGAAAGATAAGCCGATTTAACGCAAACTTGAAGTGTGAGGAAGGAAATGAGCTCATATGCGAGGCCTCTAGCAAAAGGACAGGAAATGCACATGTAATGAACAATGTGGCGGGTTCTTGTAACCATCGTTACAACAGAAAAGCAACAACGAGTTGCTGAGCTACGTGTCGCTGTCAAAAAACAAACAAACAAACATCCAGTATTACAAGAAAATGTCTCTATGGTTAGTTTATGTTCCCGACAACAGCAAAACGTATGCAGGTCTTTACGTAGAGGACCTGATATTTTTGTCCGACCTTAACCGAATCAGTTGTTTCTTGGAAGAATTTCACACAGGCATCCAGTATCAAATTATAGTGAAGAGTCCAGTGGAAGCCGCGCAGAAACATGCGGCCAGATGGACATGACGCAGCTTTCCGCGACACGTGACCGCGTCTAGGAACCAGCTCTACTGAACATGCTGCCACACCTTAACGTGTCAGAAAATAATGAATCCTCAGACCCATACAAACTCTGCAAATAAGCGACGGCGACATTTCAAATCGCAGAAGCAGTAGCTTCATACAAAAACGACGTCATTGAGACTCCCACATGACCGGGTTGTTGTTGTACTGGGCGAGAAATGTTGTTTTCGTATGGCGAAAGCAGTGTTTGGGTCTTGAACACATATCCGGGGAAAAATCGAACAGTTCTTTTGCATTTGTGCTCCCAGCAGTGAGCCCTGCACCACCCACTTGTTAAAAATTATACTGAGGTCTTCGACCTTCCGAAACGTTACGCAGCGTAGACTGGCAATTAGTTACCGACGTTTCGGGACAATCTATCATTTCAACTTTCATACATCAAACAATCCATGAATACTGAAATTTGGACTCTATAACCCTTGAAAATGGGATCCATTGGTTATCCCGAAACGTCGGTGATTAACTACCAATCTACGCAACACAAAATCGCAGCAAGAGTAAAGATGTAATTTATAGCACGGCGGACGCCGTACATCACGCACCTAGTTGTGCTCTCTACATCGAACCCCGTGCCAGCAGTTCGTTTAGTTTTGTGTGGCCGCAGTGAGTTGTGAGCGACAGTTTCGTTTCGATGTATGGCGCCTGCACTGGACCTTGCGCCTGTTATTTTCATCACGAAGATCAAGTTCCTTTTACAATACGTTGTTTTGTTTTAAACACACTAAATACCGCCCATTTCACATTTCATTCTGAGCACTACCAGAAACTGTTGAACATTCTCAGCATTGCAATGTTACACTTTGTCATGTTTGCCTATACAAGCTTCAATAGCACCAATCGTCCTGCTACATTCATACCACAATAAAAGCATCCCATAAATAGACCCCTTTCCACTCTCCCCAACCTACTTTCCTACACTACCCTCCAAACGTCCGACATTTCTGATCACACTACTGTCAGTAGCGAAAATGAGAAGGATATACTGAAGATCTTCAATTTGTACTTCCCTCCATCATAATTAAAATCCCTCTCACAAGCTTCCTCACGCTCTCCGCACATTTTGTTGCACGTCATTTATAGAACTATGTTCACTTCCGATCTGGCGTGGGGTAAATCCAGAGAAAAAAATGCTACCAACTGTGAGTGAGGGCAATCCTTAATAATAATAATAATAATAATAATAATAATATGCAAAGCCTTAGGTATTGAAACTACAGACAAATGGTACACACACATGTCCAAGCCAGTGTGTGAAGAGGGAGATGTTACAGTGTTGTGGAATCAAGCAGTACATACAGACAGAGAAGT
>Ga0131853_10027629_pt1 | contig 10176 bp, 7 predicted proteins | sample TergutLab28metaG_FD_92764 | JGI IMG/M metagenome (GOLD analysis project Ga0131853, IMG submission 92764) | Labiotermes labralis P1 segment gut microbial communities from Petit-Saut dam, French Guiana - Lab288 P1 (version 2) (version 2) | ecosystem: Host-associated > Arthropoda: Insects >... | reverse complement strand
TATGGTAGGATAATATGGACTGGACACGTAACACGTGTCTGGGGAAAGGAAATGCTTAAGTGTTTTGGTGGGAAGACTGAGGAAGATGTCCTCTTGGAAGACCTAGGTGTAGACGGAAAATGGTGATAGAATAATCATAGCCTAACTCTCCACCCTCACCCTTTTTGGATTCAAGATGGACTTACTAGTTGCGCTGTCAGTCACACACCAAACTCTATCGTAATCATGCAGACCAGGCTACCATGGCAAGTTGGGTGTGGCGCAGTGACGACCCTTAACCTGGCAACAGTGATTCGCAGAGTACGTCTGTAGTCACAGTCTGTGCCGTGAATTCGTGAATCACAGCTGTCTGGCCTGGACTTTCGTGCATGCAGGACTTTTGTTGCATTGCCTGCTAAAGATAGAGTAAAGCTCTTCTACTGCGCTAATCGAAGCGGCGGTTCCTTGGATGTGTCTCCAATCTGACACCAGTTTTGTCTCGTTTTTCCTCACGCTTCACGTGTCTTCTGCGTGTTCTCTTCCTGTCTGGAATGTTACCTGTTGCACGGGAACTCATCTCACGTTTGTAGATAATAGTGTTGTTTGTGAACAGGCGCGACAGGCCAATTTAGCCTGCATTTACGGCGACATTTCTTGCTGGATCCGAATTTAGCATATATATATATAGTATAGCAACAAATGGCGTAGTATCAGTGGTATTCCCATTCCGACGCAAGACTAACTGCTGGATGACAGCAGACTGCAACAATCTCTCTGCGACAGCCCAGTTATAACTCTCTGAGCCAGCAAACTTCGTTGCTATAAGAAATGCAGCCGGAATTGACCAACGATGTGAACCAGATAAACAAACGATCTTATATATATATATATATATATATATATATATATATATATACACATATACACACACACACATACATGTAAGTAAAAAGGTAAAGGTAAAGTGATCCCGTTACAGGCCCCGTGTGACCCAGAGGGTGGGTAGAGGTATAGCTCTACTCTTTCATGACCGCTGCACTAGGAGGGGATGAGTGGTCAGCAGCACGCCCCGGCCGCACTTTACCCCCGGGAAAGACCCGGTACCCATTTTACAGGAGGCTGGGTTGGGCCCAGAGCCGGTCTGGACGGGCGGAAAATCTCGTCCAGCTCGTAGCTCAGTCGCTATACCGACTGAGCTACCCGGCCCATATATATATATATATATATATATATATACATATATATAAATTTATATATAAGTAGAAAAGTTAAATAAAGAATGTAGAAGCAATCCTGTACAGGCCTTTAAAGTTCCAAGAGGATGAGGCTCCCATAATTTCAAGACAATCGTCACATGAAGGTGGTAAGGTTGTCAGACCTACGCACCGGTCGCACTTACCCCCAGGAAATATTCCGGGTACTCGTTCCTTTCAAAGGCTGAGTGCGGCCAGAATCGGGATTCGAACCCGCCATCTTCCGCCTTGTAGCGCGGTGCCTCAAACAACTGCTCCACCGCTTGTGCAAGCAGTAGAAGGACTGGACAGAAAACTGGAGTTTCATGAGAGTTTTTTAACTGCACATAAGATTTCAAAATAGTAGGCACGGTTAGGTAACCACAGTCTACTTCTGTTTTCATTTAAGTGGCACTTGACTGTGAGTTTGAGTGAAAGTACTTGGCTTAAGACTTACAGCGGGAAGAACTACAGTAAACAAGTTTGTATTAATTTTGTTCACACACGTACTAGAATTTCCTTTAAACTCTATGTATGATCTGATAATTTTTTTAAAGGTGACCTATCTTTGTATTGTTAAGACAGTTCAGGAGTACAATGCGAATGAGCTGCACAATATTGGCAGTATGATATGGGAGCTCTCCGAATCATGCAACTGAGTTCAGAGACTAGGAGAGAGACCTTGATGGTTCGATCGCATAGCCAAGTAGTCCAAGCACCGTGCCTTAAAGTGACGTTCGTACACCGCGAACTCCAATTGAGTGGACCTGTAGCACGTAAGACACGAATACGCTACGTGGGTCCCGGGCAAAGCGTCTGGGCGCTGGTGGGAATTCCGAGAAGGCTCTGGAATCCCGATAGAGGCGACTATCCAGACTGGGCCTAGGGCTTTCGCGTTCCTGAATTTAATGGGTACCGGTGACTGTTTCCCCGGGAGTCAACCGTCCGGCCTGTGAAACTGGCCGTCTACCCCCATTTCGTGACTTGGCTTGCGCGCGGATACCCCATTGCTTTATTTTGTGTAGTATGCTTAGGGCCTGTTGATTCTGTGACAGGTTCTGTAGATGCACGAAAAAGAAAATAGGAAAAATGGATAGTAAAATTGTTGGTACGCCCAGTGGTTGGTTACCTATGGTTCAGAATCCTGGACACTCACCATGGAAGAGGAAAGAGCATCAGCAGTATTTGAAAGGAAAATATTGCGGAAGATATATGGACCAGTGAAAGAAAACGAATTATTGAGAATTCGACGAAACGATGAATTAGAAACTATAATTAAGGGGGAGAACATTGTCAGGTTCATTAAATGCCAAATAATACTATGGCTTGGTCACATAGAAAGAATGCAAGACACCGCAATTCCAAAAAAGATGTACGGAAAGCTGTATGCAACAAGACGAAGAGGAAGACCAAAAATGAGATGGCTGGATGACGTGTCCACAGACCTGAGAAAGATGGGAATAAATGAATGGAGAGACAGAGCAAGGGATCAAGAGGCCTGGAGGCGTATCGTAAAGGAGGCCAAGGTCCACCCCGGGCTGTAGCGCCACCGAAGAAGAAGAAGAAGGATAGTGAAATCGTTTCATTAATTGTTTAAATGATTAGGATCTGTCCGTCTTTACTTCCACGTGAAATATTAGTATGGTGTTCATATAAAGAAATGATGTTGAAATGGAAGCTTGCGTCTGCAGAATAAGATGTTTCCGAGAAAGTTCTGTTCCTTCTGGACACGTGTGAAGTATATCCTTGAATCACTGCGTGAGCTGTAATTGTTAGACGTTTAATGTGTTCTTGATGTGTGACATCCCGATGTGTTCAGTAATATTTCAGCAGTTAATTGACACAGTTTGCCATACTGATACTGACTGAGGAGTTTTTTTGTTGGCCTTGGCAGTTGCGCTGGGGAAAGCCGACCGCCTCTTGTCTGTAGCCAGTAAATGATGCATCCCGTTTCAAAATACATTAGGCTGGAGTACAGTCCTGTTTCGTGCGCGTGAAATAACGAATATATTTTCTGTATTTTTCTATTCAGTCGAGCTTAATGATCTGTACTTCTCAACCATTATTGTTAGGGTGATAAAATCGAGATGAATGAGATGGGCGTGGCATGTAGCACGTATGGGGAGAGGAGAGGCTTATACAGGGTTTTGGTGGGGACACCTGAAGGAATGAGGCTACTTGGGAAACCCAGGCGTAAATGGGGATAATATTAAGATGGATCTTCAGGAAGTGGGATGTGGGGGTATGGACTGGATCGAGCCGGCACAGGATAGGGACATGTGGCGGGCACTTGTAAATGCGGTGATGAACCTTCGGGTTCCATAAAATGTAGGGATTTTCTTGACTAGCTGAAAACCTGCTAGCTTCTCAAGAAGGACTGCTCCATGGAGTAACTAAGTAAGTTCTGTTTGGTCATGTGCATACATTTGATATTAGGCTTGTTACAAACAAAACCCCCCAAAATGACTACCAGCTGAAAGGTCTTCCATTGATATACACTCAATCTACATGTTGGCCCCCGACCATCGCCGCTTAGATGAAGGAACTGTGCCTATGCTGTGCAGGTCAGACTCAGGCTCTTTAGGGCCAGTAACTAGTTTTACTGGAAAAGTCTCTTGTTTGGTAATAGAAGTAGCTACGTATTTGGACCCTAGTGGTTCGTCGCAAGGCTGCCACTATGTAACATAATTTATAAAATAACCTACCTTTAGAGTTTCATTCATTCCTTTTACTCACTTACTTACTTAATTACTTACTTACTCCATGGTGCAGAGTCCTTCGTGAGAAGCTAACTGGTTTGCAGCTAGTCAAGAAATTCCCCGCATTTCACGGAACCCACACTCACAAGCGTCCGCCACCTGTCCCTATTCTGGGCCAGCCCAATCCAGTCCATATACCCACATTCCACATCCTGGAGATACATCCTAATATTATGCACCCATCTACGCCTGGGTTTCCCCAGTGATCTCTTTTCCTCCGCTGTCCCCACCAAGACCCTATACACCCCCCTCTCCTCGCCCATACGCGCCACATGCCCAGCCCATCTCATTCTTCTAGATTCTATCACCCGCACAATATTGGACGAGGAGTACAAATCATTTAGCTCCTCGTTATGCAGTCTCCTCCATTCACCCGTTACCTCGTCCCTCCTAGGTCCAAATATTCTCCTCAACACCATGTTCTCAAACACCCTCAGCTTCCTTTCCTCCCGCAATGTCAGCGACCACGTTTCACACCCATACAAAACAAGACAGAATTATAGTTCTATATATCTTAATCTTAAAATTTTTGGATAGCAACCTGGAAGACAAAAGATTCCGCACCGAATGATAGCAAGCATTTCCTGACCTCAATTTGCTCTTAATTTCTTCCGGAATAGTATTTTGATTTGTTAAAGTTGTTCCCAAATATTCTTCCACCCTCTCGAAAGTACTATTTTCAATCCTCACACTGTGATTTCGTCCTGGATTCTGATCTCGAGACATCATTCCTTTTACTTACTATTGTAGAAGAGCCTGGCGATTGGCACTCGGATGGGAACGTGTAGCTGCTGCTGTTCTTGCGAAATAACGGTTACTTTTCGCAGTAACGCTAGCTCTGCTAGACTGTTTGCTAGTTGCTTGCATTTAATGTGAACAAATGTTTGGATTAAAGTAACAGAAGTAAAGCGTTCGATACATTGAATGTATGTGCAAAGGTAAGGGACTTACGTAGGAGACGGCAGCTTTTCAGATCATAGTTACGGCGGAAAGGACTCGTTGTGAAACGAAGGACGCTTCCAAAATTTCAACTGCATTCTCCCAATCATTCTAGTATGGAACGACTGTATAAACATTAGTGACAAATTTCTTTATCTCTTAAGAAGCTGCTGTTGGTGGGTATAATTGTCAGAATATTTTCTCAGGAGCTTCGGAAGTGACGTAGCTGTTTTGATTATACGATATTTATGGGTAGAGGAGTCCAGTGTATTACGTCATAGTGTACGTGTTACAGAAAGAAGGACTGGGCATGGCAGGGATAATGTGTGGGGAACATGCAGGTCCATTTCAAAGACGGTGGCAGTATGGGATTTGTAGGACCGAAGACCTTAGTTACTAGACTTGAATTTTTGGAGCCCTCCCTGGGCTTAGGCGCTAGAATTATGTTCTTCGGCTCGCTCCTATTATCCTGTCTGTAATTTGGATATCGTTACCAGGTGTCAGGGTGTACATAAAGTTTCACGATTTTAAGATCAGAGTGAATTTCGGGTGATCAAATCGAGCAGGATAAGATGGGCGGAGCATGTAGCACGTATGGGCGGAGAACAGAGACGTATACAGGGTTTTGGTGGGGAAACCCGAGGGAAAGAGACCATTTGGAAGACCCAGGCGTAGATATGAGGATAATATTAAGAAGGGTCTTCAGAAGTGAGATGTGGGGGCATAGAATGGATCGACGTGGTTCAAGATAGGGGCAGGTGGCGGGCTTTTGTAAATGCGCTAATGAACCGCCAGGTTCCATAAAATGCGGGGAATTTCTTGACTAGCTGATAACTGGTTAGCTTCTCAAGAAGGACTGCTCCATGGGGTAAGTAAGTAAATTTAAGGGTGAATATCTCTCCGATACCATCCAACAAGTAGATCGGGTTGGTCCGTCGTGAAAGGCTAGTTTCTATGGATGCAGCCGGTTTTATAAATAAGTCCAACTCCGATATAGCGACCCCCCCCCTCCCACCCAACGATAGAACACCATTTTCACTTATCTTCCATTACACTTATCAACACATTCACAATTTCGGTTTACCGCTCCTCTCGGTATATCACTGCAAGTTGCGGTGATCAGTGGCTCTCTATGGGGATTAGTCTGCACCGTCAATTTTAAATTATGAAATTTTTACTGAAAGACGGAACATCGGTAATTATGGACTCTGTTGCCCTTGGGTCTGTTCACTGACCTCAGCTCCCTTCAGTTTCCGGTTTGCTAAACAAGAAACACATCTCGTGGCAACAGCTTTTCTATAGGCCTACAATTTAGCTTAACTCCAAAGCGGTGACATAAATCGCGGTCCATTTTCTCACCAGTTACTTTTTAAGGATATTTCCAGGGTATCAGCACACTCTGGTCTGCTGCTGTGCTTTCTGCACTTTGATTCTGTCGCCGTCACCTCTTCGTATTGCACATAATACCGCCACGAATGTGGTTTAGGCTCACTTTAGCAGAAGAGAATATCGGTGGGCTAACTTCATTTTCACACACAAGAGATTCTGTCCCCAAAGTAGTACGTAAAATCCATATTCTTTCACCTCATTATGTAATACTGACGTGACACTGTACTTCAGAGTACCTGCGATGTTCACTTTCACCCAGCTTTGCCCGCCCGTATAATGGATTCTGTGCATCCACGCCTCTCGGTGCACACACGGAAGACATTCATGGCTTTGGAATATTTTCTGGGGCCTGGATTGTAATGTCAGAACCAGTTCTAACTCAACCTTGCAGGCTGGTACCACAGGGTGTTTTCTGATATTGAATGTATAACTTTAGAGCGTCTACGTTTAGTCCTATTAAAAAACAGTGTCCGGCTCCGGTCCGGATGTTTCAGCCTGTAGCAGAGTGTACAGTGACTGGGCTACGGACTGGACGGTCCGGGGCTCAAGTCACGGGAGGGACAAGAGGTTTTTCTCTTCTTCATATCGTGCAGACATGCTGTTTGGCCCATCCAGCCCTCTATTTCATGGATACTCGGGTTCTTCCCGACGGTAACTCTACTGCCGAGTTTAGGAATGATCGGCGCTGTACCTCCACTCCGCCTATATGCCTTTATGTTGTGTGAAGGGATATCTTCAGATGATCATTGTAGCCTGCTTTTCTTTTACGCCCTAGTTGCATTCCTGGAAAGTGGGCGCACGTACAAAGGGCTGAAAGGAAAAATGATAGACCTATGCACATTAGAAATAGGAATGTTTAGCTTAATAGAAGGCAGCCAGCCAGCCAGCCAGAGGGCGTCAAACCGAAAGTGAGAGAATGCACATTAAGAAGTGTAAATTGGCAAGGGGCGTCAAAGCTAAAAAGCGTAAAACAAACGGTCGTAAAACAATGGCCTGGCGTGTGTGGAGTGTTTGAACAACGGCCATCGTTCACGAAACCCACAGTTTCTCAGAAGTTGTGGCCCTAGCCGACACGTGTTTCAGTTACCGAGGGATGCAGCGTAATCAATCAACGATCTCATTCTGCTCCTTTCGACTATCGAACTACATAAATTAACGACCCGTTCCGCCACTGTCGTCGACTCCTCTTCTTGTGCCATTCCAAAGTACCTCCTCCATGGGCGGGAGTTCCCGAATATTTCCGCCCATGTTTAAATATCTGAGATGTCGAAATGTAAATGTTCCAGTCACGTGTTACGCAGCCGCCGTGTTTGTTTTCGAATGAATATATTTAATATTTGACACGGAAAATCATGATGTGGTGGCATGTAGGCAGTTCCTGTGTCCCGAGTTTGGCGACCTCCAGATTGCTCGCGGTGGCCCTGTTTAGGCTGTATATTCTAAGTCGTGATGGAACACAAAGCAACGTATTTTGGCAAAACTTTGCAATGTATTACGGCGTTTCTTGTTGCAATTTAGTGCAAGGGTTTAACTGCGATTTATAAGCCAACTGTCTACGATCACTGCCGTGTGTGTCGATCATTGGATTATTTAACATCGCTTTCTCGGCTATGTGTCATACATGTGTGCTTATAACGTCGATCGGCAGGTTAGGAATGGCGAATGATGAATTAGGGGCTAAACAAAATGGCCACTGTGAAAGTGCTGTCCCAGTAATTTCCTGATTGGCCTGAAAAAAAAGCTAGGACAGCTTGCATCGAGACCGAAGTCCCTTCCTGTAACATTTCACACTAGGAAACATGATTTTTTTTGCTCTCAAATGCGCTGCTGTATTCGGGTTTGTGTTTCGGTAGCGAATGTAATCAGGTAGTATATTTGAAGACACAATGACGTTGAAAGCATTTTGATGAAGCGTCGCCTAAATCAAATTTGTAATTTGTAGAAGACGGCCCTGTGTACTAATTGCCTCACGTTACAGACCTGCTAGGAATATTGCTGAGAAATATAGCCTTGTTTGCGGGCAGAGTAAGGTACAAGTACATGAGTTTTTCTTTGGTTTTCGTCGGCGATCCTAATAATGTTTGCCAGAAGTGCGGTGGAGGAAGAAGTTCATGGAATTAGCGGCTGAATAGGAAAGTTTCTGTTTTTCGCCTTTGTGCGTGTTACATACCATACTGACTACGATCAATGCGCTCCATTGTACGTGGATTGGGGACAGGTGCAGGTAGTGACCTCGACAGCGCAAATTTTGAAGGCCACTAGACTTTTGAACCTGCGTATCAAATTCGAAGTTACAAACATTTCCCTAAAAAAATCACAATTTTCTGTAAAATGTTGCTTTTGTTCTGCAGTTAGCAGCTCGTTCCGACATGACACTTATAATTTATGCGTGTGTGCGTGTTGGTGGTTGTGTATGTGGGGGGGGGGGAAGGGGATTGGTTCTTTTCTTGTTAAATGTGCCTAATTCGGTCTATTGTAAATGCCTCTAGCAAGGTCAGCTGATCCTTTCTACGTAGCCTGCAGTCTCAACGCAAGTTTTAAATCGTCATCTGCACCCAGTGGTACGACTGCTTGAAGCGACGAAGCTTTGAAGGATATCCCATCTGTTCTCCGCCGCTCCTTGAGCTTTCTTCATGGATAATTACCCATAGGTATACCTGCCAAGAGTCTCACATCAGGACCTAATTGGAACAGCTGCTTTATGCGCTGAGATCTTTGTGACACCGTGTCGCTGGATTCTGTTGCTCGAGGACATTGCGTCATGTCGTTTAAAACACATTTCTGAATCCGAAAGCATGTCCTCCGACCGATTTAGTCTTAACTAGGGATGAAAAAAATTTCAAAATGTAGGAGCTAAATCAAGATTATAGGTACCACAGAGGGTGAAATGAAGCAAGTTCCTTACTGAGGAGGATCTACAGAGACTAGGCCGTACTGTAAAAAGTTTAGTCCCTAAGCGAAATTGCGTGTGGGATTTGTGCACCCCTGGTATCCGCCATGTTTTCTAAGACAGGCCCTGGGATATGTAATAATTTGCTACTAAAGCCCTAGAAATGTTAAAATGTCCTAGTTTTGGTTACTAGTCGTTTATTGCCATTAACTGATGAAGGGACCTGAGGTGTCTTATTTGATGAAGTGGATGGATGTACCATTTGATACCAGGAACTGTGGCAAAGCGTGAAGCGGACAGCTCACCGCCATCAGGCATGCAATATTAAGTGTAAGAGCAGGGATGGCTTGACACGTGGCCAGTTTTACAGCTTACGTCAGTCTCTGCAGCTAGTATAGACTCTCTGAAAATGGGACGCTGAGTGTATGTGAACAGTGCGTAAGGGCGTTGTACTTCAGCCCACCCGCGTTTGTCTCCCGCGAAATTGTTAAATGGACTGCGAAGAGATTCATAGTTTTAATTATACTGCACTTCGTAGATTGAGACATTTGCCCATTTATTTCTTCATTCTAGTTGCTTTCTTGTAGTCACGTTAAAACAGCTGTGGATATTTTCATTCACGACCATCATCATCATCATCTCCTTTATGCAGGGTATTTATACTTATATTCGTGAGACAAACTATGTCCCTACGGAATACAGTGTTGCAGCTATTCTGTTGTTACCCTTCATGGTGCTTATATCGTTAGTTTCAGTGTTGAATCTATTGTATTTACATTAGTACTTTCCGAAGTATGTGTGCAGTGCCCAATATGGCTGTTTTCTGGAGTTCCTTGACTGCATGTTTTCCTGGTATGTTGCTCAAGTATTTTCTAAATGACTTTGAAATAGTCCCAGTCGCCCCTATTATTACTGGTATCACCTTTGTTTTTACATTCCACATGCGCTGTATTTCTATTGTAAGATCTTTATATTTTAGAATCTTCTC
>Ga0131853_10027628_pt1 | contig 10176 bp, 9 predicted proteins | sample TergutLab28metaG_FD_92764 | JGI IMG/M metagenome (GOLD analysis project Ga0131853, IMG submission 92764) | Labiotermes labralis P1 segment gut microbial communities from Petit-Saut dam, French Guiana - Lab288 P1 (version 2) (version 2) | ecosystem: Host-associated > Arthropoda: Insects >... | reverse complement strand
TTCTTCCCGGATTATTTGGCGGAATGATGATACTGGAGGAAATTTTTAATATCCCGGGAATCGGACAGCGTGCGTTGCGTGCTTTGCGGGACGGAGATATTCCGTTCATCATGGGCTTTAATATGTTTTTAGCAATACTGTCCGTATTAGGGACATTGTTAAGTGAACTGGCGTATGTAATCGTTGATCCTAGGATTAAGTTAGACAGATAAAAAACATAATGCAGAATTAAAAATTCACAGTTCAGAATTAAAGTGGGCTTTATGTAGTTGGTTTAGAGGAGTTAAGGCTTAATTTCAGTTTTAAGTAAATTTAATTATCCTAACTATAAAAAATTACATTGCAGTAATATACAATTCTGAATTATAACAGAGGTTATTATGGATGAAAAACAAAACCAAGCTCCCCAAGATAAGCAAGAGATAGACAAGCCTATGGAGGCAAGAAAATCTGATGCAGAAAGGGAAGCTGCTGTAGTTCAAAACAAAGTTAAAGTAATATCTCCGGGCCGAATGGTCATGAAGCGGTTTTTTCGTTCAAAATTGTCGCTTGTTAGCCTTGGTTTTTTGGTTTTTTTATTCCTGTTCTCTTTTATTGGACCTTTTTTGACATATTGGGACGAATATCAGCCTGATAATAGACCCGGAGAGGCAGTGGTCGTGCAGGTTATTTATGGCGGCAGAACTAGAATTAATTCAGATACAGAAAGCATGGAAAGGTTGCTTATTCAGATGTTGAGTGGAAAGACAGGAATAGCACCTGCTGTTATAGAGCTGGCACAAAATGCGCTTAATGACCCTAATCTAACGGAAGCACAGAGACGAGCAGCCAGCCTGTATAATGATCCGCAGTCCCTCAGGATTTTGTTTGATAATTATGGTGAGCATTCACTTGCAAGCACAGTTCCTGTTCGATTGCCTTATACCGATGGGTTGCCTCTTGCGGAACAATATGCATACATGCCTGCCGGAGGCGGTATTTTCATGTGGCCCAGTCGTATTCCTGGCGGTGCACCTGTTCGTACTCCATTTACCGTAGTTGAGTTTGGTACTGGTCTTAGAGTATATTTAGGTGCTATAGAGGGCGAGGGTCGCACAAGCAGGGTATTCATCACAGAGAGGACACAAATTCGCCATTCAAACAATCCTACTGAGAGAAACATAAATGCAAGACCAAATTTTGGTGACCGCTCTCAGCCACTGGGTCAGAGGCGAGCTCAGCTTTTAGGCACCGACACAAGCGGCTATGATATTCTAACTCGTCTTATGTACGGCGGCAGAATTTCTTTAACACTAGGCTTTTTATCTGTTGCGATTTCCCTTTTCTTAGGACTATTATTCGGAGGTTTGGCGGGATATTTTGGAGGATGGGTAGACAACCTAGTGATGAGAATAGTTGATATTTTGTCATGCTTACCTTGGCTTCCTGTTCTTCTTATCTTCAGTGCAATATTGGATGGTATGCCCAATATTCCGCAGCAATTTAGGGTACACATAGTTATGGCTGTGTTTGCCTTCATATCCTGGCCGGGGACGACAAGAATTGTGCGAGGACAGATTATGTCGCTTCGAGAACAAGAATTCATGGTGGCGACCGAAGCGCTTGGTCTTCCTGTTTCAAGAAGGATAACTAAGCATCTAATCCCTAATGTAATGCCGCTTTTGATAGTGGGAGCGGTTACATCCTTAGGTAGTGCGATATTGACAGAGGCATCACTGTCTTTCTTGGGATTGGGGGTGCGCCAGCCGCATGCTGCATGGGGTCTTATGATTCAATCCGTAAGACAGCCAATCATAATGATTCGATATCCAAATCAATGGATACCTGCAGGGGTGTTGATTGTCATGGCAGTTTTGGCATTTGGTTTCTTGGGGGATAGCTTGCGTGATGCATTTGATCCTAAGTCAAAAAGATAAGGAGGAATATGTAGTAAATGATTGATGACAAACAGCAAATAACTAATTATTGTTGGATTGCATTATGTAATTTGGGAATTTATTAGAGGGAAGCACATACTAACGGACGCAACAGAACAATCTAATTATCCAAATTTATATAGTGGAACTCAGCATTAATTTGTAATTTGTAATTTGCAATTAAAATGTTACTTCATAACATATATGAGCGATATAGACAACAAACCTCAAGAGGAATTAATAGCTAATGAGATTTCTCAAAAGGAATCCGTCAATCAAGGCAAAAATGTGCAGACTCCCGCAACATCAACTGATGTTGTGTCTGTTGCTGAGCCAAAAAAAGCCAAAAAAGATAAGTCAGGTTTTATTAGCGGCAAAGAGATTCGCCGTATTTCAAGAGAAAACAATCGTATCATTAAAATGTATGAGAAGCGTAAAAAACGCAAAAATGTTTCTGAATCTGAGTATATCACACAAATGAAGGATAATAAAAATATTGTAGAGTTTGAAAACCTTCACACATATTTTTTCACAGATGCAGGTACAGTTAAAGCAGTCAATGGCGTTACATTTTCTATTCCCCAAGGTAGTACAGTTGGTGTTGTCGGAGAGTCTGGCTGCGGAAAAAGCGTTACATCTCTATCACTTATGCAATTAGTTCAGCGTCCTCAAGGACAAGTGATGGATGGAAGTGAAATCAGATTTAAGGCGACTGTTTATAAAGAGGATGAAAACGGAGAAAAAATTCCCGTATGGGAGGATGATGGTTTTGGCGGCATAAAGCAAGCACAAAAGCTAGATAAAAAGGGCAATCCTGTTTTAGACCAATCGGGTGACCCTGTCATGGAAAATGTGCAAAAATTAGATCATAACGGCATTCCTGTATATGAAACAACAGATAGGGTATATGATATAGCAAAAATACCTACTGAAAAAATGAGAAAGGTGCGTGGTCGTGAGATTAGTATGATTTTTCAAGAGCCAATGACCTCGCTCAATCCGGTTTTCAGAATAGGCAGTCAGATTGATGAGGTAATTTTGCTTCATATGCCGGGTGCTACCAAAAAATCTGCAAAAGCGCGTACTTATGAGATGCTTAGACTTGTAGGAATTATTCCTGAAATTGTTTATTCAAAATATCCGCATGAGCTGTCGGGAGGTATGCGCCAAAGAGTAATCATCGCGATGAGCCTTGCGTGCGACCCTAAATTGATTATTGCGGACGAGCCGACTACTGCACTGGATGTTACTATTCAAGCACAGATATTAGAATTATTGCGAAATGTGAAAGATAAGATTTCGGGCAGTATAATGCTTATTACTCATGACTTAGGGGTAATTGCTGAGATGGCAGACTTCGTTGTAGTAATGTATGCAGGTAAAATAATTGAAATAGGTACAGCAAAAGAAATTTTTGATAATCCACACCACCCTTATACTGTCGGGCTGCAAAAATCTAAGCCTGCCGTCAACAAAAGGGTAGATAGGCTATATAGCATACCCGGGGCTGTTCCAAATCCTATTGGAATGCCAGACCATTGTCATTTTGCTGGGCGTTGTGACAGAAAAGAGGATAAATGCAACGGTCCTTATCCTTGTTATACTCAGCTAAGCCCTACGCACAAAGTGGCGTGTCATTTGTATATAAAAGATTAGAATTAGAAATAGATTTACCAGCTATCAACCACCAATCACCAACAAAAAAAAGAGGCGTTATTATGGAATTCGCTAGAGTAGAAGAAGAAAAACTGAATATTGGCTCAGATGACATATTGGTCGTTAGCCATCTGAAGAAGTATTTTCCTATCGCAAAGGACTTTTTTGGAAGACCCACTCGTTATTTGCGTGCGGTTGACGATGTTTCATTCAAGGTCAAAAGAGGCAAGACTATTGGGATAGTTGGCGAATCTGGCTGTGGAAAAACCACAATGGGGCGTTCAATTTTGCGTTTGCATGAAATCACGGGTGGTAGAGTTATTTATGACGGACAAGATATTACGATGCTTCGCAACAAAGACATGAGAAAACTGCGCACAGAAATGCAAATTATTTTTCAAGATCCTTATTCGTCATTGTCGCCAAGAATGCCGGTCGGACATATTATTGGTGAAGCGGTGATGGTGCATAAACTGGTTAAAAAAAGCGAATATAGAGATTATGTAATTGATGTCATGAGAAAGTGCGGGCTTCAGCCTCATCATTTTAATAGATATCCACATGAGTTTTCAGGCGGACAAAGACAGCGTATTTGTATTGCGAGGGCGCTTGCTCTAAATCCTAAGCTGGTTATTTGTGACGAGCCGGTGTCGGCACTCGATGTGTCTATTCAAGCACAAATCATCAATCTTTTAGAAGATTTGCAACACGATTTGGGTCTTACTTATGTTTTTATTTCACACGATTTGTCGGTTGTTGAGCATATTTCAAATGAAGTCGGCGTAATGTATTTGGGTAATTTGGTTGAAAAGGCTTCAAGAGATGACCTTTACTCAAAGCCCATGCATCCTTATACAGAGGCACTTTTTTCAGCTGTTCCAGTCCCTGACCCCAATGTAAAGATGAATAGAATTCTTCTTAAAGGCGACATACCGTCGCCTGCTAATCCTCCAAAGGGGTGTAAATTTCATACAAGATGTCCAAAATGCATGGATGTGTGCAAGCAAGTGGTTCCAAAGCTATTAGATTACGGAAATGAGCATTTTGTGGCATGCCATTTATATCCGCAAGATGTCAAAAATACTTTGATAATTGATGATGGTCAGGATTCAGGCGGCACCTATTCTGATGATATAAAGAGTGACATAATAACATAGCAATTTACAAAAACTAAAAAGGGTGGAATTTAAAAGCACCCTTTTTGTGTATGACCAGTATGCTTTATGATAAAAAACAAGCAAAATTACAATAAAAATAAACTCGTCAGAAATTGAGGGGATTTAAAACAACAATTAATAATAACAACTAAAGGAGGCAATATGGCTAAGAAAAAAGTATACGATGATGATGACGGACGCACTATTGTTGACATGAATGTAGAAGGCATGAAAAACTATACATCTCCCGATAGAAAAAAAGCTAGAGACGAGATTAGGCAATTAAATCTCACCAAAAAAGAAAGGAGAGCATTGTTTTGGGGAGCATATAAAGTGGTTGCTCAGGTAGTTTTGATTACATCAGTTGCTATTGTTGGTGCGTTTTTATTGATATGGTTGTGGTTGCGTTAGTGGATTTTGTTGCATCTTCTAAGCTATGCAGAAACCTAAAGCAGCACTATAGTATAGTTTTTAAGGAAATATATATATGAGCAATACAAATGCGTCTGAAAAAAGGCAGGCGCTTGATTTTTTAGCAAAGGACTTTTTGACCTTTGCACCTATGATTGAAGCGTTAGATAAAAACGATGCTGCATTGATTAGTGTGCATGATTTTGGTGTTGCGATGAAGCACAAAGAGGGGATTGTGTTGATTGGCGTTGCGGACGATGATGCTACACTGCATTTTAAGGACAGGATATGTGACGGAGGCTTAAATGTGGTTTATGGCAACACTGATCCCGATTACATAATAAATAATATTCCCAATATAATAAGAGCCGTACCTTGTCATCAAGTTGTTTACACAAAAAAATCTCCGCCTAAATTAAAGATGAATATTGAATATAGATTGATGGATGCTGGTTTTATAGATTTTTTTTATGATAATTATTCTAGGTCGTGGGATAAAGCACACATGAGGATTTTATTAGAGAGAGAGTTTATTTTCGGAGCATATGTAGGTGGTGAAATTATTGGTTTTATTGGCAGGCATATGGATGGGAGTATGGGTTTTTTGGAAATACTGCCTAAGTTCAGACGGCAAGGATACGGAAAGGAACTAGAGAATTTTATAATAGGTAGGGTGATGAGTGAGGGGAGAATTCCTTTTGCACATATAGTTATGGGTAATGAGGTATCCATGAGTTTGCAAGGCAAGGTTGAGGGATTAGATTTTGCAAAAAAATTGGCAACTTGGGTGAGAGTAAAGACTTAATAAAAAAACGCAAAGTGCCGTTTTGGCAACAATGCGTTTTCTTCTATTATCTGCAATAATAACAAATATAGCAAGACTCACAAACAGTACCATCTATAAACCCTGACAAAAACAGCAGCGCTAAAAGAAAATATGTTGTCAGACCCACTATATCCTTAATCGCCGTAATCAAGGGTGCCGATCCTGCCGCCTGATCCAATTTTAGCTTGATTAATAAAAAAGGCATTAAAAACCCGACAACTGCTGCCAGGGTTACAGTAATAAGCACCGCCAATCCCACAGCAAGACCTAGCTGCCACATTCCGCCGCTTCCAAAAAACCCCCAAAATCCCGAAATCGTGCCGGTTATAATGCTGGCAATTATACCAATACTAAAACCAATCCCTGCCTCTCTTGCCAAATGCTTCCAAAACCGCTTTGTGTCAATATGACCCATTGCTACACCGCGCACAAAAAGTGTCGTGCTTTGCGTGCCAACGCTTCCGCCCAAATCCATAATAAGCGGCATAAACGCAGCTACAATAGCAACAGATGCCAAAAACTCTTCAAAACTACCGATAATAAAGCCTGCCGCAATACCAAAACCAAGCGTGAACAACAAAAATGGCAGCCTTACTTTCCAAACAGCCCAAATACTGCCCCTAATCAACACCTCACTTCTATTGGTTTCTTTGCTAGTGATATCTGCAAGTCCCGCTTGGTTAAAAATGTCCTCAGTCGCCTCTAATTCTAATATATCCATTGCATCGTCATAGGTAATAATGCCAACTATGCGTTCTTCTTTGTCTACAACAGGTATAGCAAGCAAATCATGCTCTTTTAATAAATTGGCGGCTTTCTCTTGGTCAGTAAATGTTTCAACCTTGATGACACTGTCGCTCATTATGTCATTAACAATAGCATCAGGGTTTGCGATCAGCAGCTCTTTTAGTGACAAAACACCAAACAATTTTTTGTGAGTATCTGTTATATATAGGGTATAAATTGTTTCTTTATCAGGTGCTTGCATACGCACTTTGTTAAGCGCTTCTTCTGCTGTCATTTCTTTTCGTAAGGATATAAACTCAGGTGTCATAATACGACCTGCTGTTTCAGGCTCATATCCCATAAGCATATTGGTTATTTTTCTCTCTTCATGTGAGAGCATACTAAGCAGTTTTTTGGCAACGGAAGCAGGCATTTCATCAAACAAACCGGCTCTGTCATCCGGGTCAAGCTCTTCTATTATTTCACGAGTATATTCATCAGTAAACGATTCTAATAATTCTTTTTGGAGCGGTGTTTCTAGCTGCTCAAAGACAAATAGAGCACAGTCCTTAGTCAATAGCCTAAAAGCAATTGCCTTTTCTTTTCGGTTAAGGGCATTCATTACAAAAAGAGTCTCAACCTCATCCAATTCATGAAGCAGCGTCCTTAGGTTGACTATGTCCTTTTCTTTGATATAATCAAAAATGGTGTCCTTTATGGCTTCTAAATCACTGTCATGCTGTGATAGAATTTCTTTATTTTCCATTGGTTCTTTACCTCCTGTGATTGTTTTTTTCGTGGTTATAGCACTATGAAAAAAGTGCGATAGGACACAGGCAAAGCTTTTTTCCAGTAAAAGAATGACCGCTAAGCGGCTTGAATTTATTCTCAAACTTTAAAATGCTTGTTATTGTATCTTTTTCTTTGCGTTTATTAGGACTACCGTCAGGGTCCATTCTGTTTACCTCCTTAGTTATTTGCAGTAAAACTCATACGGCATAAGTCTATTTATAGAAAAAATCCCCGGTTGCAAACGGCAACAGGGGACAAAAAACTATATAAATATAGCGTCTCCAAATATCACCGTTTCAAGCTTTAGCTTTGAAAGGCGGTGAAGTTGCATTATGTAAAGCCTTGTTATCGACTAAACCTGTTCAAACCAGCGCACAGTGTCTCCACTATTTTGCGGCAGCAACCCATATCCTTTCAGTAGCCTCACCTACCGAATGAATTTTATGTTGATTTTTTATATCAACCTTAACATTATATTCTGATTTTTTATATTTGTAAACTGTTTTACGCCATTTTATTAATTATATTTGAAAATATTGTGACAAAACTTCAATATTATTAGGAATGGTATAAAATTTGTTGTGAATTTAGCGCAAACTATATCTTATTCCGTAGGAGCATTGTTGATTTGCTCTACATCAAAAAATTGTGAAAGAGTCATATTAAATGTATCGCACAGGCGCTTTACTGTCAATAGGTTTGGCAGCTTAGTATTTTTTGTTTGCACAATGTCATAAAGGGTAGCAGGAGGCATCCCGGACTTTATGGCAAGCTTTGAGATTGTTAGCCCGCTTTTTGAAGCTAGGTCGCTAATTCTATTAATTATTGCTTGCTTAAAAGTAATGATGTCATTCGGGTGGAAATCTTTTGCAAACTCGGCGATGGAGTTTTCATTGTCTTTTTGGGCAATTTGAGGAGTGTTTTTAATATATTTCATAGTCTTAATATTATATGCTTTTTGATAGCAAAATATATATAGAAAATGATTATAGAAATTATTGTTTGGCAAAAACATCTTTTGTGCAATAATAAACAAAAAATGATTTATTATGTTAAGCATTTAATAACGCTTGACACGGATTTTTTTTCATGATAATATTAAGAAAATTATTATAGAGGAATACAAATATGAAGCATATAGATATTGTTGCTATTTATAAAGAGAAGGCAGGTTATCTTGATAAAAAAGTAACAGTTTGTGGTTGGGTAAGGACTAGCAGGGATTCAAAGACGATGGCTTTTTTAGAGCTAAATGACGGGACTTATTTAAAGCATTTGCAAATTGTGCTGGATAAATCAAAATTGGGTGAGATTAAAGAAGGGGTGTTGGACTTAGGGTCAGCGCTTAAAATTGAGGGAGTTTTGGTTAAGTCGCAAAATGGGGATAGTGTAGAAATTAATGCTGAAAAAATAGTAGTGCTAGGAAAATGCCCGCAGGATTACCCATTGCAAAAAAAGCGTCATGGTCTTGATTATCTTAGAACTATTCCGCATTTGAGACTTAGGACAAATTCCTTTAATGCCATGCTCAGAATTAGAGATGCGGTGAGCTTTGCTATTCATGAGTATTTTTCTAAAAACAATTATGTTTGGGTGCATACTCCTATTTTGACCGGCAGTGATTGTGAGGGTGCAGGCGAGGTATTTAGAGTAACTACTCATGCCTATGATGCAAAATTCAAATGCGAGGACGATTATGCCAAGTCAGATTTTTTTGGCAGGACTGCGGGACTGACGGTTTCAGGGCAGCTAGAGGGTGAGATGGCTGCGATGGCGCTTGGCAAGATTTATACCTTTGGACCAACTTTTAGAGCAGAAAAAAGCAATACGACAAGACACGCGGCAGAGTTTTGGATGATAGAGCCTGAGATAGCTTTTGCAGAATTAGAGGACATTTTGAAGGTGGCTGAAGGGCTTATTAAATATATTATTGGGGCTGTGCTTGATAGGTGCTATGCTGAGATAAAATTATTTGATGCACATTTTGAAAATGGTTTGATTGAAAAATTAAAAGGGGTATTAAATAGTGAGTTTGAGATTTTAGAGTATACTAAGGCGGTGGACATATTAAAAAAAGCCAAGGATGCGGACTTTAAGTTTGCTGTTGAATGGGGATTGGATCTTCAAACCGAGCATGAAAGATATTTGACTGAAATAGTATATAAAAAACCTGTGTTTGTCATAAATTACCCTAAAACAATAAAGTCGTTTTATATGAAGCAAAACGCTGATGGAAAAACTGTGGCGGCGCTGGATTTGTTGCTGCCTGGAATAGGCGAGATTATTGGCGGAAGCCAAAGAGAAGATGATTATGATAAATTACTCAAAGCAATCAAGGATAGAGGCATGGCAGTAGAGGATTATACAAACTATTTAGAATTGCGCAAATACGGCACTTGTCCGCACGGCGGCTTTGGGTTAGGGCTAGAAAGAATTTTATTATATATTACGGGCATAGGCAACATAAGGGATGTGCAGCTTTTTCCAAGAACTTTAGGATATATGGCTTAAATAAAATGCTTAAAAAAGAACTAAAAAAACAAAGAATGACAGAAGGGCCAATTGCCAAGCAATTGGTCATTTTTGCGTTGCCGCTTATGCTGGTCAATCTTTTTCAAAATCTCTTGGGAGTGACAGACGCCATCATCGTAGGCCGCCTAATCAGCACAAACGGATTAACTGCACTCACTCA
>Ga0131853_10027626_pt1 | contig 10177 bp, 9 predicted proteins | sample TergutLab28metaG_FD_92764 | JGI IMG/M metagenome (GOLD analysis project Ga0131853, IMG submission 92764) | Labiotermes labralis P1 segment gut microbial communities from Petit-Saut dam, French Guiana - Lab288 P1 (version 2) (version 2) | ecosystem: Host-associated > Arthropoda: Insects >... | reverse complement strand
TCATGCCCAGATCTTCGTGCAAAATCTGTCTAACACTTTCCATATTGATGTTGGTAAGTTCAGAAATTGCTCGAATGCTCAGTCGGCGGTCTCCTCGAACAATTCTAGCGACCTTCTCCACATACTCTTGAGTTTTCGCAGTGGAAGGACGGCCCGATTTTGGATCGTCCCCGACGTATTCCCTACCCTCCTTAAACATCTTAAACCACTCGAAAAATTGCGTGCGAGATAGACACTGATCACCATACACTTCTGTCAACAAATTGTAAGTTTGTGTGGCAGATTTTCCAAGTTTTGTGAGGAATTTGATGTTAGCACGTTGTTATACATTAGCACTCAGCATTATTCCGACGGAGCTCAGACACACGATCCGTTTCTAACAATGGTCACGGCCAGACTCACCGGTGCGCGTGAATGAACCTTTGAGTGACGGTAGAGGGAAGTCCACGGGTCAATGCCCTACCCTCCTCTTCGTCATCGACATGCCCGGAAATGAGTAATAAAAGCAATCCGGTTTCTTTATTGCCACACCACACACACACACACACACACACATTTCCAGTGCGGCACATGGTACTACACCCTGCGTAATTAGAGGGCAATATATAGCACTCCAAGCCGGACATTTGGTTGTTAGGCGCGTTCGCATGTATCGGCGCGGCTCCTGCTCGACGGGTTTCCATGAAATTTGGTATTCAGGACTTTGTGACAATCTGTAGAAAAATTCCGAATTTTGTTAACACAGCGAACAAAAGGGGCACTTTACATGAACACATAAGTACGTTTCATTGTAGCCGGTGACATGTAAATTCGCCACAGAACCAATGTCGGCGCAACATCCAATATTTTTATATTGTTTATAGCGACATGTAGCTCAACAATACATGGAAGGCGTTGTTGTTTTTCCACTTCAACAATGGTTAAGCGAACGCGTCACAATGTTACGTCATACATACACCGCCTACCATGTTCCGTACTATCATTACGGACCGTAATATGAACTTCACTTTATGCGGAACACAAACGAACTCGTTAAGACTAATATTCACAAGACTCGCACGAGAATCGGTCACTTTACGCGCGGCCATGCAACGGCTACAATGCAGACGAACCGGCCAGCAGCAATTTCTTGGGAAAAGAAAAACAAAGCTGTATACTGGATGATCGCTTCGTTACATGTAGACTTCTTTTGAAATGTGATGGCACACGCGCAGAAACCAGATTGTCTTTCGGCGAAACGGGCGAGTCAATTTAAATCGGCAGGGGCGTCAATTCAGTCGACTACTGGCAGCCGAGGTGTGCGCATCAGCGGTAGTAACGGTAGTAATGCTGGATACATCATGTTCCAGAGGTGGTGTGAAGGGTACTAGCTACCCATTCCATTCGGCAGTTTTCCCTTCACTTCCCCTCCCGTGCGTCACCGTGTGCCATCACATTTCAACTGGACTCTTACCATTCACAACGCGTTCTTTAGATAAATAATGTCAAGGTAGGTGTATGGGTGGGGCACAGAGCAAGTATCATAGATCAAATATACGCGCATGAACCTGGCCAGAATATCTGGACGTAGATGGGAGAAATATACTAATATGGATTTCGAATAAATGTAAATTGTGGAATGAACTCATCAGGATAAAGACGAGAACCAGTGGCGGCATGACGTTATGAACAAGACGACGAAAGGTTTCGCCTTGATAAACGGCGGGGAATCTCTCAAAGTTGCAGAGTGCCTGCTTAGGTAAGCTTTGCTGCATTACGTACTGGTATGCGCCGCATAACGACGTTTCGGTCAACGACGGACCGCATATTCGAGGCGGTCCCATAAGACTGATATATTATAATGTAATATTATAATACTTACCATTGTGTTACAATTGCCTACTGTATTCAGTACAGTAACATGCTGTACAGGTTTGTAGCCTAGGAGCAATAGGCTATACCATATAGCATAGGTGTGTAGTAGGCTATACTATCTAGGTTTGTGTAAGTACACTGTATGACGTTCGCACAACGACGAAATCGCCTAACGACGCATTTCTCAGAAAGTATCCCCGTCGTTAAGCGACGCATATCTGTCGTTTAGAGGCCACGCAAAGAAGTACCATGGATCGACACCCCTCCATCTCTCCCACCAGACGCTACGCTTCCCCTTCCGCGCCATTTCCGTACATCCCACCCCTTCCAGTACAAGTCATTTTGTTCCAACAAATGCTAGTTAAAACCCTAGCTAGTAAGGAGCCCTAGGGGCTGGCTAATATTTGCCACTGATGGCTGTCAGGAAATACAACAAAGAACACAGCCCGCAGTTCACAATCACCATCCACGAGATCACACGTCCACAGGCGTGGTGCATTTCTGGCTGTAATGGAACGCCCATTTCTCGACACGATTTCCCGACCAGCTCAAAGACAATAAATACGGTCGGCCTTCACCACGACTCAGACAGCCAAGTCACAATGAGCCCACACTTGCACTTCGCATGTACTTGGATTATTCCAAATCAAGACATGCAGATAACGTCCTCAGGCACATGTCGTTAAGACCTGCTCATGCTGCTTGAATATACGTCCAAAACCACGATAAACAATCCTCTCCCCTCTAACAGTTATGTAATATTTACGCGTCTTTCAACTTCGCCGCCCGCTGATTCAAATCCTGTAATTCAGAGCGGAAAGAGATGAAGCTATATTGACCCGTTATGACCTACTCAACTGAGGCAGGCGGTGAGTCAAAGGTTCTTGTCTGTCGGGCTGCACACCCTCTCACAGCCTGTCTTGTCTGTCCGCCCACCAGAAAGTGTTTTCTTTGCCCTCAAGTTGTGCCATGTACGTCAGAATCCCGTCAGCACATTCGCCTGTAATATTGTCCACCTGTCTAGCCATATTGCAACGCGCAAGCTAGGGGGGCTTCCGATGTTTCACCTGGAGATGTCCACCGCCAGAGCCTGCCTTCCTACGTAAATAACTAACTGCACTCTCATTTTTATTTCACATTCGCGCTGAACTTTCACTTACACAAAGATTCTGCTCGCGTTCAACTAATCACCTTAAGCCGACAGTTTTGGGTGGCCATGTTTGTGATTACTCAACCACAAAAAAGATTTCTTTACAAAGAGTGTCAGTACACTTACTATCTATACCTATACCATCCATAAAAATGTATCTCCATAGCATCCATCTCCACACAACCAATCAACATGCCATCTGCCTCCATAGCACCTATCTCTATACAACATATCTCCAAACACCTCTGTCCTCACACCATCTCCCTACCACCTACCTCCACACCATTTGCACGTCATCAGCACACCAGCTATCTCCTACAATGTGTCTCCACACCAAACTTCACTTGTATATCTCCAGCGAGTGACTCCACCCGCCATCAAACCGACAGCTACAACTGTCCCACGATGCCACATTCCTGTTTTACATTCTACAAGGGTGAGCGTTTTTCCAAATGTCTGGGACTCGCGCCAAACCTCACGCCACGACAGGTGTGAGATAAAGTTACTTCCAACTACAGAACCCACTAACATCAGATACCAATGTACAAAATTCAGTCGCCTGTGAGACCTAGCGCCCGGGACTTGGGCACCCCTGGTCTTAAGTATACTGAATTTACATGAAACTACGCAGCACCAGTCTTCAGTTGATTCGCTGTCATTAAAATTACCGATCTCGACCCAATATACCGAGAGGAAACGCCTGTCGTTAATTGAACATAAAAAAAAGCAATAAAAAGAAATAAAATACTGTAAGGAAAATTGTGAAGGAAGGAAGGAAACGAACTGAAAAGCTGAGGCGTAGACACAAGGGAGACATAAAATGGCCGTAAGGGAAAATGGGAGCAAATGAACAAGATGGCTGGTTTAGCAGTATACCATGTAGCATCCACAGAACTGACCGACCAAGTTAACTCAAGCGGCAAGAGTCCAATACCGACTGAGAATCGCACCGTAATGAGAGCTATTCGTGGTTTTCGACAGACGCTACACGTACGCAAGGAGACAGTAAAAACGATCGAACATAAAGCTGCCCCAGTCCACGCTATGACGTCATATAAGACAAGGGACGAACAGCTCCACTCATTCTTCACCTCAGCACTGGGTGAAGAGGTCAATTTCGCGCCCCGGCCACTTTACCCCCGGAGGCCAATGGCCATTATTTCTCGCTGGGCCCCAGAGCCGGTCTCTACGTTTTGAAAAGAAACAAAAACATCTTGACCCTCCCTACAAGCGATTCGAACCCCGGACCGCCCAGCGCGTAGCCTAGTCGCTATCCAATTACTCCACCGCGGCCTAATATGGCGAGTGTAGAGGTAAAGGTCACCCCACGACATGCCGCCTATTCAGACACAGAGTGGAGGAGGAGATATTCGCAACCTCTGCGCCAGAGGAGTGTGCTCAGCACCACGCTCCTACCGCTGTACGCGAGGGAAAGACCCGGTACCCACAATACAGGAGTCTGGGTGGAAAAGACGACCGTTCTACACCAATACGGAAAATCTCGCCCCAAGGGGATTCGATCCCGGGACCGTCCAGCCCGTATCAAGTCGCCATACCGACTACGCTATCCCGGCCGCCATACAGGGATAGCACCGCACATAAAATTACGACACAGTGGCTTCCTTTCCACTTCCTTACCAATTCATTAGTCACTGCCATCCGTATCACTGGAGGCTTTACGGTGCGTGTTCCTGATAGCGTCGTTAAACGATCAACAGATAGTGAAACAATGACTCACCCCAACAAGCAAACAAACAAACAAACAAACACACAAGAGCAAAGACAATCGCTTCGGCAGTTGCGTTAAATACACCCCACCCAATGGGGCACAGTCTAATATATCACTGACGCAGCAGCTAGTAGCGTTGAAAAGCAATCGCTATCATCATCATCATCATCATCATTTAAGTACGACGATAACAATGGATGTTAGTACGGTCCTGATGAACACATTCATTTTCAGGAATTCAATGACGCGGTAAAAAGGGAAGAAATGCGCACCTCGGCACGACGGGCTAGATGAAAGGCTACGGGCAATGACACTGCGGTGTCACTTGCGACACGAGGAAACGCTTAGGTCGCACGTGAGCCGTACGCTTCGTGTTCAGCTGCGCTCCGATCAGCGACGCCGCAGTGCGCGCGGTTCCGTCGACCTTAGAGCAGTGGAAAGATTTCCAAATGCATTCTTGCTGATTTTGCACGCATCATTTATCAACGCCAGTTGTTCCTGAGTGCTCACAGACGGAATCCGTTTCATACGGGGTCGTACGATATTTTGACCCTTGGAAAACAGCCCGCATTAACAAAAATAGTGACCTGAGACTCGGGCCGCAGAATTCTGATAAACTAAAGTTTGGTGACGTCAGCAGCTAGGTATTTAATTCTGGCGAACTGCAACATGGAAGAGTGCGTGATAAATGCGTAAATTCTCTTTCTAAATGGCTTTAAAACAACACAAAACCTACCAAAAAAAGTAAAAAATACGTTTATATTCAATGCTGTTTGGTATAGAAAACCAGCACTGCTCTGTTGTGTTATTTCTTTTGGGTTATTTCCCGGCGTATGAATTTTACAAGCCGACGTCTCGTAACACTGTCAATTCCATCTTCACAGGAGGCACCTACCTATTAAGAGAGAACGTATGTTCCGAAACGTAGGTACATGAAATTCAGGCGTCGAGGGATCACCCGAAAGGAAGGATACAACATTCAGAACACGGCGAAAGTTTGAAATCAAGAAGCACTGCTCTGTTTTAAGCTTCCCAGCTTTCGCCCGCTTGTCCTTCTGATATTACTATTAACGTGAGGATGAGTATGGAGTGTTGGTGGAATCATGGCCGGAAAGATAATGAAGTACTCACATAAAAAAATTATCACACTGCCAAAACGACCACTCAGATATCGAACTCCTGCTTCCTCGTAAAGAGGTCGACGCCTAACAGCCTAGGCCATGCACGAACTTGTTAAGGAAATAAAACCTCTAATCCACCTACAATATTCGGTTCGTACCTTGCAGTAACCGCAGTACATCACCATAAACACAAATCGGTTAACACTAATTCCGGAAAATTTCTACGTTTATTCTACTTGTGTCCTGAAGCATTAGTAAGCCGAATCTGAATCCAGCACACCCTGAAGAGTTTCCGCTACATAAAGGTCGTTGACCCATAACCTGCAGCAACGGGACACAACCAGTTGCGACATAACCGCCAGCTCCCTTCCCCCTGCAATTACTATACACTTCATTACTTCATCCAACACTCTGAGGGGTGCAAAACGCAAAAAGCGTTATTTCTAAAACACACTGCATCGGCAAGCTACTTACTACCAACCGGACGAACGCGGAGTACAGAGGACCATGCCGGACAGGGCGGAGTCATATCCTGGCTCAGTGACGTAGTTACGTACATACGACACACGGCTAAAAACATTCTGCAGTGAAAACAATGGATATATCTGAAACATTCATGTACGGAATCAATAATTCGCGAATACAATCTGAACATAATTGATTCCATGCAAGGGCCTGGAGAGGCCACGAGGATTCCAGGAGGATGATGCTCCCAGATTTCAAGGCAATCGGTACATGATGGTGGAACGGCTGTCAGCCCTACCCACCAGCCGCCTTTACCCCCCTTACCGTCAAAATATTATGGTACCCATTTCTGTTAGGGGTTAAGTCGACCCCAGGGCAATAAGGCGTCCGGAAAGATTATGCCACTGAAAAATTCCAAAGACACCATCGAGAAAAGTGTCCACGACCTTCCGGCTTATAGCGAAGTTCCTCAAACAACTACGCCACCCGCGTATCCCAATATCAAATTTCTAGTCACGTACTAAAGATCTTGCAGTACAAAAATAACATAAAACACAATTTAGGCCCATCGGAGCTCCTGTAACTAAACCAACCAACTCTCGGCCCCGGAATCCAACACAATGCGGGCAAAAGAATCCGGCACGCCAAAACCACAATGGAAAAGCAACAGGTGGGGGGCAGACGATTTTACTACCGCAATTACGCCTGGTGTGAGATCCTGTACACTGCCACACACTCCCATGAGGATAACGGTCTCCACAAAATCTACACCGCCCCCCCCCCCAACCCCAGGGGGTAAGTACTGTAGGGACATCTACTCACAACCGTAATAAAACTTACTTCATTCGGAAATGCCAGCAGGTCTGACATGCCAATCATTGTGCAAAATTCGTATGCCTTGGTTCAATGCCTTCCAGCATGCACTGATCCTCTCCACCAAGTTGCGTGGAATTACAATAGAGTTACTGCTCAGTGTTAAGGCTACCAGCAGCACAAGTCATACGCCCACTGCTCCGCTTACGTTTCAACGAGTAAAATAAATAAGACACATAACGTACGTATAAACGTCACACCGAGGCGCGTTCGCCCAACCAGTGCTGCAGTGGAAAAGCAATAAGCATTACATATTCAGTGTGTGTGTTTGTAGCCTCAGTTAACCAGTATGCAACGCGAATTCTAATTCTTGTCATGTGTCCTGACCAGATCTACTATATTTTTTCCACATTAGCTCAAAAACGGCACGATGGGGGGGGGGGGGAATTGAATATCGAATGTGTTTTTCGATTTTCTCTGTAACATTTGTCTGGAACCCTTTTAATTCTAGGAAGAAATGAACGAGATATCACACATTTGTAGAGGTCTGCATGTAAAGTGCCTGTTAATCTTGTCATATTGTAATCAAACTTGAATTTTCTACATATATTTTCGAAAAATGAGTAAACACAAAATTTCATAAAAATCCGTCCAGTGGGAGCAGAGTTGTTCCATGCGGACGGACAGACACGACGAAGCTAACAATCGCATTTCATAACTTCAAGGTGCGCCATACCCGTTGTGTTTGTTAAGGATATACCAGTCGTAACACAACTATATTATCTGGTGTTATACACCTGATTATATAGTTGTGTTACGACTGGTATAGCCTTACAGAATTATTACCTTAGGTCACTTTTCGCAATTTTTGCGAGGATGCCCAAAAAGGAGTTAAAACGGAATTAAAAGTTGTTCGGACGCTCATTTAAAAGATAGAAGGGGGGTATTAACACAAACAGTTGGTTCAGCGATGATGTCTGAAATACGTCACGACTCAAGTGATCGTCACCCGCCTGTCATCACGCTGTCAGCCACTCTACAGGCTGTCTTATTCTCTATTCACCCATTTTTCATTATCTGCCTACTCCGTGGGACGGAGAGTTTCAACACACATCAACACGACGATGTCCAGTAAAACGGGGTCAAAACTGCAGAGCGCCATGCGTGGTGCCGATTTGCGGATTCAAGTACGCGCACTTTACACATCACCACACAGTTAAACTCTGTCAACACCCCACTTCGGCTCCCATAAATGAACAAGTCACTCCATACACATTATTTCCAATGTCGTGGTTAAATCACAACACATGAAGACCGAGAAATACCTACGAAGAACAGCTCACGCTGCTGCTCCTTACACAACACGCTGAAAGCATTAATCAACAAAGTGCAGCTTATTTGTCCTACCCTGAACATGTAGGCATCAGATACCTCCGAAACATCAGTACAATTCTATCACACCGAACAGCGTCACATTCTACGAGGTTATAATAGTCATTATTTCATACACGAGTAAAAGGTAAATAAAGCTGACCTGTCCATGTCCACGCCATGAAGGCATACAGGGGGAGGAGAGGCATAGCTCCACTCATTCTTAATCACGAAACTACCTGGTGGTGCGTGGCCAACTGCACGCGACGGCTGCTACACCCCCACCCCCCCAACGACCCCGGCGAAACAGGTCAAACGTACACTGAATACGCAGTTCAGCTGACCACCAGAGACTGACTACTTACTTATTTACTAAATCCACAGAACAGAGCCTTCTTGAGAAGCTAAGCGCTTTTCAGCTAGTCAAGAAATTCCCCACATTTTATGGAACCCACAGGTACATTACCGCATTCACAAGTGCCCACCACCTGTTCCTATCCTGAGCCAAATCGATCCAGTCCACCACATCCCACTTCCTGAAGATCTATCCTAATATTATCCTCCCATCTACGCCTGGGCTGCTGTACGTGAACCTGCCCTATACAGGATCCTAACATACCACGTGCCAAATCTCATGTCCCTTTTTCGTACCAAAGTAATCATTCCAAGTTCGAGGTTTAATTTATGCTACCATCCATATTGGAGGCCGTTCCTGCATCCGCAACCTGAGGACGTGCCTCAGAGATACACTAGACTGTTAGAAGGCGGGCCAATCAACTTCCCCTGTCAGGAATCGAGCCTCCATACGTCCAGCCCGTAGCATGGTCCCGGCCCTCCACCTTCCTTGTGTCACATCAAGTATCAGAAGAAACGCCACCTTTTTGAAGTCGAAATTATTCGAGTTTTCTAACCCATTCCCTCGCAATGTCTCTAGAAACCGCTCTTCCATAACTCTCTGTACGATATGCACTATTGTGTCGAACTACTCATTGCGCAACGTGACTTGAGCATTACCGCAAAGCTTTCACAAAACCACAAAACATTCATCTGCGAGCCCTTGAAGCACTGTATGGTAGATTACGGCCAAACACTGAGACGGCCAAATACCTTCGCATACTATATTAAGTCACGAACCTGACATTTTCACGACAGATTACGGGACTTGTTCAAGTAAACACACAATTCTAAGGAAATACACGCAGAAGGTAACAATTCTAGTGTGTTATTTGCTATAGCTTCCAGATTTTTGGTGGTTGTGAGATTACGTTTAATGTATAGATTACGTTTCATTAATCTCATTCTACAGGGTGTGATTTTTGCAGATCGCTGTTTTGACGGACTGCGTTAAACAATAGAACTGAAAAAAATACGGTTTATATCAGCAGTAAAATGCCACTTATTGCATACTTTTTATTTTATAAAAATTCCACCCCATAACCGGTCTACCTGACATGCAGTACATTCCTGTAATGGTGATCAGAAATTAACCGTAACTTCGCAGCTGACAGTTGAATAAAGAGAGACCAACTTGATGTCACTTGCTTTATTATATCATTATTTAATGCTCAACATATTTCGGATGTTAATACATCCATCCTCAGGAGCTTGCGACTTATTTGTTGAGTTATTTCATGGGTTGTATTGCTCTGGTTCGATGTGTGTTGGTGTTACGTT
>Ga0131853_10027625_pt1 | contig 10177 bp, 7 predicted proteins | sample TergutLab28metaG_FD_92764 | JGI IMG/M metagenome (GOLD analysis project Ga0131853, IMG submission 92764) | Labiotermes labralis P1 segment gut microbial communities from Petit-Saut dam, French Guiana - Lab288 P1 (version 2) (version 2) | ecosystem: Host-associated > Arthropoda: Insects >... | reverse complement strand
GTGGACTGTGTGAGTGTATGCCTGTGTAGTGAGGAAGTGGACTGTGTGAGTGTATGCCTGTGTAGTGAGGAAGTGGACTGTGTGAGTGTATGCCTGTGTAGTGAGGAAGTGGACTGTGTGAGTTTATGCCTGTGTAGTGAGACTTGAACCTCACAGGCTGTATTTTGTGCTGTCTTCAAAAAACGCGTAGTTATTTTTCTTTCTCTTCGGTTGGCTCTCATGTCGCTTTTAGAGCTGCTATATTCATCACGATGATAGGCTATGGTTGGCCTTGTAGCATGTTTGCTTGTGTGTTTATAGACAATGATATAACATGGTGCGAAGATCCTTGTACACGCAGCTTATGAAGTGACGAAGTGTGCCAGCAGAATAAACACGAATTCGCAAATTTAGGTCGCTGAGTAATCCTGTGCGCGCTGGTGGGGCGATATTGGGTTTCGCTCGCAGCTGCAGTAGGAAGAAGAAAAGAGTTTTCTTGTTTCTTTACAGTTAACCAAGGGCTTGTTTTGGTTCAACGTTTCGTTGTGTTTTACTGTAATCCAGTAATGTTTGTGGACAATAGTTGGCCACGGCATTAACGCCCGTCAAACCGCGTCCGTATGTCTGAGAAGGTAGAGGAGAGAGAGAGAGAGGGGGGGGGGTGAGCATCAGTAACAGATTAAATAAATATGAGAACAAAAGACCGTATCCTAACATTTTTTTTTTCCATGGACGAACCCCTAAAATAATTTTTCATATCCCGAGGAACCCGGACCCATGAAAACGAAAGCTGAATAAAATGGGCATTTGGCAGCACACGGACTTTGCTCCAGTACTGCCAATTGCCGGACAAATATTCCCCGCTATTTTTTGAGAGGTACTTGAAATTCTTCGCGATATTTCAAAATTTTTACGTATTATTCATTCCATGATTTATTTGGGTTATCCTGGCTGTTAAACCATGATACAGAGCGTACGTGGAATGGGACTGGGGAAAACGAGAGACTCTGAGAAAGACCTGCTCTGGTTCTGGTTCGTCTGCCGCAAATCCCGTGTAGACTGACCTTGTATTGAACCCTGGCCTGTGCGGTGAGAGACCAGTGACCAATCTTAGCAGTTACATCACCCCCACCTCTTCCTGGCCGAATGCGTAGGGTCAAGCAATCGGTACTGTTACCAGTCTACACGGCCTCACACCCCAGATGCGATTCTTCCGTGATAACCTTAGATCTTGCAATAAATACATTCATTGTCGACAAACAGAAACACCATAGCTTGTAAATCTTTGTTCATAGTTCCTAATGTTTCGGAAGCTTTCAGAAACAGGTACCACGTAATTATATACCAAGAAATATAACTGAAATTGGGGTACAGGAATTATTGCGGAGGGTGTGGTTGGAGGAGAGGGGGACGCCTATGCCTGTGCCTAACAAGGCACTACGCCATGAAGACGTGTGTATGCCTGTATACTCGACTGCCAGGGAGGCGAAATAGCCACGACTGGTACGAAATATTTCATCGTGCGTTGTGCATATGATCCACCGCCTCAGAGATGATCCCTGCTAGAAATGCGAGAGATGCGAAAGCGCAAGGTTTCGCGGCGAATGACGAGTTGATATTGATTGATGTTGATATGCTTGTTAAACTGCAATTTGATTGACACCCGGTGGCAGTACAGTACACATTTACACACAAACAATACATAGAACAACAATTAACAACTTTGGTTGGAAGGCTTTCTGGGATTCGAACCTAGAGTGGTCAGACTAAAGTTAACGATGAAGTAACCGCGTAAAAAAATTATCGCCTAATTGGGAAGAGTGGGGGCCGTGCCCCGTCTTTGCGAGTTATACCCTGGCATTTGCCTCACAACTGAGGAAAAAGCACGGAAAAACCTCAGTCAAGGTAGGAAAAACCTCAGTCAGTTGCTAATAACCATCCTGAAAACATTCGCACAGTGCTCTTGCTAACTGCACGCCGTTGGAAATGCACGATGTTTTCAGTCTGTGTTGTAGCAGAACTGTCTATAGCTGCCGCCAGTAGCAGTACCCATGTCTCCGCTATAGTCAACGCCGCGCGCACCGCGCCAGGCACGACCACCACGCCGCGGGCATAATCCATTCTTTCTAAATTTTCAGCATGAGGTGGAGATGGTCAGCTTCAGGCCCCAGACCAAATTTATCTTAAGGGGTAAATTGACTAAGAAACTGGATGGAAGGTGCGGATAATTAACGTTCTTCCTGTATCATAAATCGGGCCCCGATGTTTGTGTCGTTGGGCCAGTGATGTAGGTGCTGTAATACCTGTACCCATATCAGCTACTTTATGCGTGACGAAACCAGTTTTGTTGCAAAACACCGGTAGGAAATCCAGCATCGCTGAGTGATTTTAAGCATGGAAAGATCGCAGCAAATACGCGGGTTGTTTAGTTCGTTTGCGTGTTATCATATGTTACGTAAAACTTTACGCTGGCATGGAGATTGAACTTGCTGCTAACTGCGTCGATATACGTGACAGATAATTCTTTAACAAATGAGCATAATACGTAGGTGTAATTGCATTATATTTGTGTATGAATTATGGCGCCTTGGAAAAGTTTTATGGCTGTAATGAATCTACACATGCGGCGTTATATAGAACAGACCAGCTGGTCATGTAGATATTTGCAAACGGAGACGAAAGTAACCTTGACGGTACCAATATTGTCCCTATTGGAAGGTTAAAACCACCATTGGTTTGATTCGTGCGAGAGTTAAAGGACATTGAAATACGTCTGTTAAACGTGCGAAGACAAAGTGTAAGTTATTCTTTATCCATTGGCCCCAGATATTCGAAAGAGCATTATCTGTGGAATGTTCCCAGGCGCTGCCCATTTGTCCTTCTGGTAAAAGCAATATGTAGTGTTTCTCAAACAGTGTTCCGCGGAACTATTGTCCACTGATCCACGATTTTCGAAAGAGCATTATCTGTGGAATGTTCCCAGACTCTGCCCATTTGTCCTTCTGGTAAAAGCAATATGTAGTGTTTCTCAAACAGTGTTCCGCGGAACTATTGTCCAATGATCCACGATTTTCGAAAGAGCATTATCTGTGGAATGTTCCCAGACTCTGCCCATTTGTCCTTCTGGTAAAAGCAATATGTAGTGTTTCTCAAACAGTGTTTCGCGGCACTATTGTCCAGTGGTCCACGATTTTCGAAAGAGTATTGTCTGGGGAATGTTCCCATGTTCTGCCGGTTTTTCCTTCTGGTAAAACCAGTGTGTAGATGAGAGTTTCTCAAAACAGGGTCCCGCGGAACTTCTGTCTAGTGGCCCACGATTTTTGTTTCTGGTAGAAGCAGTATGTACATCAGTGTTTCTCAAACTGGGTTCCGCAAATGGGTGTCAAGGGTTTGGAGAGTCGAAAACGCGTAATGGCGGCAGAGTTTTTATTGGTAGCCCTAAATTTGTATGTACGAATTAAATTTAGCGTAGCGACGCTCTGCGCTAATTATTCTGGCAGTGACAAAGCGCCGTCAATCGCCGCTTCAATCCAGCATCTTCCTGATTCTGTAGCCCAGACAGTCAGCGCAGCTCGCCAAACACAGTCGACGTGTCAGGTGAAGCGATCAGGTTATCGGTCAGTTTGAAGTTAGCCGTTGATTCTTGACATGTGATGTGCACGAAAGATGAACAAATGCTGGTCTTTAATATTATATTTCACTTATTGTGGACAGGTAGCGGGTTCCTCAGTAAGTTCTGTAGCTTTTGTAGGGGTTTAGATAGATGGTCTTCAGTGGCTCCATTTCATTGAAGACCGAACACCGTCGTTCGTTTTGTCCGACTGTGTTCAGTGTCCGTCGGAAGCGAGGCTATTTTGTGACCCCATGATCGATTGTTTTTATGTAAGTTTGAGATTCTGACGGTAGTGGACATTAAAATGTCTGATTTAGACATACAGGCCTGGACTGCTGCTGCACTGTTTCGTACCGTCGTCTTCGCCCGCGCTCGCCTGGTAGCCGGAAAAATCCGAACCCCAAACTCACCTCAACCGCAGTTTGGTTTATGATTGACGATCGTGCTGGAAACAGCCTTCGTGAAAGTTCGCGCGGTAGCCGGAAACAGTCGAACTTTCTGGGCAGGCCGTCCATTCGTGGACCATCAGGCAATCGTCATATTGGTACTGTTCCGTCCTTAGGCCGTGACGGGTCTCTTACAGAACGGTCCGTGGCATCACGGCCTGGGCGCAGTCGCAGTACAGATTCGTATATGTGAATTAAACTTCAGAGTGCTTACGGCTTTGGGAAATATAACATAAAATGTATAATACAGTCATACACAACTTTATATTTTATTAGATTATAATTCCAGCTACATGTTTCGGCCCATTTGTAGGGCCATCTTCAGGCTCATCTTTGAACAGGTGGAGTGTGCAGTTGATAATGCTTTCAGTTTACGAGATCTCGTATTACAAGGATTGGCTAAAATAATTGTTGTATATTATATGAAAGAGTTAAGATTAAAATTCAAATGTGATACTTTACTCGTATACAGTAAGCATTAAGAATATATAACGTCAAACTGACGGGGTGGTTATGGGGGTGGGGGTATACAGTGGTTGGGATTCTTACAAAAATATGGCGTCGAAGTATTTCTTGAAAGACGAAATATCTTCCTGAAAATTACGGTTTTCTGGTATGCGATATCATATAGTCTGATAGAGTACTGGCGACGTCTCAACGCAGTCTGCAAATGCGCAGCGTCACATCCTGCTATATGCGATACTTGTCGCAGACACTCATGGAAAGATCGAATCTTTGATGGTATTCCTGTATGGGAAGCCTGTTATGTGTTGCGTCTCGAGGCAACCTCCTCTTCTTTGAGGACAGAGGTAGTAATTTTCCTCCAGAACTTCGATAAATTTGTGCTAAACTGCTTGGCGTCATAGCCCGGAAGACACTTCTTCGAATCTCACTCCGTGTAAAGAAAAGGAAAAATTGATATTGCAGTTGTGTGTTACGTAATTAAATTGTCGATTGTACGTGTGTCGTCAGCAGTTCTCGGAAATCGCTTGCCTACCTGATTTCAGTACAATGACTTTTCTTCTGACATTGCGTGTTTGTTTGTTTGTTTGCTTCCTTCCTTGCTTGTTTACTCTTAGTGTGGCCTCCTGTCCTCATTGCCCTGCCCGTCTGTGTTACATACCATACTATAGCCGTCTTGTTTCCGAATCAACCGGCACTTGAAACTGCTGGATTTTCCTCAGACACTAAAGTAATTATTGTAAAGTGTGAGTGAAGTGTGATTTTTTTTTTTGGGTTCGCACAGCAGGAAATACAAATTCTGCGGTTTCCTGGGACGTAAGGCCGTGTAATTTGGTAGGTTATCAGCATTTCGGGGGGGGGGAACATATTCGTCAGTCTGTAGGACACTTTTAAGGCCGTGATGGCTCAGTCGGTATAGCGACTGGCTGCGGGCTAGACGATCGGGGAATCGAATCCTGGTGGGGCGAGACTTTACGCGCCCTCCCAGACCTGCCCTGGGCCCCACCCATTCTCATCTCTAATTGGCACCTGGATATCATTTGTTGAGACCGGGTGATCCGTGTTGCTGTTCACTTAACCGTCAGCAAGAGCGGAGGTTAAGGAATGTGCGGACCCCCACCCCCATCCCCATCCCTACCTCTTCGTGACGTATACACGTCTTACTCAGAATTCCTACATTTTCTACCTCGAAGCACTACGTGTCTCCCAAACGTGGGGTGATTTTCGACGAGACTACAAGGTGCCACTTCCCAGAAGACAGTGTTCATTGTTGGCCATCAGGACCGTACAATCCGTCGGTAACTAGGCCGCTTTTGTTAGGCTCTGTTTAGCGCCTGCCTCTACATAAGTAATTTTGTCAGCCTCTCCGAATGGAATTCTTGTTACTGTTTATCATCGCGTTTCAGTGCTTGGTATGTGCAACGAAAGCTGTGTGCTGCAAGGCTTTCAGGTTTTCCTGGAACTGTCACTCGAGCTGCCGGTGTTGTACAGCTAGTCCCATTTGGCGGGTAATTGTGCGCAGGGTGCTGAGTGATCTAATTGTAAACGACCACACGTGACCACATGGTAAACATACAGTTGACGTGCCCTGCTGGTGACACGCCGGGTGAGAGGTAACTGATACCGTATCATGATGTGCTTAACTTGCCCTTCATGTTCGAAACGCTGCTGAAGAATTATCGGCAATACGCTTTCCTTGAAGAGGTACCTTGGGGGTCTGCAGGCCTGCCCACTGAATATAGAATTCTGTTTCCTTGTGGGCCCAAGGCAGAGATGCCTGCCACACCCTGCGTCACCCCCAGAGCCCTTGCGCGTCACCATTAGCTGTTTTCAAGTACATGTCCGTGAACGCGTGGTGCGTGATGCGTTATTGCGAGAGAGCTCAGAAGTTGACGTGATGCATAGATTCTGTGTGACTACGGAGTTTTCGTTGGAAAGAAGGGCAGTGGCGTGTTCGATACGTTATCAATCATGAGTTTATGACTGATCCGTGATACGCCATGCTCGTTTCGCGTTCAACAATTGCGTGCCACGCGCAGCTGTTTGCTGTAAACAGGGCGATTGTTAGCAGTGGAATATAAACTGTTTAATGACGTTTGCTTGAAAAGTTGAATTGAGTAAGTGAAAATGCATCGTGCTGTGTACCAGTTGGGTTACAGAAGTGAATATAGCGTAGAACAAATCACGGTACGTGCTTTGAAGGGACCGCCCGAACCCTGTTTGCTGCACACACACACACACACACACACACACCCTCATACACCACACACACATACCCTCACACACACACCACACACACACACACCACACAAACACACCCTCACACCACACACACATACCCTCCCACACACACCACACGCACACACCCTCACACCACACGCACACACCTTCACACCACACAATACCACATGCACGCACACCCCACACACACACACCACACGCACACACCCTCACACCACACACACACACATACCACATGCACGCACCCCCCCCCCACACACACACACACACACACACGTGGTGTTTTTGTCTTCCACATCCACTGAATTCGCAAGCCTGGAATCGGACTAGTGCTGTCGAGGATTATTCTTTGTGTGCGAACTGTAACGAGGAGACCCTGACCGAACTTTTATCAACACCGTGACGCAAGCGTAATCGCGCCATCACACGTTTTGAACTGGTTGATGCGGGGTTTTCTGAAAGCCGGTTGTTAAGACGCGCAGTTACGTTGACGCTATCGGCCAGCCAGCCAATCTTGGTGAAGAGCCTCCTTTGGGGCCCAGGTCAGGATCAGTGTTACTGTCTTACCATACGTGCACTGTCTGAAGAGAGGGCGGACCTGTCCTGTAACATGCGTCACACCCATTCTGTAATGCATATTGACAGCGTATTGTTTCTTCAGCACCGTAAGTCTTGCAGCAGGTCCATACCCAATTCCCAAGCGAGTTTTCCACAAAGTGCGATCCACTACATTCTGTTTCAATTTCCAGTATCACCCTGTTCCCGTAAGGCCGTCCAGTAGTAAGCAGGTAAAGGTGAGAAGTAAAGAGTATAACTCCATTCGTTCACAATCTCGCCACGAGACAGAGTTGGTCAGCTTCACGCTCCGGCCGTTTTACATCCGGGTAGCCATTGAAGTGGTTGCTGATAGGGCCCCAGGGAGGGTCTCGACGTTTTGGGAGATGAGAAAATTCTTCGACCGTGATTCGATCTCCAGTCTGTTTAGCTGGTAGCCTAGTAGTTACACCGACTGCGCTTTTCCGGCCCCGTTTGTGCTAGTTCATGGGAGGCAGCATGCAACACGGTCTCCGTCAGTCCAGCCATAGTACAGCAGATCATGCCGCAGCTTGGCTTTACCAGTATCGTGAGGGCAGTCGCTTTGTATTGTCGTAAGCGTGACCGACAGATTTGAACGTCTTGCTTTTTTTGTGTTGGAGCCTCGCCTTGTCCAGTGTCGGGGGGGGGGGATATAAATTCACTTTCATGATTTTCGTACGGCGTTTGCTTTGTTACTTGTATATTTTGTGATGATGTACCATACGGAATTTTGCAGTCATGTGTAGTTGGCGAATCGATGTGAGGTCACCCTGCGTCGCTGCACCACTCGTTCGTGACGTGGGTACCAGTTTGAAGTGAGTTGGCCACATTCATGCCCGTACCGCTTGACCCCCCCCCAGGAAAGATGCCCCCACTCATCTACCAGTACCCAAATAGTAGAAATATGTTTGGGCCCCAAAGCCTAATTCAAGAAAAGAGTTATCTCGTAACCCCTCAAGCAAGCGAACCTTAATCCTCTGGGGGTTGTGCCTGTATTGACGAAGCCATGGGAGAGATACTGCCTATTTGTTTTGACGACGAAACGGAACCCACGCGCACGCATAGTTGTGACAGGAATTGCTGTTAAGAACGTGCCAGGTGGGCGGGTACACTTCTTCAAAGACGACAGGGAGTGTGTATCCACGTCTTAACAGCGCGCTGTGCGGGAAGTTCAGTACAAATATAATTAGGCGTTATCGCTAATTGTGTATGAACAAGTTTCTCAGACAAACAAGGCTAAAAACGAGAACCGCAACGTGTTTTTTTTTTGCACACAGTTTTGGGAAGGAAGCGGTGTGTTGCGAAATCCGGGGGAAACAGCACGAGAACAATAAGGTAAAGGGCAGGCAAGTTTGCGCTGTCGATGCGTCGGAATCCAAGGTCAGGATGTCGTAACTGTGGGGTGCCCCAGTTTATGGCACCTGCCTGAGTTCTTGTTGTAACGCTGGAAATAAAAGGGAATGTGGTTGTCGGCTAAGCGCAGTTATCAAATCCAGTGAAGAGTTTGAAATGCGTCGCCATTCCGACAGCAGAATGCCCCGCTACCACCGACCACTATCATCGACAGGTCAAAACTAAGATTCGGTTGAAGAATATGTAATTTATTTTAGTGATGCTTATTGCCATCTGGGATATTGGCGCAGTGCAGACCGGTTATTTGTAATTGCAAACTTTTCAGTGGAACCTGTTGCCTGTCTGAGTCATTTAACTGACCAACAAGATCAACGCCGTCTCTTTGTGAATGCCTCTGAACTTTCAAAATTTCCAGGCATATCACAGTGCGTCGATTGTTACGTGGTTACCGACGTTTCAAAGGATATTGCTGCGCCCACCTTCAAAGTCTAAGTAATGTTCCGTAAGACGCGAATCTTAATACGTCTACGAAAAGTCCATCTCTCCTGTGGAATACCTCGAAAGCGCCTTGGGGTTCGGCCAAACAAATCGGGCTGCCGCGGCGGGCAGGCCGCCGCGGGAAATAGCGGCGGTCTGCGATCTGGTGACCTCAGACAGGGCGCGGAAGGTAACAGCGGTCCAGTGTGAAGAAAAGCCATCTAGTTAGGGCTACAAAGTAGTACCCCTTTGTTTTCGTCTCCGTTATTTTTTTTTAATTCATGATGTCCAGTTCCGATGATGAAGAACTTCTGCTAGCACTGTGTTGTAAAAGGAAAAGGGGACGGTGGTGGATGCAAGAAATCAATGAGAAGAGGGAATGCTTGGGCGAATATCGTCGTCTCTGCGTAGAACTTCAATCGCACGAGGACTCGCGTACCTTTTCAATTAATTTTTCAGTGAATTCTTCCGCCATTCCGTACTGCCCGCCTGTCAGATTTGTCTCCAGAACACGAATGTCTGCTGCCCACCGCGATCTCGACTGGTCCGCCACGTCAGCCCTCCTCCTGTTTGATGGGGATGATGCAGTCTTACATAATACAGTTCGACTTCCCGCTGCGGGCACAGATCGCTGCCCGCCGCGGCAGCCCGCGTTCTGTGTGGCCGAACTCTAAAGGTTGCCATTTTGGACATGTTGTGTCCCCTCCCTTCCATTCCAAGCCCTCCGATATCGAATTTCATCCATAACTGTTAAGTTCCAAGGAACATGCAATAGACACACTTTTTTCACGTGTGTGATCATGTTGCGAGTTTCTTGCTGTGGACGTGCTGGAGCATTTTGAGGTTAGTTTCTAGACGGTTGTTGGTGGAGTATTTTGAACTGAAAAGAAACCTGAGGCATTCAGTTTATTAACCAACAAAATACAATAGTCTTCTTCTTCTTCTTCTTCTTCTTCCTCCTCCTCCTCCTCCTCCTCCTCCTACAGTGGCATTACAGCCCACTGTGAGCTTTGGTCTGTCGAACAATGTC
>Ga0131853_10027624_pt1 | contig 10177 bp, 4 predicted proteins | sample TergutLab28metaG_FD_92764 | JGI IMG/M metagenome (GOLD analysis project Ga0131853, IMG submission 92764) | Labiotermes labralis P1 segment gut microbial communities from Petit-Saut dam, French Guiana - Lab288 P1 (version 2) (version 2) | ecosystem: Host-associated > Arthropoda: Insects >... | reverse complement strand
TTAACATTTCACCATTTCCCCAAAAACCCCCGCCCCCCCCCCCCCCCCCCCCCCCCCCCCCCCCCCCCCCCACAACTCTAACCTGACACACTTCAGATAAACTTAAAATAATGTGATATTAGTCATTGCGTTTGTCCATTTTTAAAAGTAAATGTGATTCACCTCATATAAATAATCATAATTTCTCCCACTTCAATATTTGTTTTCATTTGCTTCCCCTCCTCCGTGCCCACAATGTTAACCGTATGATGCTTGAATTATATATACTTAGATCCTTTCATAAAACTAAGGTCATGGTGACATGACAAATATAAGACTGACTTCATTTCAAGGAAATGTTCTTACAGTTAAATGTGGGGTAGCTATTTGTACCAATAGAATGACATGAGGAAATTTTTACTAGCGTGCATGCAATTTCATTCTAAATATAATAGTATAGATTTTTGCTGAAACCAGATAACAATAAAGAGAAGAGAGTTTCTGGTGGAATCAAACATGGTACTGTACATCAAGTAGTTCATTCCATTTTAACATATTTTGATTATATTTAATCCTGTGTTTTTCATTCTTGATATGTTTGTCTTTATAAGATTACTCTATTTCCACAACTTTGCATATACAACTTTCCAAAATTAATATTTTCAATTCAGTAATGTTTGGCCAAAACAATAATTTATGCACTAAAAAATACTTCACACAACAGGCTAGTTTAACTAGTGACAGACATGATAAAATTCATTTTATTACAGTGATGAATATCTTTATGGGTCTTTTTAAATGAATGCTATTTGTAGGCTTACAACTGAATGCCTGACAGTTCACCGAATTCATAACCAGACACAACCTCATTTAAAACCTAATTGTAAAAATGAAGCAAATTCTTTTTTATTTAAATGTTCTTCACAAACATTCATATCTGAATTACAGCCATATGTAAAAGGATTCATCCGAATTATTCAGCCAGGATTCAAAATGTTTCTACTCATACTTTCCAGTGTTTAAAGGCTTCAGCAGTCTGCACTGTGCATACAGAAAATAATTATAGTAGAAAATGAGAAAATACATTTATATAACCCAATACAGTGTGGAATTCCTTTTTAGGTGTTTTTCAGGTTGAATGAGTGTGTGAGTGAATGTTTACACAAGAATGTTCACTACTCTCCAATCTTTTGATGCCTGGAGGTAGGAGTATGTGACACCTGCAATTACATAACCTTGATGTTTATCAGAAAGCATACAATGGTAAAAAGATTTTTACATCATGCAAAAATTACTTAGTACTACTGCGAATGTTGATATTATCTTGGGTACTTCCATCCCTGACCTGAGGATATTTTCTATCAGCCACAAAAATTATCTTGTATGAAATCAGTTACCTTGAGGAGAGCACAGCAATCTCCCTAGAGACAAAGACAGAGAGATACTTATTAACATGCAAATGTTAAATTTTTTGTATTAATGGAAGTGAAAAATATTCAGAACGTTTTTAAAATACTACTCTGCATTTTGAAATAGGTGTGCATATAAAATATCTTGTACTTTTATTGGCATTCATTCTGATAATTGTTCGTTATATGTCCGAATTTAATTCATGTACCGCTGTGACACATCAAATTCAAATCCAAGCTTCATATTAAACTAATCTAATGGAATTTCCTTTCCCCCAGTTTGGTCTTATGAGCTCTTTGTAGAAATAATGTGGAGTTTTAATTTTAATTAATTAATTTACTTAGTATTGCTTTTTTTTAACAATGCTGTCAGTAGCTCATACTCTATAGTGCCAAATGATTGGATGATCAGTGAATAATGGATCGGAAGGGTATGGAATGACTTGGCCATCATTTACGTTGGCACTTACGTGGAAGTACTCATACAAACCACAACAGACCTCAGTCAAGACAGCTGTTTTTCAGACCAAGCTTTGAACCTGGGACTCCTACATATGGAGCAGGTGTGCTACTCACTCAACCACAACACTTAATGACAATGTGTTTTATTTAATAATTTCACAAGGTAGCAATTAGTGCAAGTGGACAGTACAATATGGTGGTATAGACAGTTTCATTTACATGGCACTGTGAAGTATCCAGCTGTAAATATCACAGACCTGAGTTGTCAGTATTGTACAGGGAATGGATTCAGTATTTTTTGAAACTGTTGAATATAAATTTATATTACATGTTTACCCTCTGAAGATTTTTTAACGGCACCCAGCCTGCCTGCAGTGGCCAATTTTAAATGCATCAAGTTCCTGCTTTTGCAGTTTTATCTTGTCTTTAGGTCTACAACAGATAAAATGCATTATTGAGTCACAGAATACAGATACAGTACGGAAAAAGGTCCCATGTCTTCATGACAAGACAATATAATGAATGATTTTGAAAGTCTCTTTTACTTGGTACAGATTTTTTGGCACAGCAGCCAACCATTTCTGGGAGACAGTGCTAGTCAATTATGAGTTGAAAGGTGATGTAAAGAGATTTTTTCATCTACTTGTAGGAAGGGTTTGTTATGCTTTGGCACAGGTGAATATTATTACTGAATTACAGGAAAAGGAGGCAAAGGGGTAAAAGTTCAGAAAAATCTTACTTTTTAGCAGTCTAGATACGGTGTTAGCATTTTTAATATGGTCCCCTATGGCCTCTTTTAATTGCTCATATTGTCTATATGGTCCTCCTAATGTAGTGGAACACAATAAAATTAAAAGAGCCATGACTGTTGGAACAGATTGATACTTCTTGGGTATACACACAATAAAAGATATTCTATGGTATATTTTCATATTCACTTAAGAGTGACAGAACATTTATGATTACAAGAATGGGAACAGATAAATGTGTTTCATCATTAATGTATATGTTTAAAATAATACCATTCTTTTTCTGCCAATTTGAAGCCATGTCCAGATAACTGCTGTGTCTGGGGAATGGCATGTTTCCTGCCACTACACAAACAAGAATCCAAAATCATGGCTTCTGTCAAATTTCACAGTATAATCGACAGTGTTTAGTAGCTACATAACAAAATGTGTGATGTGATAGTATATTTGCATCATTAAAGAAATTAGGTTCCTGTGTATGCTCCTGCATACAATAACAAGGGCCACACTGTGAAAAAGCATGTAAGAGGATATAGATGGAGGTGAGTACTCAATTCCATATTCTGGCACTACATTTCCAGGGACAGTACCTTGGTACCAATTCGACAGGAAAATGGACTGGAATCAGAGACGGTCTGAAGTGATGAAAGGAACAATTCTTCTTGGGTTAGGTACTGAACTTTTTGTAGATAGGGTTTTGTATATAATTCTAAGGCGTAAGATGTAATATTCTTCTAAACTTGCAATCTGAAAATGAGGATACAGGTGATGACAAAAGTAGAATTTCTGTGAGTAATTAGGGCAGGTATTTGATCAGTTCCCTAAATACTATATGACAATTTTATTTGCAGATTTCAGTGCAAAAGCACAACAGAGATATTTTCAAATTAACAACTAGAAAAGACAGTTTATATGAAACTAGTACTGATAATGGTGTATGAGTAGTGAAACATGACACATCAAAAAAATGTAACTGTCAAGTGCACCATGTTTCCACACTGGAATTGTCATAAGTGCACTTGGGCTCCTCCTCATGAGAAGGAACTCAAGGAGGTTAAACACTTCCTCTCAGTATGGAGATGACATTTAAACAAACATGAACTCTTGATTTTCAAAGGGTCTGACTGTGATACTGATCACTCTCTGGTAGATGCAAATGGTAGGTATGGTCTCTCAGTAAGTTAAGAAGCAATGTAGAATTTCTGATAAGGAGAGATTCAATATTATAAACCTAAATGTTGTGAAAGTTAAAAAGTAATGTGAAGTCAAAATCTCAGAGAGGTTTGTTAATAATGAGGATGTCAATATGGCTTGGGAAAGTAGCAGAAAAAATTTCACAACTGCATAAATTGTCTGATAAAGAGTGTTCAAGATTCAACTACTGTGTTGCCAGGTAAGTAGTAAACTGTATTTCAAAGAAATGCAATGCTTTCACATTCAGAGGTACTACTCTTCGAATTATGCAGCATTCAAACCAGATGATTTGAATCTTCAGCAATGCCACTGTAAGAATCGCAAAGTTAAAAATTTTGAAAGTAAAGAAAGTAAGGTAAATTGGAGTGGTCACACTATCAGAGCCTTTAATTAAGATAAACACAATGATGTATGACATAAAATTGGTAGACACTGAAGGAACACAAGTTTTATCCAACAGACAGAATTAATGAGCTTCATACAACAAAAGAACAAGAAAGTTAGAAATTTACATGGAAGCATAAATTAATTTAATTTGGGTCACCAACCTAAAAATAACTGGGTAGACATCGAAAAATCTTGCACATTCCCACTGCATTTTGCACAGGTGGAAGAATCATTCTGCCACATATAAAGTGTCCAGAGGGCTAATAATAAATATTAGGCAGACTACAATACATATATTTGAGCCAGTGGTGCCAGAGTATGTGAGGGTGAGATAGCTATTGAAAAAAAGAAAGCATGTGCTACCAAGTACTGATTAAATTATAATAATAAATGCAAGCTGTCAGTGAAATTTTCCAAGATTCATTGATAAGATTGAAAGGAGTCTATTACTGCACCTCTTTCTAATAACAGTGGAAAGAAAAACTGTTGTAAATATTGACTCTTCTCAGCTACATACAAAATTGTATCCAAATTCTTTTCTATAAAGGTAACTTTACAAGTTGACAGCATTAGTGGGGGTCATCAGAATGGAATTTGACGTAGTAAACTGACAGCTAATTAGACATTCTGCACTCATCAAATATGTGTTTAAAAATGGAAATATAATGGAGCAGTATACACCAGCTATCTGTTGACTTAAAGAAAGCCTAAACTTTGGTTAGAGAAGAGGTTTGAGATACTCAGAGTATTCTCACAGGACTTGTTACATCCATAAAAATAACTACATTAATCAAAATGTGCACAAATTTTCCAAAAATCTAGCCACCCCAAAACTCTAGGCACCAAAGGATCACAAGAAGCACAAACTATACTGTGAATCTACAAATGTTAGGCACTACCATATGAAATTGAGTTTCATTGGTGACTTGGTGCATAGGATTTGCATACACTTGTCTCAAATAAAACATATATTTATGTATGTATAGATAAATATCTATACATACATAAATATATACTGATTTAGTTCCAATTCAGAATGGTCTGAACTGAAGAAAATGTTGTGGCACCATTTTTCAAGTTTGCTTTACAATATGCCTTCAGGGTGGCCTAAGAAAACCAGGCGCGATTGAAACTGAATGGACACACCATTTTCTGATCTTTGTTGCTGGTGTTATTTTGTTGAACAAAGACATGAATCCTATAAAGATAAATATCATAGCTCTCTTAGATGCAACCTAAGAGGTTGGTTTAGAAGGAAATGCTGAGAAAATGAAGTATATGCTGTATCATCAACTGAATGCCAGAGAAAATCACAGCATTAAGAAAGCTAGCATCCTCTGAAAATGTAACACAGTTGAAAACACTTCTGAGTGACGCTGAGCAATGAACATTTTGACCATAAAGAAATTATGAAGCACAGGGGACTGCTTTTTGTTTTCCTGAGTATTTTACACACAAATGAGCCATTTTTGCTTACAAATTGATGAGTGTCTGAGCATTTACGTGTGTTTACGGTTGTCAATGTGGGAAATAAAGAAGTGCAAGGTATAACCCCACTGGAGGCCCCCAAACTTTTAAGGAGCAACCTGGGTCCCCAGAAACTTCAATATGTTTGTTGTACTGTCAAACAGGGCAGACTGTATTGTTACTGCATCCAAAACATTAATATGTAGGAAACAGTGTAGCTGAAAGTTTCATCACTTCTGTTCACCAAATGTTATAAAGGTGATAAAAATTCGAGATGACATGGACATGGTATGTGGCCCTATACGTTAGACGAAAAATGTAGACAAAGCTGTACTTTCGAAATATGAAGGGAAGAGATCACTTGTGAGACTCCGATGTACTATTAAAATTAATTGTAAACAACAACACATCCGATTTAAATGACCCAGTTTAAACATCTAGCCATCTAACGCGTCTGAGAAAACTTATCCTCATTGGACTGAAGAAAGTTTGTGTTCTGCAACACGTGAGTAATTTACACACTATTATATATTATTAGATAATCTTCGAGAACTCTGTTACATGTATTTAATTAATCTCACAGTGAACAAATAAGCCCGATAAAGTAATAATGTGCTTCTGCAAAAAGTAGTTTCTTTGATAGTTTAGGAAAGAGATTTTTGAACAATTTTTCCAATGTTGGTGACACTGAATGGCGTTACGTTCGATTAATTGCACAACGACTCACTCCCGCCTGCACCCTACAATTGCACAGATGTGGCCGTCACATGAGGAAGGAGGTTATGTTATGCTGTTGCAATTATTGTGCCCCAGAATAATGGCTATTAGGGCTACATTATAACAAATTTCGACCAAGTTGTCAAGGGAAACATGGAAGTGTTTGACATGAGTCCAGAAGAAATGGTGTGCAATAGTTCGAGGCACAGGTATGACCAAATGAGTAATACCAGTATGGATAAGTGCCTTGTTTTCGTGACATGTCATAAATACATGGCATTGTGTGTATATTTATTCCCTTCGTGGTTTTTAGTACGAACTGTCTAGTGATGGCCAAATGTAACGGCCGAAACATGTTACTGTGAAATATATAGTGTATTAAAAGGCGAATTGTTCTGCAGGCTATAATTTATTGAATCGGCATTTCTCTAAACGGACGTCGCCCAAAAGATAATTAATATATAAAAAAAGCAGTCCTGTTACAGGCCTGGAGTGGCCCAGAGGGTTCCAGGAAGTTAAGATTCCGAGACTGCATGACAACGGCACAGGATGGTGGTGGGTTGTCAGCCTTACGCACCGGCCGCCTTTACCCACAGGAAATGCTCCTGGTACTCATTTCTTTTAGAGGCTGAGTCGACCCCAGGGCCATAGTGCGATCGGAAGGATTTTATGTCAATGAAAAATTACAGTAACACTAGCTGGGATCGAACCAGAGACCTTCCGATTTGTAGCACAGTACCTTAACCACTGAGCTACCGCGTTCCCCAATTAATATATACATTAATAATTATATTTTGCAACAATGTGAGACTATCATAATGACTACAGTCAACTTCAGTGTAGTCATGTGTGTTTATCCATACGCTGATTCTTGATGAGGGCAATGACCGTGGTTTAATTATATAAACAAAAAAATATACTCTGCGTCCTGTATGATATTTTGTGTTCTATTAAAGAAGTAACGTATGAGGGTTTAGACTCCTTTCCACTGTAATCTTGTAATTTATCATTACATAATACATGAATAAAATTGGCAAGTGATTCTTATAAAATGTTGTATGATGACATTGAACATGGTTTTGTGAAAACTGAAAAGCATCTGTTGTGTATGGCATATGTTATAAAAGGCTTAAGTTAGTGAATGTACATTTGGTGTATTTTTTTCATCTGCCTGAGATTCAGATCCAGTGGCAGATAGTTGTGAGCATGGTAAAGACTATGGTTTTTCATAAAAGTCAAGGAATTTGAGCAGCTATGAGCTTTTAAAGCAGTACTGTGCTGCATGATCTTTTGTCATATCATATCATTTATTCTCATTCCATGGATCCTTACAGTATTACAAAATCCTTATGGATGTGGAAATAGTCAATCCTCCACATTAAAGTAACAAAAATATTTGCTTAAGAAGTCAAGAAGTGAAATCGGTATAAAAGTGTACAACACTTTTAGTTACTAGGCCTAGTGTAATGTTTAAGGATTTAACATAATATAAATTATTTTAATGTAACCAATAATAACAAAAACACCAATTAAAGGGATACAGTTCTGACTGGACAGAGTGACACAGTTATGCAGTTGCATTTTATACAAAACAAGATCTAAAATACTGATAAAGAAACTAAATATGTAGTAAAGAATAAAATAAACTTAAAAGTATACATATTTTATGTTCCAAAGTTTCAAATAATATTTAAGATCATATATAATTAAATCAAATTTTTTTTAAGTTCAAAATATTCCTCCAAAGATTAAAAGGAATTTTCATATAAAAATGTCTGTAAAATCAATTTAAATTTCTTGGGATTATCAGACTCTATTTTAATAAAAGAAAGAAGCATATTAAACATCTTAACATGTAAACAATACACTCCCTTCTAGTATTTAGCCAAATTCATGGAAGGTTAGTGAAAATAATTATGTTGCCTAGTGTCAATGTGATATATCTCAGAATTGACCATAAATTGATTCCTATTTTTTATCATAAACAAAAGAAGAGAAATAATGCACTGGGAAGAAAGTGGTAAGATTTCTAAATTAAAAAACAATTTTCTACAAGGGTCACTACTTCTACAACCAATCATGATTCTAATAATCTTCTTTTGAAATCTGTTTACTGTCTAAGGAGTGTCCCCAGAACAATAAACCGTAGGCCATTACAGCATGGAAGTAGAAATAGTAAATCATTTTCAGAGCTTTTTAAGCTCATGGTTCCATGCATCATAATTCAGTGTTAATAAAAATCCAACCGGATGCAACAGAATGCAGATATTTATTTACTGCAAAATCACTGTACATGTTTCGGGTGTCACAGCACTCATCATCAGGAGTACTAAAAACTGTAACCGCAGCCTCCAGTACAGGTCGTAATACTGGTACAGCTACTTCCCTCCAGTCCCGATCAGGCCACGTTGGAGGGAAGCAGCTGTACCAGTATTACGACCTGTACCAGAGGCTGCAGTTACAGTTTTTAGTACTCCTGATGATGGGTGCTGTGACACCCGAAACATGTAGAGTGACCTTGCAGTAAATAAATATCTGCATACTATTGCATCTGGTTGGATTTTTATTAACATTTTCAGAGCATTTAATGATATATATGGTTTGACTGACCTGTCGGCATAACAAGCTGAACTTAATTTAGACTTAATATATTCAATGTATGTTTTCCAAGAAAGAGTACTATTAATAAATAGCCCAAGAAATTTTGTTGCAGTAGGTGTACGAATTTATTTATCTTCATACATAATATGTATGTCAGAAGTACATGTACTTTTATTAATAATTTGAATGAAATAAGTTTTGTCAAAATTCAAGGAAAGCAAATTAGCTTTGACTCACTTATTTATTCAGATGGCTAAAAACTATATTAAGATCATTTTGAAACCGAATATTATTTGGGCGTGTAATTAATATACTGGTATCAGCAATGAATAAGATAGGAAGAGCTTTGTGTTCTATGGCCTTAGGTAAGTCACTGATGTATACTAGAAATAACAGTGGGCCCAGAATTGCTCCCTGTGGCACCCTATATTTTATTTTGGTCTGTTTTTGAGGCTGTGTTAGAATTAAGATATGCATTAATTATCTGAACTGTTTGATATTGATTCTGAAGATAAGATTCCAGTAATTATTTAGCCTTACCACTTATTCCACAGTGGGATACGATACGCGGTGGCACAGTTGGTTGAGGCACTGTGATACAAGCCAGAAGGTCACAGGTGCGATTCCCGATAGTGTCATTGAAATTTTTCATACATAATCCTTCCAGCTGGGCTATGGCCTACTGTTGACTGACTCAGCCTTTAACAGAAATGAGTACCAGGAATATTTCCTGGGGGTAAAGGAGAATAGTGAGTAGGGCTTACAACCTTACCACCTTCATGTGCTGACTGTCTTGAAATCTGGGAGCCTCAGCCTCCTTGAACCCTCAGGGCATGTGAAGGCCTGTATTGGGATTGCTTTACTTACTTACTTACTTACTCCATGGTGCAGAGTCCTTCTTGAGAAGCTAACTGGTTTGCAGCTAGTCAAGAAATTCCCCGCATTTCATGGAACCTGAAGGTTCATTACTGTACTCACAAGCGTCCGCCACCTATCCCTATCCTGGGCCAACCCAATCCAGTCCACATACCCACATCCCACCTCCTGGAGATCCATCCTAATATTATCCACCCATCTATGCCTAGGCCGCCCCAGTGGTCTCCTTCCCTCCGGTTTCCCCACCAAGACCCTATACACCCCCCTCTCCTCACCCATATGCGCCACATGCCCTGCCCATCTCATTCTTCTCGATTTTATCACCCGCACAATATT
>Ga0131853_10027622_pt1 | contig 10178 bp, 9 predicted proteins | sample TergutLab28metaG_FD_92764 | JGI IMG/M metagenome (GOLD analysis project Ga0131853, IMG submission 92764) | Labiotermes labralis P1 segment gut microbial communities from Petit-Saut dam, French Guiana - Lab288 P1 (version 2) (version 2) | ecosystem: Host-associated > Arthropoda: Insects >... | reverse complement strand
AGCCCCAAAGACGGGTGCCGAAAAACATGACTGCCACGGTTGCGATACCGGCCAAAATGCCTAATACTACTTGCATAGTTATTCTCCTTTTTAATCAGGTTAGGATGTCAAATTAGCTCACCCAGAAAGCGATAAGGATAGCCACAACCATGGCAACCCATGCGCCCAGTGTGCTCCAGCCCCAAGCTGCCCAGAAGGGGCTGCGGCCGTCTTCTTCTTCGCCATTACCGTTGCCGTTGCCATTGCCGGGAGTTTCGTCGCACTCACAGCAGTCGTCACAGGGCAGGTAGCCGTCTTGCATGGGTGCGCAGTCGCCTTCGCCGTCGCAGTCGTACACGCAATTTTCATCGCAGTCGTCTTCGCCGTCGCATTCGTACACACAGTTAGGTACCATGTTGGGGTTGCAGGTGCAAGGGGGGCATTCGCATGCTTCTTCTGCCATTACCACAAAGCCGAACGCAAACACGAACGCCAGCGATAACGCAATTGCCAGAATTTTTTTAGCCATTAGTTTACTCCTTATAGATAAGTTTATTTGCACTACCTTCAAGCAGCGCTAGGGAAATTATAGCATACTTTTGCCCAGTTGTCAACAAAAATTTCCGAAAACCAAAAAAAACGCTGTTTCGTCAAATAAAGTGCGCTTTTTTTCGCTAAAACTATAGACAAATGATGTAAAATGTTGTATAATAAAGGAACAGCGCACACCCCCAAGAAAGACAAAACCCAGGAGGTAACTCACATGCAACAGGAATTCCCTTTCCGCCCGCGCGGTAAACATGGTTTTGACCGTGATGATGTGATGAATTACATCGCTCAGCGCCATCAAACGCATAACGACCAGCTGTCGCAAATTGAAGAGCTGGAAGCGGCCAAGAACGCCTGGTATACCCAAGCCAAAACGCTTGAGCGCGAAAAGGCAGAGTTGGCTACCCAAAATCAGGCGCTTGAGGAACAGTTGTGTCAAGACGGTGCGGCCTCGTTTGCTGCTGCGCCATATGACGACCCTGCACAGGCCGCTGAACTCAACGCCCTCAAGTCCCGTTGCTTTGAACTTGATCGCCAGCTGTTGCAGCGTGACCAAGCGGTTGAGCAGCTTGAGCAACGTCTTGCGCAAGAGCAAGCGGACCGCGAGGCTCTGCTGGCCGAACTCAACGATTCCGATAATGCGTCTGCTTCGCAAGCCGCCCCGTTGGAAGACCAGTTGGATAAACTGGCCGAAGCCGCTGAGGAAGTTACCCAGCTGCAAGCCGAGCTAACTGCCGCGCAGGCCGAGCTGCAAGCCGTCAAAGAGGCCGCAGCTGTCCAGCCGGTTTATGATGAAACCCAAATGCAAGAAGATAACGCCGCCGTGCAGCAATTGCAAGAAGAGCTGACTGCCGCACAGGCCGAGCTTTATGATGCCGCACAAATCAAGCAAGCGCAAGAGGATGAATACAACGCGCTTGCACAACAGATTGAGCAACTGCAGCAAGATATCACCCAAGTGCAGCAGCAAAACGATGCACTTGCTGACGAGTGCGAAAGCCTGCGCACGCAGCTGCAAACCGCTGAACAAGCGGCGGAGCAAGCGCTTCCCGCACCTGACCGCGGCAAGGAAGATGCCCTGCGTGGCATGGTGCTGTCTTCGTTCAACTACGCCAATCTTTATGTGGATAACAACATGAAGACCGCGCAGCTCATTTCTGAATCCACCAGCCGCAACATCACGCAAGTGAGCGAAGCGTCGGCCAGCCTGCTCAATCAGGTCGAAACCCTCGCCTCTGCGTTTGATGAAACCACCGCAGACATTCGCCAGCAGCTCACCACTTTCCGGCAAGAGCTGATGACGCTGCAAGCCGGCATGGATTATCGCCTGTCAAAAGAGCGCTTCATGCCCTTGCTGGAGGAAAACGAGCGTTTGCGTGCGCGGATTGAAAGCGAACTCAACGCCGAATTTTCTGCCGAAGAGCCTGCTCCGGCACCGCAGCCGGTTCCTTTCGCCGAGGAGTTGCCCGACACCTACCAAGCCTTTATGAGTGAATAAAACATCTACGCTAAAACCCCTATCACACATGATGGGGGTTTGTATATTTGCTGTGCCCGCTTTCTTATAAAATCACCAAATCTTTTCTACACGCTGTCAAATTCACATACCCATCTTCAGTGACCCAAACCAAATCCTCAATGCGCACACCGCATACGCCCGGCAGATAAATCCCCGGTTCAATCGTCACCATCATGCCCGGCCGCAGCACATCGCATGATTTTCCACTCAGGCGAGGCTCTTCGTGTATCGCAAGCCCTACCCCATGCCCCGTGCCATGCCGAAAATATTCAGCATAGCCTGCCATTTTAATCACTTTCCGCGCAGCAGTGTCAACTTCTTTGCAGGGCACACCCGGTGCAATCGCTGCCAGTGCAGTCTCCTGTGCCTGCAACACAATCTCATAAATCTCTCGGGTCTGTGCCGTTGGCTCACCTAGTGCCACGGTGCGGGTCATGTCGCTGTGCCAGCCGTCCACCACTGCACCAAAATCCATGGTAATCAAATCCCCGCGTTGCAAGGCGTAATCCCCCGGCACGGCATGTGGCTTTGCGCCATTCACGCCCGCCGCCACAATGGTATCAAAGGCTGTGCGTTTAGCACCGCCGCGCAGCATTGCAAAATCAAGCGCAAGGGCAACTTCACGCTCCGTCATGCCGAGCGTAATCGTTGGTAGCACTTGCGCAAATGCAGATTCAGCAATGCGCTGCGCCGCGCGAATTTTCTTCATCTCATCAGCGGATTTCACTTCACGCAATTGTTTTAATTTGCTGTCCAGCACAGCAGCCCATGGTTTAATATACACCCCCGGCAGCGCAGTGCGCAGTTGCCGCACCCGCTCCAATGTGGTGGAACTTTCCATCCACAACGTTTTCACGCTATGTGCTTTGCATAGCGCGTGCAGTTGCCCGGCTTTCACCTCTTCAACAGTGCAAGCCGTCACGGCAGCTTGTGCCGCTTCAATGTAGCGGCTATCGGTTAGCAGCACAGCAGCGTCGCGTGTCACTAGCAAACTGCCATAGGACGACACGAACCCCGTCAAATGTCGTCGATTGAGTGGGCATTCAATCAGCGCCGCCGTGCGGTGGGGCAGCGTGTTTTGAATATAGTGAATGTTTTGCATGAAAGTTATTTCCCATCCGGCAATGCGATTTGCGTTTGGTCGTGCAGTCGCATTCTATAAGTTAGGCCGATGCAAGCCACTGTTTTAAACTGGTCGAATTCGACCAGTTTAAAATTGGATTAAGTATTTGACACAAACAGCACTTCTACCCAAAGATAACTGCGATTAAGAAGATGTGGGGGTTGAATAGCCAATGAAGTTGGCGTTACGTAAAATCGATGACCAAGTGCGTAATTTTCTGTGCGAAGCAATCGACTCGTAAGATACTCTAAACTATTTTGTGCATGGCCAAGGCGAAAAGTTGACAACCAATCATCACCTTCGATGTGCAGATGATTGAATATACGCTCAGTCGCTAACATATTTGCCGCAAGCGTTTCATCTATTGCAACAAAATCTGTAAGCGTGAATGTTTGCAGTGTATTTACATCAAACGTTAAACCCAAAGCAAAATTTTCACTTCCAACCAATAAAACTTGCATTTCGCCATCTGGATATGCAATAAACGTGGATTGTTCCCTGCCTTCAAAAACAATGCTGATTATTTCAGGCGTTGCAAGCATTACACGGCTGTTCACATTCAAATAAGCAATGGTATCAATAGGATAACGTCCATCTTCATCAATTTCACCACCGTGGCCAACCCATCTTAAAACAAAATCTCGGATAAAATGGTTCACTCTTGCTTGTTGTGCAGCGTCGTTCATACCCGAAAACTGCGGATAAGTAAAACGAATCGGCGTATCCAGCGCATTCGTGTGCGCAAACACGTGCATTTGATAGGAATAGCCCGCTGGTATACTGCGGTCAAAGCCAGAGATGTCAGCGAGTGGCCTGACTTCAAATGGCAAGGGGGGCCAACCATTATCCCACGGCACCCTCAAGTTCCACACTGTAGGCTGCATTTCGTATGCTTCTTCAGTTGTTTCAGGCGTAGTAATTTCTTCGATATGATTGACTTGTCCAAAGCAAGCTGCAAAATTTACAAAAAGTACGGCACACAGCAGAACAACAAATAACTTCCTCATGCTACCCCCGCGCCACCATCTCCCCATGTTCCGCCTTGGCCTGCGCAATGAACGCCTGTACCTCCGCCAGCGTGGGCATGAATGAGCTACAGCCGTGTGCGCTCACCAGCATGCTTGCACTGGCCGAGCCAAGCTCAAGCGAATCATCAATGCTCCAGCCCTCCAGCAAGCCATACAGGAACGAGCTGGCATAGCCATCGCCGCCGCCAAAACTTTTCAGCGCCTGCACGGGGAAAGGCTTCACGCTATAGCTGCGCTCACCCACCCAAGCGGTTGAGCCTTGCTTGCCATGCTTGATTACCACGATGTTTGCGCATTTGCCTTGCCAATAGGCTGCGGTGGTTTCGTCTGTTCCATCAAGACCAAGCAGCGCTTCGGTCAGGTCAAATTCCTCGCGGCTGCCCAAAATCACTGCTGACTTTTCTGCCACGCGCGCATAATACACCGCAATATCATCAGCACTCACCCAGTTATAGGGCCGATAGTCAATGTCAAAGATAATCGGCGTGTTAGTCTTTTGCGCAAGGTCAACGGCTTTCAGTGCGGCCTCACGGCTGGGCGACTGCGCCAGTGCCGTGCCCGAAATCAGCAAGGCTTTGGCCTGTGCAACATACGCCTCATCAATATCCGTTGGGCACAGGCTTAGGTCGGCCGCCTGGTTGCGATACATCAAAATGCTGCTTTCGTCGCGGCTAAGAATTTCCGTGAACGTCAACCCGATTTTCTCGCCATTGGTGCAGCGCACCATGCGGCTGGTGTCCACGCTTTCGCGCGCGAATTCTTCCGTTACGTAATCACCAAATTGGTCATCGCTGATGCGGCAGAAGAAGCCGCACTTCTTGCCCAAGCGCGAAAGCCCCACAGCAATGTTGGCAGGGCTGCCCCCAAGATATTTCTTGAAGGTCGTGCATTCGGTTAGCGGCTGGAAGTAATCTACAGGGTTGAAATCAATGGCCACACGGCCAAGCAAAATGAGATCGAGCGGGCGGGATTGGTCAAATGTAATTGGCATAATTATCTCCTTATCCATTCTACGAACATGCTAAGCGGTACGGCAATCATCAAAATCACAACTTGAAACGGGATAGCAATCACGTGCAAAGCTGCGGCTAACCAACTAGGAAACGTTCTGATTACCCACGCGCTAAGCCCCCAGCCAAAGTCCATCACGCGTTGCAACAGGGTTCGTGAGAGCGTGTGTGGCGACGTATCATCGACATCACATAACGCACAGTATGTGTGACATTGCGCGCCGTCGGCGTAATGAGTACCATACAGTTCGCCAGCATTTTCGCCAGTAATGATACCATGCACAATGTCGAGTTCGCTTTCATAATCATACAATTCCAGCACGCCATCAATTATCAGTGTGCCGCCATGCAATGCAATGCGACTCTGTAGCAATCTTAAAAAACCACTTGATCCAATGGTGAGCGTTTGCCCGGCACGCAGGGTGAAGTCTTGCTGAAACAAAGCCCAATTAGGTCGATAGGGAGGCGCGGTGAAATGCATAAAATCCCTGTCTGCCCAGATGGTGACAACAGGATGTGTTGGCGCGTTTGCTTCTTCAGAAATATAGGCAAAGTTGGCATGTAATGCAGTCATGTTTGTTGCGGACATTTCCACCGTGCCGCCTAATATACTTAGCCGATTATGTGCTCGAACTGTGCCATACACATCGCCGTCCACAATCGTCAGGTGTGATTGTTGGCCGTCCATCTCAAACGTGCCGCCCACCACTGAAGTGTATTGTCCGCCGTCCACGTAAATTTTACCTGCCTGGCGTTGGTCCCTAACCAGCAGCACCCCAGCTGAACCGCCACCAGGCGGGTTTGCGTCATACCAACCAACCATTGTTGCATTAAAGCGCACGGAAATGCCACGGTGATTTTCGTTGAATATCAGTGCACGGCGAACCGTTTCCACATGACCGGTGATGGTGACTTCGCGCGGGCCGGTAATGGTTGCAACCAACGCGCCTGTGCCGTTGTGCGTTCGATTGTATGTTGCAATCAACTGCACAACAGCATTTGGCTGCACAGCATTAGCTGCCGCAGCAGGCAAAGCCAAGCTCATCAACAACAGTACAACCAGTACAAGACTAAGCAGTTTCTTCAAGGGAATACCTCCGTAAATTTATTTTAATACGCTATTTTCGCATCGCCCCAAACCACACATTATCCCCCACGCTGCTCGCCGAAAACCCCGTTACGCCCTCAGCAACCAGCAAGTGGATGACTTGCGCATGCCAAGGAAGCACCACGGCTTGCTCAAGCAAATGCGTTTCCGCCGCACGAATTCCCTGCGCGGTGGGTTCAACTTCAAGCTCGCCATCATATAGCCGCGCCGCCCAGTCTTGCAGCACGCGGCGCGCCGAGCTTTCGCGGGCATACAGTGTAGTGAAGGCGAGGTCGAACTGCCCGCGTGCCACGCGCGCTTGCAGGTCATCAGCTTCAAGGACTTCAATGGTCACCACAACATCCAAGCCAAAGGCGATTTGCCAAGCTTGAACCATATAACGGGCATAGAATTCCTGGTCAGCAGGCACAAGAAAACGCAACTGCTCGCCCGAAAATTGCACAGGAACCGTGCCATTGGCAGGCGAAGCAAACGGAGCAAGGTCATGCAGATAGGCGCTGCCCACGCGCACAGCTTGCGGCAGCAGACCGATAGCAGGTGCGCTGATTTCAGCAACAAGAGCTTGACGTAACTGCGTGTTTGCAATGTTTAGCTGCAACACTTGCGTGGCGTTGCGCAGCAGTGTAACTTGTGTGCCCTCACGCCAACCCACAAAAAGCGGCACAAACACCGCATCCCAGCCGCCTTCAACGCCCAAGTTATTCACACGATGATTCATGCTGCTTTGCACCAGCAGATTCACCGCCGCAGGTGCCACTTCCTCATGCCCAACATAGTCTTCGTGACGATTCAAGCGCAGCCGATTAGTTTCCCACAGGCTTAGATAAAACGGTCCATTGCTCAGCAGATAACGCACGCCTAGACCAAAGCGTCCGCGTGTGGCCACGAAAAACTCCAAGCTCACCGGCATGGCGGCAGCATGTGTTAGCGTGTGCAAGAACGCCTCATCAGGTTCATTCAGTGTGATTTGCAGCGTGTGGTGATTGATGACATGGATGCCATAAGCAAAATTGGCAAACAAGTGCGCATGCGGCGAGCGCGTTGCCGGGTCAAGCACGCGACCGAACGCGTGTGCAAAATCTTGTGCCGTCACCTGTGTATTAAATTCATGGTCACTTTCGTCCAGCAACGTCTGCGCTTGGGCACCCAAAAACCAGTGTGTATCCTGCCGCAGATGAAACGTATAGCTTAATCCATCGGGCGAAACCGTCCATGCAAACGCCACACCGGGAATTATCTCGCCATCGGCATCCACGCGCACCAGCCCTTCAAACAGGTTGTTGACTACCAGCAGTTCGTCCGGTGTTTGTGCAATGGCTGGGTCAAGCCGCTGCGGTGCGGCGTCCAGGGGAAATAAAAACGTCTTCCCCGTGCCATCGTCGTGGCGGCACGCGCTAAGCAACAGCAAACAAGAGGCAAGCATCGCGACAACGCTCACCCAAGTGACGATTTTCCGCATGGTGTGCCCCTCTCTGTTGTGTTTTTGTTCTTGTTTCATCGTGCGCGTATCACGCCTCGCACTATATAATACATCACACGCGAAGCTCCATCACGTATAACTCTTGCTCAAATCCATCTCCACGCTCTGTGCCACATCTTTCTTTGCTTGGCTGCCCGCGATTTTCTTCTGCAGCTCGGCATAGAACAATTCTTCGTCAATCGGCAGTGCAATATCACGCTTGAGCCAATGCGACAAGTGCGCCGCATTCGAAATGCTCAGCCCGTTGATGCCCTCTTCGCCGCGTGCGTAAAGATGATTGCGGTCACCGGTCACAATCGCGCTGGCAAAACCATTGTAGACCATGCTGTGCTCGCCCACTACGGTGCCGGGATTATCCACAGTTTTCGCAGTGCCTTTCAGGCTGCCAAAGCCCGCCGGGCAGGTTTCGATGTGCTCTTTGGTGCTACCCTCCAGTTCGGTGATGGTCAGCACGTTGTGCTCCAGCACCAGTTTGGCCTTATCCAGCGAAATTTCGAGCCGATTGGTACCCGCCGCATCGCCCGTGGTGGTGATGAACACGCCTGATGCCCCATTGGCATAATCCGCATAGATGGTCGCATCGTCTTCCACTTCGATGTTGTGCCAGCGGCCTTCGTGGCAGCTTGCCCGAATGTTGCAGGGCATGCCGGTGATCCATTGCCACAGGTCAAGCTGGTGGGGGCACTGATTGATGAGCACGCCGCCGCCTTCGCCGGCCCAGGTAGCGCGCCAGCCGCCGCTGTTATAGTACGCCTGTGTGCGGTACCAATTGTTGATAATCCAAATAAAGCGCTTGAGTTCACCATATTGCCCGCTTTGCACGATGTCGCGCATTGTTTGGTGCAGCGGCTTGCTGCGCTGGTTGAACATAATCGCAAAAATTTTATCACTCTTGGCTGCTGCGTCATTCATCTCGCGCACTTGTTTGGTGTACACGCCCGCAGGTTTTTCTGTTAGCACATGCAGCCCGGCTTGCAGCGCTGCAATGGCCATGGGCGGGTGGTCATAGTGCGGGGTGGCAATCAGCACAGCATCGCAAGTGCCGCTTGCCAGCAGTGCTTCGCAGCTGGCAAACACCGCCACACCGGGGATAAGTTCTTGTGCTACTTCAAGACGGTCAGGGTTAGTGTCTACCGCGGCGGTAATCCGGCAGTGTTTCCATTGTCCGCTTAGCCAGTGCCGCGCGTGCGTGCTGCCCATGCCACCAAAGCCGATGATACCCAGCCGCACAGGCTGTGCGGCCTGTGCCACGCTGTGCATGGCAGCACACGCCGCTGCAAAGCTTTCTTCGTTGCTGGCGTAGAGCTTGCGGCCTTGCAGCTTTTCTTCGCTTTCACGGTCAAAGTCGCTCAGTCCATCAAAGGTCTTCAGGTGCGGCTCAGCAGAAAGCCACACTTGGCCAAAGTGCGTGCTATCAAAGTCGGCAAGAATTTCAGCAATTCGGCCTTTGCCATCGCCTGCGCAGCAAACATGGCTGCCGTCATGGTCTTTAATATGAAAGTAAGTAATATAGGGCTTCAGCAACGCATAAGCCGCCATGGGGTCAACGCCGCATTCCATGAAGTTTGCGAAGTCGAACACACAGCCCAGCTTGCCCTCGCAGTAATCAAGGAGTTCTTTGCAGGGTTGCGGCTTTTCGCCAAAGATACCTTTTTCATTTTCGTGGCAACACAGCACGTCGTGTTCGGCGGCATAGTCTGCCATTAGTTTCACCGTTGCAAACACTTCATCTTTCGGCATGCCATAAAAACTAAACATGCGAATATATTCGGCCTCAAGCACTTTGGCCACTTCAACCGTTTGTTTAAAGTCGTCAAAGTCAAACCCGCATTTGCCATACTTACTGCCAATGCTGGCCACACCAATTTCCGCAGCGTCAAGTTTTTTCTTAATGGCTTTCGCCTCATCCACCGTAATATCGCTGATGTTGTCGCCATCGATGCCACGCAGTTCAATGGCCTCAAGGCTGTTTGCTTTGCAGGCAGCAATTTGCCCGTCTAGGGTGTTGCAGGCTTCGTCCGCAAATGCCGAAAATTTAAAGTATGCCATGGTAGCCTCCTATGTAATATAAGTTATCCATGTTATTATAGCATGGACGGCGCGGTAGGTCAAGGCTTTGCGAAAAAAATGAGCGAGGAGTTTAACTCCCCGCCCTTGTGATTATCTTCTGGCGTTAATCTGCTGCGACATGGCTTCGGCGGATTCTTTATTCATCAAGCACTTGAAGCCCTTGTGGCGCGGTTGCGTGGTGGTGATCATCAGCCCATCGCTTTTCGCCGAGTGTTAACAGCACAGACACAATGCGAACAGCGCCACGCAGCAGCACGCTCAGCACCGCGAACACGATGTTTTGCTTCATCATTGTCTCCTATTCCATCGCTT
>Ga0131853_10027619_pt1 | contig 10180 bp, 8 predicted proteins | sample TergutLab28metaG_FD_92764 | JGI IMG/M metagenome (GOLD analysis project Ga0131853, IMG submission 92764) | Labiotermes labralis P1 segment gut microbial communities from Petit-Saut dam, French Guiana - Lab288 P1 (version 2) (version 2) | ecosystem: Host-associated > Arthropoda: Insects >... | reverse complement strand
GCGGGATTGTCTGTTGGTGATGTGGTATCCGAGTTCAGCCTACACTCGGATACCACATCACCAACAGACAATCCCGCTACATAGCACCAGCACGCCTCAAGTCAGGCTACACAACACAACAAGTACTCGCTAGCTCCTGACGATGGACGTATTAACGTCTGAAACATGTTGTGCAATATATAATAAAGCAAGTGTCATCTAGTTGGTCAACCTCTATTCAAATAACGAGAAACGAAGTTTAAGAAATTACAGTATATTGATTCTATACGTCAATGTACAAGGCGGTGCACATTTTATCGGCCCGCGTAGGAACAGCTTCATCTCCCGAAACAATGAAGACTGTTAACACCGCGACTGCCACGCGGAGCCCACTCTGCACACAAATGGACAAATCATCTGCATTCTGAAATACGGATGCAACCTTACATGACAACTGTTGATTGTTGTCACAGTGAGACATCCTGTGTTGCCGATCAGAAACTGCATCAAAGCCTACAATAAAGGACGACACGTGTTAATATGGCCAGAAGGATGGAACACGTGCTACTGATCTCGTCATTTTCCTACAAAACGTTTTATAAAATTACGTAAAGCAGTCGTTTACAGTCATCGTAACTGCATGCTGCTCAGAAATAAAACAACGCTATCTGCCGTCTGTCCGAAACTACGGCAGTACTGTTTTATTTTACGGCCAAGGTTCGTTCTTGAACATTATAACCCAGCACGTCGTAAATGTCTACAGTCGAATGAAATACGATTCATTGGCCGTTGTTTGGTATATCCTGGGATGGTGTGGGGGTGTGGAATGCATGCCTTTTACTCGCGGTCTAATATGAACTTTATCTCGACGTCTTGTGGCAGCTGGCTGTGACGAAAGGGAACGGTCGCCGTGTGCGTGGGGATATGCCGTTTCTACAAAACATCGAGATCCGGAGGAGGAAAATCAGATATTGCAAACAACATTCTTAACATTCACAACACAAGAACAGACTGGCATATTTACACAAATTTGAACTAATGAGGTTTAGAGGATTCCGTTCTGCAACCCGCAGTCTACAAACGCTGAACCAGAGTGGATTACTGAGATGGGTAGTTAAAGATCAAAGTCTTCCGGACTACGATGGCATGCCGAAGAGTAATCCATTAAACATGACATTATTATCACACAGAACTTCAATCTCCATCAACAGTGTTGTGAGATGCTCAAATCTCGCACGAAAATGACCTACCGGTTTTGGAACACCTCGACACACAGCGACTTCGAATCCATAAAACTTCAACGACCGAATCAAACAAAAAAGACACGTCCCTAATGTTTTTAACGTATTCACTGTTACCGGCCTACACGTAATCAAAAATATTATTCACATTTTCAATCCGGCATGTTGCGGGTGACCTCGACGACGTTTAGGGAAATCTTACATTAAAGCTGCTATCGTTGAACCGGCGCAAACGAAGGACCGCCGCAATCTTTCAAATAATGTCTATAGGATATGCGCGTTCAAGTGGCGTGACATTTGCTCACTTTTGAGTCCGGTACGTGAAAACGCCGGAGAAAAAATTGGTTACAAACGTTTTCAGCATTTCTGTTCTTATTTTTGGCGTATGTCACTACGTTTATTAATCTTCGCACAAAGTAAACAACTTCTCATTCGTTCTTAGTTTTCATTGGACTTCAGAGCTTCGAAAAAAAAATGGAGGGGTTGCTATCGGTTAACCACCACAGGGCTCCGCGAATGGGCCGGTGTAACTTTCATGGAACCGTGCATTGTGATGCAGATTGCCAGAACTGTACACACTCTTCGGGCTGTTGTTTAGATGTTAATCATTCTGCGGTTGTGTTTCCGTATTATTCCATAATTATGTGCGACTACCAGAGTTTCAAGTGAAATTCTTGTAGTCATGTCATCCTCCTGCGGAACTAATGTCCAGCTTCTACTCTAAGATCTCATAATTGTTAAATGCGGAACCTAGCAGCCTGTAAACATGGTAAGAGCTACTGATGTTGTTCGAAATTATCCTAACACATAATACTACACTTATCCATTACAATAAAAAGACGGGCAACGAACATACAAATGTAACATTCAGGCGCGTTCGCCTAACCATTGTTGCAGTAGAAAATCAATAATTATTACATGTTCTGAATTATCCAGCATCCACAACGCATGCGCCGTATTATATTGTCGTCAGTGGCCTGTGTGGCTCTACCATATTTTTGCACACCAACTCATTAACGTCACGATTTTCGGAAAAAAGTTCTTGAACATAAAAAGTGTTTTGATTTTCTCTACAACTTTCGCCTGAAACATTTCCAATTCTAAGAATAATTCGGTCAGATATCATAAATTTACATGTCTTCATGTAAGGCAGTCGTCAATCTTGCCACATTTTAATCAAACTTTAAATTTCTCGACATTATTTTCGAAAAATACTCAAAATATTAGTTTCATGAAAATCCGTCCAGTGGGAGCCGAGTTGTTACATGTGGACGGACGGAGAGACAGACAAAAAGACATGACGAAGCTAACAGTCACTTTTTACAATGTTGCGAACGCGCCTAAAAACGAAAACCAGTTATTCACACTCTTACGTATCTGATTATAATATTTTTTATGTGCATATTTTCATATATTATGTTTAAGGACCAGTGATGGAAAGAATGTAGTCCACTCAACCGACTGTATTGCTTTGAATGGGCCAGTTACAAGTTTAAACAAGATAATGTGCGAAATCTGGTCAACAGAGAAAAGTGTAAGCCATGTAAAGTTATAATTGTCGTTCTTCTGTGCAAGATATCTTCATTTATTATAGCTGATAATGTTTACCAGGTCCCTCGATGGGAACTTTAGCATGTGAGGTATAGAAAATTACAATGCTTGTTACGGTTTTCTTTCCTCCCCCGTAGTGCACAATCCAATTCGGCCTAGGCCGTCTCATTCTTGATGTTTCTAGAACACATACAATTAGATACGCACGAACGCAAGCACGCACGCGCGCGCGCGGTAGGACTCCTCTGAACGAGTGATCAGCTCGTCGCAGAGGCTGCTACCTACACAACATATAACACCGGAAATCGACAGTTCCACCAATCGAGCGGACCCAGACCTACGGTTAAGACCGCACGACTACCGGGATCGGCTCTTTACATAATACTGATACACCATCACAGCAGATATACGGGAACTAAAAATCAGTATCAAAATTCTAAAGAGCAGATTTATCATATCATATAATTTTTGCAGATATAACTAGAAAAAATTCAAATACAGAAGTGTGAAAATATGACCCAAGATGGATAGTTATACAATTATACAGTTATACATATCGCGACAAACGTCAAACCCTTAATTCTGTACAAATAAAGTTTTAGGCCACACAGTGTGGCATAATCCCTTCAGAACGTTACGTCTCTAACAGCACAAGTACTGTACCACCAGTCGTCAAAATCGGTCCACTTACGAAAGGCATTGTGGCTGCAGCACGTCTCCGTTTTAGTACGGTAGACGCATTATTTTCTGTGGTAGCCCAGTCTGCACTAACCACAGCACAATGCTCCACTGATCTGGCCCTAAGATATCGAAACTGGACAAACTTCCATTCGCCGAGAATGGTTCGAACTGTGGCTTTGGTGTGCACGAGACCTACAAATTACGCACTGACGGGAAATTACTGCATTTCAGATTTCTGCGCACGTAATCTTAAAACAGATTACCAATTCATACCGAAAACAGCGGTTTGTAATTGACACTACTGCTTCATATTTTGGTGGCCCTGATCTGAACACAACCCACAAGTAGTCAATAGAGACAAAATTTTGGTTAATTTCCTTCAGCCCCTCCCGAGATAGCCCGAGCTGGAATCTTAAATCTAAAATTAATCTGCAATGTATATAAAGATTCATCTCGTACTTCACACATAATGCAGCATGCTCTCGTTAGAAAAACCAATCGCTCGATGCTATACATGGGCATTATCGCAGTCTATTGTAAGAGTCAAGCGGATGGCGCAAAACACAGTGACGGCGACAGGCGACGTTTCAAGCACTGTACCTGACGGCACATAACATAACTAGCAGCCTTCAGAAGGCGCACGCTACATCGTTCGCAATTAATTATTCAGAACAACTATACCATTCGATGCTACGGAACCCACCGCACCATACACATGACCCACACAGCGGCTCTCAAGACCACCACACATCCACAAACTCGGTGCAGAAAACCGTATGCTGCAACTCAACATCTAATGCTCCTGATGATGGGCGTATGTACCCGAAACATGTCGAGCTAAGAATACATCAATAAAATTAGCATCAAGTTGGCATTTCACATTATTTCAGACGAATAAACGTCGTGACGTAAGCCAAGAAACAAGCAATGCCGTCGCAAAATCTTTCTCTTTTACGAACAGCACTGCCCAGTTATCAGGTCACCAACATCATACCCGTAAGCTTCGGGATTCACCATCAGCCCTGTCCTTTCAACCGCTGTAGCCAGTGATTGAACGGTACGAAGCACCCAAAGACGCGAAACAGACAAAGATGATCCACACGCACAACAGACGTCATACGTTAAATGACGTTTCTGGCTTATATAACTTGATATTGCCGTGATGTCATTCCCTTTTCGTTCAAAGGCAGAGTGAGCGAGCGCAGAGGGTGGATGCATAAAAACGCGTGGGCATCACATTCTGCACTACAGTGGGTGGGCTTCCTATTGAATTTTGTCCACTTAGTCTTCCCACGCAACGGTACAGTTGAAGCTTTTCTTGGTACAATCCCATTTCATGCACCCCCCGCCCCCCTCCAAATATCATGGCAAATTTAGATCTGTTTACTGCGTAGTTATACTGTCGTTGGAATTTCGCTCCGAAAGCTGGGGGCACCACGTGACAGTTCACGGACTGAGAAGTATAAACTAATCCGAATATTAATTAGAGATAAGATCACCTGCTAAAGATATGATAGGATAGAAAATGAAGGCATAAATGAATGCATGCTGGACATAATTCACTATACACCCTTAGAAGTAAAGTATTTATTCTGTGTCACAATACACGGCTTATTTGTCCACACTCACAGTCACCATATCGCCGCCCATGACTGCAGCCAGCTCCGCCGAGTGTCGATCCGCGGTCCCCTTGTTTTGGAGTCAGAGAGATTAATGTTTTAAACAAGATGTGACTTCTGTAACATTGATGCTCACGGCAACGATAGAACTTCCCTCCAGAAGCACAATAAGGTCAAGTCAACGTCACAGTGTCAACCCAAGCGTCACAGAGTCATCGTTAAGTATGAAGGAAAGGCACGTAATGAATCCACACAGTCAGGATGTATGCAGCCTTCTCGCTCTTTGAAGTTTGCAGTAGCCACTACGTAATATCTCATTTGATATTTGCAAATATAAATTTGTGCAAGACTAGAAAATTTTAATACAGTATAATTTAAATTCACTGTCCAAAATCTGGAAAACTCTTGTTTAATTTGGATAGCCTGCTCCCCGCCGATCACGAAAACCAACAGACAAGCGTGTGCACGCTGGGAGAACATGCCAAGATAACGACGTTTCCCAGATCGTTTCAAAGTTTAAAATCAATCAGGAATCACGCTTGGCCAAAAGAATTACCATCCCGTAAAGTTTTCCACCGGCAACGAGCCTGTCTAAATATGTTCGCTGTGGGTGACATCAAAGGACGACTCCTGCCTCAGGACGACTCCTGCCTCCAAGTATAGTTTACATTTGGTTCAGCTCAAGATTTCAGTAAGAAAAATTGGAAATTCCTGAAGACTTACAAATCCTGCGCTGAACTTACAGACACTGGTCACAACTGATCACTAATTTAGCCGTTTCATAATTTATAACCGCGACAAATGCGTCCTGGTTAGGAATATTCACTTGCATCTACCCCTTATGTCAACCACATACGAGTACACAGCCAATTACTAACCAAACGCCTCAGTTTACGCTCACCCATGTTCGGATGGTTTACTCGAGAACTTAGCGCAGAAGTGACAAGTCACAGTGGGAAGACAATTCTATTATTTCTCAGTGTCTTATAGGAAATGTCCTTGTTACCTACGTTACATTTTTATACTTTGCTTGAACAGTCTATTTAGGGTACTTAGCAGCAGAAATACACGCAATTTAATATTTCATGCTTGGGTAATCAAACATTGTGAAAACAAGACGACGAAATTCAACTGTTAGCAGCCAACAGAAGGCATCGTGTATATTTATAAAAACTACATTTAAAAAAAAAGTGTATGGAACTACGAAGCGGCATTTTGTCAGCAGTCCACGTCTTGAATGGTTCTTCTCGCAGAAAACAAACATCACAATACGTAAAATGAAATTATGTGAACTGTGTTTCATGCGAACAGAAGGTGTATTGTACGAGGGTTGCTCAGAAAGTAATGACCCACATTTTTTTCGGAAACTATTCATTCAGAATGTGTGAAATTCACGCACAGTATAACTGGATGTTTCCTTTACACATGTCATGTTTCCACACAATCTCTATCTACGTCTACGGCCTTACGCCAGCGCGAAACAAAGGCATGCATGCCTTCCCTGTACCAGCTCGTTTCCTGTTCACTTAACCACGTCCTCACTGCACGAATCACGCTCTCGTCATCTTCAAACCTTGTCCCACGCAGTGCATCCTTCAGTGGCCCAAAAAGATGATGGGCAATTTCTGTTTTGGCGCTGCGGCCAAATGCTGGCTATGGCCTCCTCATTAATGAGGTTTCTAGATCACACACAACGACGCATCACAGTCGGCAGGACTCCTCTGTGCGAGTGACCACCTCGTCGCAGAGACCACTGACAACACACAGCATTCACAAGAGACATCCATGCCTCCGGCGGGATTCGAACCCACAATCTCAGCTGGCGAGCGGCCGCAGATATACGTCTTAGACCGCGCGGCCACTGGGACCGGCGTTTATAGGCAATTAGTCACACATGAATTAAGACATTTAAACATTGCGGTGTATAAAACTATTTTAGTATGTCCTGACTTGTTCTGCAAGATTGTTATAAGTCATGATCCACTCCATTTATAAAATTGTTAAACTGAATCACCAGCACTTCGACTTATGGCATATGAAGTGTGTATGGGCGGAGCATTACGCAGAAAGAACCTACCGATTTTCACTTGGCTTACGGTAGCCAGTCAAAGAGACTGCGTGGGCAGTAAACCTACATGAGTTAGAGTGAACGATGTATGAAAAGGTTTTCTTGTAGCGGTATTTTGCAAACGATCAATTGCAAAACGTAAGACATAATACGTGTATACCTACATGAGAAACTGACTCTGAGGATGAAGACTCAACTGAATTGATCTTAGATAGTGTCGAACGTCGGGTTTTCGTAAAAGTGACGTTTAGCGATCGGGTTATGTTACCAGAAAATCATACACTTTCCACAATACGACTCTTCATTGCAAAATTTGGTATTAAGCATCTACACCTACAAACCGCAGTTATTTGGGCTGGCAGGAAAACGGCAAAATGATAACAGGTAGAAGGGTATAAAATCCGTACGTCCGGTCGCCATGGCGACTAAATTTTGTGTCGTGGCGCCTAATATTTTTGGGTCCTTAGTGCGAAACTTGCTGCATGTCTCCGTCCTAGCGCCTAGAATTTTGAGGTGGCTTCTCGAATTTTTGTAAAATTTGTGCACCCTGATTACAGGCCTGCAAGTAAACAGGTACTCTTCGATTTCCAAACACAAACATTCCAGTTTTCAAATGAATAAAAACTCTGAATTTCACAGTTAATAAGACGCTCTTTAATGATGCACTTGCACCTGAACATCACCGTCATGCGCTGGCACGTTACATTAGGGTTTTATTTTGGTAATTTGTCATGGGTTAACCCAGGTTGAGTGGAACCTCCACCTACCACAGATCAATACAGTTTTACATCACTAGCAAATATAATCCAATGAACCTCGGTTCTGTACCCGTATACTTCAAACAAACCAGCAGTCTCGATTATTTAAATTGGTCGAAAGTGTACTGACGTCCTTCAATTAACTCACATGACTCGCATCTCACAATGAATAATCAGATAAATTACAACTGCAGTTTATATCATGATGACTGTATTACGCGCTAGAATGGAACACCACCAGCAGGTACAAATCGAATTGCACTGTAAAGGATGTATACTGTACTCAATATGCTTGTTATCACGTTCATACATTCCCAGTATATTTGGGATAGAAAAATGGTGACATGTAGCTCAGGTAACATCGAACTCTTCAGTGAAACGGCGCGTGCACACCCGCGAGAAACATAAATACATCATTAAACAGTGGGAATCCCAAGACAGGGCTGTTTCAGATCTTCACTACCTACTATTTAACAGAACCTAAATGAGGTTTCGGTAGTTGGATACTATTCTCACTTATTCCACACATCAGGCACTCTGGTCTGATAGGCTTCCAAAATACGTAAAAGCTACTGAATCATTTAAATACGATACTGATGGGGATTGAGTGCAAAGCAAGGCCTCTAGCGATGCAAAATGAAAAAAATTTAACACATACCCCAAACCTGCAGCAGGATTAGAACCTGTGCCCCATGAACGCTCAAGGTCCAAAGTCTACCCTCCCCCCACCTACAAAATGCCTGATCACCGAGACTGACCTAAGGACCTTAAGTCACATTATAGTACTTGCTGGTAAGCGACAGTGTGTAACTCACACAACCCACAGCTCTCACAATTACCGACACTAACTACACACGCAAGTGGTGCATTTTCTTCAGCAGCCCGATAACACCACCGAAACTGAGAACGAAATATGTTAAATTTTATCAATAATATATATATACATTTATATTACAGCATTTTAACGTCGTAAGTTGAGCACTGACACCGTAGTTTAAAAATGTATGACCCTGTACAAAGAATCGAGTTCACATGTCCTTACTCACATGTCACCTGTTCAAGGTTCTAATTCATAATCAAACATCCGTCATACCAAGACACTTAAACAGGACTCGGTTAACTCCAATAAACAGATACACTATTTGGCTTTCATCATATCTCACTAATAAAACAGAACTATGTTCATAAATTGTAAATAAACTACTTTTCAGAGATTAACAGGGGAGTGGAGAAAACTACATAATGAGGAGCTAATTGATCTGTACACCTCACCCACTACTGTTCGGGTGATCAAATCGAAAAGAATGAGACGGGAGGGGCAAGTAGCATTTGGGGGGGGTGAGGTGGAGAGGCGTATACAGGGTTTCGGTGGGAAAACTGAGGGGAAGAAACCACTTGGAAGACCCAAGCGCAGATGGGAGGATATTATTAAGATAGATCTTCAGGAAGTGGAATGGGAGGATGGACTGATCCGGTTCAGGTAGGGACAGGTGGTGGGCAATTGTGAATGCGGTAATGAACCTTCGGGTTCCATAAAATGAGGGGAATTTCTTGACTAGCTGGGAGCCGATTAGCTTCTCAAGAAGGACTCTGCTCCATGGAGTAAACAAGTAAGTTTTCAAAGATTAGAGTTTATTACATAATCAAGAAACATTACTGTCAATGGTGCTTTGCGTGATGTGGTACACGAAATTTTCAGCAATGCATTCTTTCCCCCAAAACGTATATATACTGTTATGCTACACGAGTAAATGTAATTGCATTTATATCTGTCAGAAAAGTACATCATTCCCTGCGCCGATTCTCGCTAACACATACGGCGTCATATCTCTGAACAAAATCGTTATCAGAAACGCTCTGACAATCTCAAATCTGGCAGAGATAATAGGTTGTTCGCTGAACCGTACTGGTTGTGTTGGCCTTACATCGTACTTTTCTGTACCACAGGCCTAAGACACACGTGGCCAGATACATTATTTCAAACAATACTGCTCGGTGGCACAATTTTATAACTACGAAAACTACTCATTACAAAACCAACAGTTCATAAGCTTTCTTCGTTGTTTTTAGGACGGAATGGAAGATTTTTTTCAGGAGTCCGAGAAAATAAAATGCGGAACGATGCATGTAATTAACCTTTTGACGCCTAATTTCAACTACAGTGGTCGTACCGCACCGCTAACCTCTAAAGTTGCATTTTATATATTTATTCAACAAATATAGGTACTGAATATTTTAAACATGCTATATACTCTCCGTTTTTTTTTCTCTTCAAAATGCAGT
>Ga0131853_10027618_pt1 | contig 10180 bp, 10 predicted proteins | sample TergutLab28metaG_FD_92764 | JGI IMG/M metagenome (GOLD analysis project Ga0131853, IMG submission 92764) | Labiotermes labralis P1 segment gut microbial communities from Petit-Saut dam, French Guiana - Lab288 P1 (version 2) (version 2) | ecosystem: Host-associated > Arthropoda: Insects >... | reverse complement strand
CCGGTTATGCAGTGGCGGCATTTGCCGCAAACGATATGCCCTTCACCCGCCACAAGTTGCCCGGGTTTTACGTTGATAACGTTTGCGCCTACTTCTACAACTTCGCCCACAAATTCATGCCCGATAATTTGCGGCGGGTTGATGGTTTTCTGCGCCCACTCGTCCCAGTTATAAATGTGAATGTCTGTACCGCAAATGGCGGTCTTTTTTATTTTTATCAAAGCTTGGTTTGTGTTAATGGCAGGGAAGGGGCGTTGTTCTAACGCTAATGCGCCTAACGTGCCTGCGGTTTTAACAATTGCTTGTATGGTTTGCATATGTATTCTCCTAAGACTTTTTCTTAGAAATTATCTTACAAAAAAAGGAGTGCCATGGCAAGAATAATTACCTTGCCGTGACACTCTCTATCACGTTTATTAATTTAACGACCGTGGACTGTTAATTACAGTAATTGAATGAATGGTTTCTGTTTCGTTGTTCATGGCAATGCTAATCTGCTCCCACATGCCGCTGCCGAATTCATAAGTGGTAAACATTGAACCTTCTTCCGTTCTGCGAGGCTCGCCAAACGCTGCAAGAATTTCGTCCAAAGTGGAGTTTTCGGTAATGCCGCCGGGTAATTCTATCGGCAATACGGCAAAATGGTGCGAGAATTCGATGCGTGTTACAAATGTATGTGCAATAGGCTGTTCTGCGTCGTCGTAGTTGTGGATATGAATACGCATAACTTGGTTGCCTCTGCGGATGGTGGCTCTTACGTTTGTGCTTTGTGCGGCAACCATTTCGTTAGGGTCATCTACAAATACCCAGCCGTTTGCAATAAATGAAGATATCGGTGCGGGCAGTTGGTACAAGTCGCCGTCCAGGCGCACAATAAAGCTTTGCCAGTCGTCACCCAGAGAAGCCGGCGCTTGATATGCCAAAATTGCAGCGGGTACATCACCCTCAAATTCGGGAGCTGCTTCATGAGCTAAAAAATTGCTCATTTGTATTTCCGACAACTGATTAGACTCTATGTTAACTCTCAGTGTGATGGAAGTATAAGTATCAAGACTATACTCTAAAACATGTTCAAATGCATTTTCTCTACGGGAGCTTGGCTCTCCATGAATTGCAATAATATCCTCCAGCGAAGAACCAATGGTTATACCGCCGGGGATAATAATTTCTGTACCGCTTTGGGCATCTCTTTCATTAAAGAAGATACGCCCTATGTTGCTTTCTTCGAATGTTAAAACATTTTGCGTTGTGTTTATAAATGACACATTTAAGGATTGATTGCCATTTGTAATGGGGTTGCTAATGCTGAATTGGTTGGGGCTAAGGGTTTCTATATCCAAATTATGCCCAGTCCATCCTCTTTCGGCTAAGTAGTTAAAGGCGAGCGGTAATGTAAAAATGTCGCCGTTTAGGCTGAACATAAAACTATATAAGTCGTCGCTTAGCCTGTCTGGGAATACAGTAGCGACGGGTGCTGCTTCGGGCGTTTCGTCCTGTTCGGGTTCGTACGCTTGTTCCGGCGCTTGAGGTTCTTCTGGCTGCGGAGGTTCTTGCTGTGGTATTTCTTCTTCTGTTGTGGTGGCAACGGGTTCTGTCTCGGTGTTGTTGCAAGCCGCAAGGCTTAGGGTAAGTACCGCAATACATAAAAATAGAATTAATTTTGCAATTGTTTTCATATAAATTTTCATTCCTTTTCTGATTGTTTTTAAAAATGCGACGTGGAATGATACCATGCGCTACAAGAAAAGTCTATCGTGGCATTACACGGTAAGCGGCTTAATTTTGTTTTCTATCTTGTAGAGTTCAAGAAACTCTTTCACATCATCAAAAGTTGGGTCGTGGAAATAAAAATAACTTTTGACACAGCCGTGTCTTAAATTGATATGGTCAAAAACAACGCGGTTTTTACAATCTTCGGGAGTTGCTTTACATTTATGACAACCACCCCATGGATTGTTGAACGCTGTAGGGAATCGCTGTTTCAGCCGTTTAATTTTATCCGGGTGGGTATGATAAGTTTTTGCGAATCCGAATTTTGCAGCTATCGAATAATTAATACTATGCAAAAATTCCGGTTCGTGGTACGACGAGCCTTTACCAAGAAGCAGCCATTCCTTAGTGCCTTTTTTATATAAGTAACAATGCATTTTTTCAGTGCCTGTTGGTTCAAAGCCATGTTTAATAGCTTCGTCATAAAGCCAGTAATAAATTTCACGTAAGTGTTCGGGCTCGCCGTCTGTCATAGCGAGGAATAGTGTTTCGTGGGTTTGCGTGGCTGGTTCTTCTATAAACCTGTATGAAAAATAGCGTATATGGTTTGTTGTTTTGTCATTGCGTTCGTTAAAATAAGAACAAAGAACGGTTATTACATTCGGATTGTCGGGGAATGAAACGGCGAAAATTGGAGTGTCTATGTCGTCTAGCCCCTCAATATGCAACCCCATTGGTATAAGCCGCTCTAACAGCATTTTTGTTTTATGCAAAGGCTTGCAAACGATTTGCTCATCGGCTTTTTTCTTCGAATGCGCTTCGAAGCGATACTTGTCAACAATCAAAGTATTGTTTTCTATGTTGCCACATTCAACAAGTGCGTTTAAGAGCATTATTACACGGTTATGAACAAGACCATACCATGTCAGGTCGCTCCAATCAGGACAACCCCATTCGAATGGTGAGCCGTGTTCTATGGCATCGTAAACATTATAAAGAAACTTTTGCAAAAGCAAAAAAGCAGTCACAAACTCATCGTTAGTTAATCCGTTAAGATGCGCAGGGGCGATTTTTGTGTTTGAAGGTATAAAAACCATAGCATCCTTATAAGCCTTCATTGCTTTGCGTGCTTCGCCTTCAAATGTATCACGCACGAATTTATTGAATACATCGGTGGTTTGTTCACAAAAATCAGCATACTCACTGAACGCCTGAAATATGTCTTTATCCCTACTAACATAGCCGCTCCACCGTTGTCTGATAAATACGTCTATTACTTCTACAGTAGGCGGCTTACCATTAAGTGCAGCGTGAAAGTTGAGTATTAAATTGCTGCGCTTTTCAATGTATTTTTGCCCCTTCCTTTTATCAGCTAAGTATTGCATAAATGCTTGCGCACTTCTCATCGATAAAACCTCCTAATAAATAACACTTATTCGGCACGTAATTTGATTGGTATATACCGTTGAAATTGCGAGTAGCCAAGTGCCTCTTCGGCTTCAGAACCCGGAAATATTATCTGCGCTAAAAGAGGCCGGTCGGTGTCATGTTCGAACTTAGAGTTTTCCACCCATTTCATTATCGTTGGATACATCATATCCTCTAATTCCAAATTTCCGGCCGGACACCATAAAGCAGCATACAAACCGCCTTTAATATCCATTATTTCATATGGTGCGGCATCGCTTGCCGTAACATCGTCATGTACGGCAAAAAGTAAGCCGTTTGCTGCACCGTGAACATCCATTTGGCTGTCAATAAAAAACTCGGTGGAGCCCAAAAAGGCTTCCTTATGCAAATGTTTGCGTTTTATTATCCATCCGTAGAAACAATCCTCTCCATTGTAAAGATCATCTTCCATCTGCCAGCCCGATGATATTGCCCTGAATTTAGGCATATTTATAACCATCACATTGGGGAACACATTCAGCGTTTCGTTGGGGATATCTATTTCAAAAATACATTCTAAACAGCCCTCGTCCATTACACTTTGCAAAACCCTGCCGGTTAATTCACGCCCAAACGCCGCTTCAAATTGCTTTTTGTCATACCCAAGGCAACAATAGCATAATGAGTTGGATAATCCACCCTCATCTTGCAATATCGACTGTCTTTTAAGCGAGCAATGGCAGGCATAATAGCGTTTCATCTTTTCGTCAGTTTCATTCAAATATCTTTTGGGTAAGCATAAGACTTTTTTATTTATTATTTTGTTTCCATCTCGGTATATAAGCGGATTTTTTTTGAGGTAATTTATTACATCTTCATCGACCTCAGTCGCCCACCATAATTCGCCTTTGGCATGGCATTCTTCCATGCTTTGTATGAGGTCATCGCACATATGCTTGAGCAATCCGTCAATGCCTTTTGCTTTCAGCACATCACGTAATTCACTGTAATGCGAAACATCCGAACCATGTGCGTGATTATGCATGATATTTTGTATTTGTTCCGGAGATGCAACTTTGCTTAAATCTTGATACATTTGGCGTGTGAAACTTGCAAGTTCATCAAGTGTCCACCCGATTTCAGGCATTTGAACATGGCCAAATACCTGCCGCCAGACATCTTCACCCAGTTCGTTCTTTGCTAATTCGGATATTCGCCTATAATGCCAATCCGAATCAAGATGAGCCCCTGCTTCAAAAGATAGAAAGTCGTTTTTTGCAGCATGAAAATACTGATGTATAACGTTGATGATATTTTTTATTTCTCCGGATTGGCTGCGTTTTTCGATAATATAGTCTTGGATATGGTTCTTTGTAACATCCTCTTCGTAGTTGATTCCTCTTTTTATCAAAAAAGATTGGAAATCTTCTAAAATGCTTACACGCTCAGCAGCAACCAGTTTAAAGTTAAACATGAATTATCTCTCCTTTATGCTATAAATTCAGCCACAATGCAGGACGAACGCCGCCATCGGTTTTGCAAACATCATCACCGCAAAGCCAAATAATATTGTCTACACTGCCGGCAGTTACATGGTCACGGTCGGTATGGTTTCTTGGGCCACCGGGTGAACGCAACCACCACCACGCATTAAAACCGGCCAAATTTAAAGCGCTTCGTGCTTTATCATACTCGTCATGTATTGCATCGCCGTATTCCAACCCCATGACATCGTATTCTACGCCTTTGCGGTTTTCCAAAGCACCGCTGTCACCGAAATAATGTACTACTTCTTCATAACTGAGTAAAAAAATTTTATCGAATGTGTTGTCGTATTGATTTTTCCCGTACCATGGATTATCTAAATTTGTGATGCTTGTTTCGATAATCCTTGCTTGCTCCGATGCAGAAAAGCGGCTGTAAAACTCGCCGTTTAGGTATTTACGTATGTCGCTATGTTCCCATGTTATTTTTTTATTTATATTGTTTACGCTGTGAAATGCTCGCTCCTCAATGACATTTTCCGTTAGTATTAACGCTTTGTCGTTGGCGACATCTAGTACACGCCACTCAAAAATGCCAAAGCTAATGATATCACCGACCTCAACGGTAATCGGCATCAAAATCGAATCAATCGAGCTGTTAAGCAGTTTCGATAATAACGGAAGCAACGACGTTTCAGGCAGTGTGTGCCCGTTTTCCCATTTGCTGATTGCTTGTGGAGTAATGCCAAATTTTTCTGCAAGTTCTTCTTGCGTAAACCCGCTCTTTTTGCGCAACATGGCTATTCGGTTGCCAACTTTGATATTGTCCATTTAAAAGACCTCCTATTTAAGGTATGACCCAATTATAAGAGCAATCGAATCAATTAACCATATCGTGCAAGTTGTTTTTTGTTAACTTGAAGTTAAATTGAGGTTGAGGATAAGGATGGCGACAAAATTTTACAAGGTTGTTCTTTTGGGTGAAGGCGATTAGAGTGGCATGGGCGCATGAATTTTTGTATAAATAAACAATTTTAATGTTTAAAATTTGTGAAAATTACCAGTTGTTTTTTTTTTTTGAGCTGATAAGATTATATAAATTGAAGGTCTTCAACTAAAATAAAATAATTTTTTAGGAGGATTTTGTTATGAAACGAATTTATGCATTAATGTTATGTATTCTTATTTTGGTGTCGTCTATTGCTATTCCGGTAGTGGCAAGTGATAGAGGTGCTGCAAGCCTTGACCCTATGGATACGCTTGAGTCTATTGGCATAGGATTTGACTTAAATCTTCCGTACGAGTTATGGTTGGATGCAAATGAAGAAAATTTTGCTCCAATGCCAAAATTGTATTTGCTTCACGATGCTCGGATAACTATCTCGTCCGAAGCAGATGTTAGAATAATCCTTGATGCTTTGGCGGTTGTATTTGAACTTACGAGTAGCTCAGTGTCTGTAGATTGGGGTATTATGACTGCTCTTGAAGATGCAGGATTAAGAGAGTACTTCCAAGCAGGTATTAGATATTTGCTTCGTGAGGAACGTGCAGCATGGATAGCATCATTATTTGAAACATATACAATAGATGAGTTGCTTGAACTCAATAATGTTGATATGCTTGATTTATCTTTTATTCTTGAAGAAGCATACGAACTAGGTTTGCCTTTAAATGGCTTTGATGATCAAATGGGTCGTCTTGCGATATTTGAAATTGCTCCACGGAGTGGGTCTCGGCGTGTAACGTTGCCCAGCAATTTCATTGTTCAAGGAGTTTGGATGCAGAATCCTACCCCTTTTAATATCATCGGAACGACGTTTGATTATACATTAGTATTTAGAAGGGCGCAGGCAGGAGTAGCAGGCTTTTTAGATTCGGGTAATGTTGTGGTACATTTTCCAGATACATCATTTGTTCATCGTACACGCTATACTGCTACAGACCAAAATCAGCATGTTAATGGAAGTATGATAATAAGAGATATTGGGGACCGAGCATTTGCTCTCAGAGCTACCCATGGACCAATTTTTGTTGCTGCCGGTGCCTACACTATGTGGTGGTAGTGTTGCTGATTTTTATTTAGGTTTAGACAAGGGGCATGTAGACATGTTTAAAATCTGCTTAACTTTACTTATGTTTCTTCTACTGGGCGCATGTACAAGTGCATCAGAACCGGAGCGTAGCGAATTACTCTTGTACGATACTGTGCAACATGAAGTTGTGGTAAACGGCAATTCTATTTCTGTTGGTTTTCTTGTTGCTCCGGGAGAAAGTATTCCAACACATGTGCAGGTTTCTCCTGTTATACATGCTCTTGGAGAAGGCATTTCATTCTATTCCGACCTCAGAAGAATTTCTATGGATGGTTTTTTCGGCGAAGTGTCCTTTGCAATAGGCGAATACGAATTTCATATTGAGGGTAGACAAGTTACTCTAGATATGCCTTCTATTGTAGTGGGTGCATTTGCTTACGTACCAATCGAATTTTTTAGTGATGTGCTGGGAATAGAAAATGTCTATTTCGAAGATGGGAAACTTTTCATCTATAACTAATAGCAAAACAGCCAATCAAAAAGGAGCATCTCTTTACAAGAATGCTCCTTTTTGGTTGGAAAATTGAGTTGTTCTTTTTGGTGAAGGTTTTTCTTGACACCTCTCTGTAAAGTATTTATACTTTATAAAGTATTTATACTTTACAGAGGTGACCCATGCCCGATGCATTGTCAGCACGCCAGCACAAAAACCTGCTGTTCGACTTTTACGGCAACATGCTAACCGCCAAACAGCGGGAAATTTTCACCCTGCACACGGCAGAAGATTGCTCTCTTGCAGAAATTGGACAGGAAATGGGCATAACTCCACAGGGTGCTGCCGATATTTTGCGCCGTGCGACAAGTCGGTTGGAAAAGTACGAAACAAACTTAGGCATGGTAAAAACATTTACAGAAATTGAAAAAATTTTAGTCAAATTAGATTCGGTAAAAGAAATATCAGAAGATGTAAAAAATATTAGAGAATTGCTGGGTACTCATTATGGCGTTTGAAAATTTAGGTGAAAAGCTCCAAGGAGTTTTTAAGAAATTAAGAGGCAAAGGTCTACTTACGGAAAAAGACGTTAAAGAGGCAATGCGTGAGGTTAGGCTTGCATTGCTTGAGGCAGACGTTAATTTTCGTGTGGTAAAAGATTTTGTTGCAGGCGTTACAGAAAAAGCAGTGGGGCAGGGCGTTTTAGAAGGCATTAACGCCGGGCAGCAGGTTATAAAATTTGTGCATGAAGATTTGATTGCACTTATGGGTTCTACCCAAAGCCAACTTACGTTTTCGTCCAAGCCGCCAACGGTTTATATGATGGTTGGTTTGCAGGGTGCGGGTAAAACTACCAGCACAGGCAAGCTTGCGGGCATTCTGCGCAAGCAGGGTAAGCGTCCGCTGTTGGTGGCATGTGATATTTACCGCCCGGCGGCTATCAAGCAGTTGCAAATTGTGGGCAAAACTTACGATATCCCTGTTTTCGAAATGGGCGATAAGGTTAGCCCTGTAACCATAACCGAAAAGGCTCTCGAACACGCCGCCGCCAACAGCAATGACGTGGTTATCATCGATACCGCGGGTCGTTTGCACATAGACGATGAGCTAATGGACGAGCTGCTGCAAATTCGTGGCGTAGCAAAACCGCAGGAAATTCTGCTTGTGGTAGATGCCATGACAGGGCAAGACGCCGTAAACGTAGCGCAAACTTTTGATGAAAAACTTGGGCTGGACGGCATTATCGTAACTAAGCTTGACAGTGACACCCGTGGTGGTGCGGTGCTTTCGGTTAAGGCGGTAACAGGCAAGCCTGTAAAATATGTAGGTATGGGCGAAAAGCTGGAGGACATGGAGCCTTTCCACCCCGACCGCATGGCGTCTCGCATACTTGGCATGGGCGATGTATTATCTCTTGTAGAAAAAGCCCAGCAAGCATTTGACGAGAAAGAAGCCGCAGAGCTTGAGAAAAAAATGCGCAGCAATGCGTTTACATTCGAAGATTTTTTGTCGCAAATGCAACAGATTAAAAAAATGGGTCCGCTTAAAGATATCATGGGTATGATTCCCGGCATAGACCAAAATGCGCTTGCTGGCGCAAATGTGGACGAAAAAGCCATGGCACATACCGAGGCAATCATTCAGTCCATGACCAAGGCAGAACGCCTAGACCCAAATATAATAAATGGCTCTCGCAAACGCCGCATAGCGCAAGGCAGCGGCAGGACAATACAGGATGTTAACCGCCTTATCAAGCAATTCGAAGAAATGCGCAAGATGATGAAAACCATGATGGGCGGCGGCGGAATGTTCGGCAAAAAAGGCAAGTTTGGCAAAGGTAAGCTCCCGTTTTTCGGGTAAAATATAAAACATTCAATCAAGGAGATGTAAAAGAAATGGTAAAAATCCGTTTAAAAAGAATGGGTGCTAAAAAAGCTCCTTTCTACCGTATTGTTGTAGCAGACAGCAGAAGCCCACGTGATGGTAAAGTTTTGGACGAAATTGGCACATACGACCCAACAAAACAACCTTCAGAAATTCGTGTAGACCTGGAAGCTGCAAATACTTGGATTTCTAAAGGCGCACAACCAACAGACACTGTTCGTGCATTGCTAAAAAAAGCAGGTGTATAAAGTATGAAAGAACTACTGATTACTTTGGCAAAGAATTTAGTTTCCAAGCCGGAATTTGTAGAAGTTGAAGAAATACGTGACGGCGATGTTGTAACCCTACGCCTAAAAGTTGCCGATGACGACATGGGCAAAGTTATAGGCAAGCAAGGGCGCATTGCCCGTGCTATTCGCACAGTGGTAAAAGCTGCGGCTATAACCGAAAGCAAAAAAGTGAATGTAGAAATTGGATAATACGATAAAAGGGCTGTTTCGGTAATTTACCGAAACAGCCCTTTTGCGTCATCCAGCAGGTTGCAAATGCCGTCTTTGTTTAAATGCAAGTAAATTTTGTTATTCTCTTTCTCTACGGTTAAAACATCTAGGGTTAGCAGTTGCGACATATGATACGAAATATTGGCACTTGTGCAGTTTAATTTTTCTGCAAGCTGGCTGCTGTACATAGGTCCGTCTTTTAGCAATTTTAAAATATTTAGCTTTGTGCTGTCGGATAAAAGTTTTAAAAATTGCTCTGCTTTTTCTCCGCCGGATTTTTCCTTATTGTAAATTTTTTTGCCCTCTAAAACACCGGAACCAAACGCTATAAACAGCCCTGCATACCCTACACCCCACACATGCACGCTGGACACAGAATAAATTCCTGGATAAATATCAAATGATTCTGTATCTGTGTCGGCTTCTGATATTGTGATATTAAAATTTTCCGTAAAAAACGCTTTGCCCTTTGCGTCCAGTTCGTTTGATAGTTTACCCATGAATGACTCAATTACCGGCTTAAAGTCCGGCATTTTGTCTGCGATAAGCGAATTTACGTGTGTGAGCAATGCAGTGAAATGTGTAAAGTACATATCAAAATTATGATACAGTTGCAACGCTGCCATCTTCTCTTCTGACGTTAGCTTGCATTCGTCCACAAGCTTAAAAAATTCGCCGTCTGTTATT
>Ga0131853_10027616_pt1 | contig 10181 bp, 9 predicted proteins | sample TergutLab28metaG_FD_92764 | JGI IMG/M metagenome (GOLD analysis project Ga0131853, IMG submission 92764) | Labiotermes labralis P1 segment gut microbial communities from Petit-Saut dam, French Guiana - Lab288 P1 (version 2) (version 2) | ecosystem: Host-associated > Arthropoda: Insects >... | reverse complement strand
TACATCATGTTTACAGACGAAGCGCAATTTAATCGCGACAGTGTCAATAATACACACAATTCTCATGTGTGGGGAGATGAGAATCCCCACGCCACTGTTGAAAGCAACTTTCAACAACGTTTCCGTGTCAATGTGTGGTGTGCAGTTCTGGACGATCAGCTGATAGGTCCTTTCATCTTGGAAGGTCGTCTTACAGGAGAGGCGTACCTCAGATTTCTACAGGAGGAATTGCCCCAACTTTTGGGGGATGTGCCTTTGGATAAACGAAGTCGTATGTATTTCCAACACGACGGAGTTCCTCCTCATTCTTCACGTGGAGTTACAAATTTCCTGAACTATTGTTTCCCTGGGCGATGGATTGGACGTTGCGGTCCCCACCATTGGCCAGCCAGGTCTCCAGACTTAAACCCACTGGATTATTGTGTGTGGGGATGGATGAAAGAACTAGTTTACAGTGAGAAGTTGGAAATGCGAGATGCATTGCTCGGTCGCATTCTTGATGCCGCTGACCACATCAGAAACAGCCAGCTGAAGCTGCTACGTGCTACCCGCGCGGTTCACAACCGAGCGGCAGCCTGTGTTGTGGCCGGCGGTGGCATTTTTGAAAATCAGCTTTAAGCACCGATAAATTCAAATTAAAGGTAATTTCACGAAGTTAACTTTACATTTGTACTTTAAATGTATCATGTATTATGCTGGTTTATTATTTTGTTCTGTTTATTGTCAGTAATCGTTACCTTCTATTCTGAGTTTCAAATGGTCATAACTCCGTAACAGTCCAAAATTGGACACATGTTTATATGAACTTTTTTGATCACAAAGACCTAGGAAATCACCTCCTGTAGTTATGCCCTAAAGTCGTGAAACACCCTGTATAATACTTTTTTGGGGATTCTATTTTCTTCCATTCTCTGTACATACCCAAACCATTGTAATCTCTATAACCTTATTGTCTCTGTTATAGTGGGTTTTTAACCTTTGCATGAATTTCTTTATTTGTTAATATTCTCCAGTTTTCTTTTTCTTTGTCATATACTGGGTCTAAAATTATTCTATACACATTCCTTTCAAAAATGTTTATTTGCTTTCTGTTTCTTTTTGTTAGTATCCAGGTTTCTGATGCATATGTTAAAGTTTTGTTTATTATAGCATTCTTTGGTCGCATTTTAGTTTTTTAGATACATTTTTATTTCTAAAAAAATTGTTTTAGCATGAAGTACATTTTGTTAGCATTTTTTATTCTTTCTTGTAAATCTATTTGATAATTGTTATCTTCATTGAGTATAACACCTAGATATTTAAAATTTTCAGCTCTTTCAAATGTATAATTTTTTGTTGTTAATTGTCCTATTTCATTTGTTTTGAACTGTTTTTCTATTTCACTATCATATATATAGTTTTTCTTTGGTTTGAGTTTAGTCCTGTCTTTCTGGCAATGTTTTCTATTTCTACAAAAAGTTGTCTTATTTCTACTTTATTTTTTTCAATTAATACAATGTCATCTGCATATGCTAATACATTCAGTTGTTGTCTACCATTCTTCATAGCACTAGGAACCATTTTTATACTTCGTATCACTTTTTGTAATGCTAAGTTGAATAATATTGGTGGTAGACAGTCACTCTGTTTCAATCTTGTTTTATTTTCAAAGAAGGATGACAGTGTTCCTTCTATTCTAACAGCACATCTTGTCTTTTGTACACGTTTTACACATTTTTATTAATTTTTTTAGCAATTTTAAATTTTTCTGTACATTTTCATAACATGTCTGTATAGAGTTATGTCTTTTGAAAATCAATAAATAAATATTGGTCACTGATTATATTCCCATATCTTCTCATTTATTATTTTCAGTACAAATATGTTGTCAATTACGGATCTTCCATCTCTGAATCCATTCGGATAGTGCCTGGTAATTTTTTCAATGTATGGTTTAATTTTTTCGAAAATTATATTTGCCAAAATTTTTTAACCTGCATTTCTTAATCCTACTCCCCAGTAATTCTCACACCTATCTCTATCTCTTTTTTTGTATATAGGAAATGTTATTGTTTCTTCGCATTCTTCAGATATTCTTTCGTCCTCCCAAATTTGTCTTACTATTTCATAAATTCTATTCAATAGTTTATTTCCTCCTTATTTTATTAATTCCGGATGTATTCTGTCAGTTCCAGCCGCTGTGTTATTTTTTAAATTTCTCATTGCCTTCTTTACATCTTCTATAGTGAGTTCTTCTACTTCAACTTCATTAATTCCTCTATATCCTGTTTTAATTAATTCCTTTGGTTCTTCTGTGTGTAGTAGTTTATCAAAATATTCTTTCCATATTTTTGCTGTCACTTTAGTTTTCATTGCCAATTCTCCTTTTTTATTCCTAGTCATGTTAAATTTATGTTGATATTATTTCTCATATTGGTTTATGGTTTGATACATTTTCATTTATGTTGATATTCTTTCTCATATTGGTTTATGGTTTGATACGTTTTCCTTTTGTTCTACTTTTGATCTTCTTTTATTGAGTCTCTTACATTTTTAATGTATAACTTTTTCATATTCCAAATTATTTTGTGTGCCTCCTTTCTCTTATGGTGATGATACTGCTCTTCATTCTCCCTTCTTCCTTTTATTAACCACTTTTCTCTTTCTTTCTTCATTTCTTCTATTGCAATTTTGCATTCCTTATCATACCGTACATTTTTTAATGCTTCTGTGTTTTCAACCATTTCTGTTAGCTGGTGATTTTGTTTGCTTGATTATTGTTTTAATGTTTTCCCATTTTTCAGTAATATTATTGTCAATATTATATTCATCTTCCATATTTTCCAATATTTCAAACCTATTATTACGTTCTATAGCATATTCTTTTTTCTACTTTGAATGTTGAAAAATATTCACAGTTTTTCTTTTCTCGTTATATTTCTTTTCAGTTTTTGCCCTTAATTGTGATCTGATCCAGCATTTGGTCCCCTTAGTGCTCTGAAGTCTGTTATTGCACTTCTAAATCTATTACCAATTAAGACATGATCTATTTGATTCACTGTCCTACTGTCTGCTGAGTACCATGTCTCATTGTGGATATCTTTATGTGGAAATGTTGTACTTCTTACATTAAAACCTTTAGATATTGCGAATTGCATAATTTTTATTCCATTGTTGTTTGTTTCATCATGTAAACTTATCCACATCAAGGTTGAACTAAAAGAAACATGTTTCAGATGCAGAGCAAGTCTTTGAAAATGATTTTTTTTTTTTTAGTACAACTGTGTGTGGCTGATTGCACGAGAAGTGAGTGTATCTTTTCAGTCTGAGAGCTCCCAATCTTACATCATCAAATTGTTCATTGACATTTTGTATTCTTTTTTAGTTTGGAGCCTACCTTTTGGGTTGGAAAAAATTCACTCAGATGTTGGCGGAAATTGGTTTTGCGGGATGTAGAAGGAGTAAAAGGCAAAACTGATACAGAAGACAGAAGTGGTTATACTTCCAGCCACATAGAAATAGTGACTGGACATTCTGATGATAACTGTGTTGATAAAATGAGCTGTGATAGTACCACTGAAACTGGTGATGAAAATATTTTTGATGGGGGGAAGTTGTTGGAACAAAATAGCCAGGAGATACCTATAGAGTGCAAAGCATTTTCAAGTGTTAAACTGGAGTGTGAATCTTCTAGTGCTTCATTAAATTCTGTAGACACTGTTCAAATGACTACACGGTCCAGATCAAAAATTAATTTGAAGTCAGATAATGAACAAACTTATGATAATAAACTAGAAACTCATAGTTCAAAGTCTTTGCCAAATTTGTCTTGTGATAATTCCGTGAATAATTCACCGGTTCATTCGTGTGGTAGGAGAAGAAATATGAAGGCCTTATCACCACGTTTGAGAAGAACGGTCCTGTTTGATACAGATGATGTTAATGGTGAAGCACAGGGTGTAGAAATGGAAGTGTCTTCTACTGTTGAACGGGACTGTGAAAAATCGCAAAACCTTGATACCAATCTTGTGTGTAGCGATAACTCGGTATCCTCGAGTCTTGAAATGTCAGCTAGTCGAATGAGTGATAATGAAATGGAGCTTTCAGGGAACAGTGTCCCGAGGCAAGAAGTAGGTGTGTTACAGGAACAGTTCATAAAAAGTAATAAAACCTCTCCTGAGAGTAGTATGTCACAAATATGCACCAGAAACTCACTTAAAGCATTAAAACCAAAGTCCAAATGCATCGGAACTCCAGGCTTTGGTAGTGACATGATCTATAGTGTAGAGGAAGTTGTGATGCATGAAAAATTTGGAGAGAACTTGAATGAGCCACTTCAAGATGTTACATGTAAAAGTGAGGACATTGTTCAAGAGACCATGGAAGATTCTGCAGTGAAAACTGCTTCATATGTGTTGAGTGGTGATGTAACAGTTTCAGATGTGGATAATGGGCAACAGGTCGAAGGTCAGAAACAAGATCATAATGTATTATACAAAGATTATGATGAAGAAGAGGAGGATGAAGAGGGTTTTAATGATGATATCATTTGTACACATGGTAAGTTAAATTGTAAGGTATTAATTATCATTATATCAGTTGTTAAGATACTGATTGTTATAGCATTGCATGCTTTCAGGGATATGATGAGGATTCTGTGCTTCTCTGATATGATCCTGCATCTTGGGGTGATCTCTTTTGATTACCCTGTGACTCTGCATCATTTTCCAGAAGAATGGAATTCTCAGCTGCACTGCTACAATACCCCAGATCTTGTAAATATGATCAGAATGGCCATTTCAACATGAATAAATTGGGGATGGGAGGGATGAGATTTGCTTCTAAGAACTTTTTATGAGATAATTAATGATGAAATTTATGCCATTAACATTGATCACTGCCTACACACCATGCAAAGTACAAGAGATTAGAATGGACATAGAGGCTTTTGGAAATGGGTGTTATGAAGGTGTAGGCATGAAGTAGGAGTTCGCCTTTTTCTGTGCTAAATTGAATGATTGAATAATGTAACTGGAGGAATTTTTTTTTGGTGCCGGTGTAACTTTGTGTAAGGGCATCAAAATATATGTAGAGGGCCAAGATGGCCACTTATAACTTTTTTACAGCCAGATTACTTTTCCCTTTCATCCAACATTATAATGGATACTTTAAAATACTGACTGACAACACCACCACCACCATCACATGTGTGCATCCACCCACCTATCCTCCTGTATAAGGCATAGTTGGGGCTCTTACCCTGGGAAAAATTTGCTGGAGCATGAAGCTGACCACTTACCTCCAACTAGCACGAAGGTTATAGAATTGGTGGAGCTGTACCTACTCTACTTCTTGTATATACCTTTAATGGCTTGCACAGGGAAAGCTTTGCCTTTTCTACGTAAGTATGTAGCATGAGTCTGGCATTATATTATATTTGGTATTTTACTCTTAATTGCCAAATTTCGCTGTTTCACTGTTAGGTTGAAGTTGATATCCTTAATTAATTTTACAGCTTGTTTGTGTCTATGCTTAAACAGGTAACTTAAGCACAGAAGAGAGTCAGCGGCGTCTCGTGCCTCAACAGGTGTGGGACATTTTGAGCAGTTATTTTCCATTTGCCAAGCCATTCAAACAAGATGCCACAACATGTGTTTCTTGCCTGGTAAGAATTAATTTAAATCAGTAACATTTTTTAACAGTATGCATGTTTTCCCCTAATATAAACATAGACTTGCTTATTTGCAGTGGTAGGTATGCCTTACCAGATTTTTTCATTGCAAAGTGTTAGACCATGTAAGATATTAGAATTGTCAGTACTATACGGAGGTTAAATCATTAATTCCTTTTTATTGACACTGTTATAAGGGTGCATATCAGTGCTAGCATCAGAATAGGATAGGTTCATCTACTTTATATTTTACAATCTGTGGCATCAGAAGAGATATCTGAAGAGTTTATTTGTGCATAAAGACAAGTGACAGTTGATATGATTGAGAAGATTTCAGTGATTTTAAATGTTACCCCAGTTTCTTGCCATTTTTTACCCTCCAGCATGTCCAGAGTGACTGAGGCACTGTATCATGGATGCAAGCTCATAATGGAAGTTTCAGGCACACAGGTGGTCCTTGACATACCCCTTTAAAACGAAATTCAGAAGACTGGCATGCAGTAGATATTCCAAGTATATATTCCACTAATATGTTGAGGGAATCTCAAACAAGCAAACTCCACTGTTGGAGGTTCGCATCCTGTTTGGTAGGTGTCATTCAGCTTCAGATCTACTCCATGGTGTATGTGGACTGTTCTCTAATGTCAAGGTACACATCACATGTTATTGTAGTTCCTTCACATAGAAGTTATCCCATTACAGGCCTGGACAAGCCCATAGGGCTCTGGGAAGTTGACGCTTCCAGAATTTCTAACCATATGGCACGTGAAGGTGGCAAGGTTGTCAGCCATATGCACCGGCCACCTATACCACACAGGATATATACCTGGTACTCATTTCTGTTAGAGGCTTAGTTGACCCCAGGGCCATAATGTGGCTGGAAGGGTTATGTCAATGAAATAGCCCATTGACCCCACTTGGAATTCAACTCTCAACCTTCTGGCTGGTAGCGTGGTGTCTCAACAAACTGTGCCACCACTATTAAGCCACACCAAATGTTCACTTCAGGGCTATCTTGGAACATTTCATGGTAGATTGGAGGACTTCCCAAGGCCCAGATTTTTCTCACAGGGGAGCTAATGCCTTATCAGAAAACAAGATGTTTGAATGTAACCTGGATCTATGTTGATGTAGTATATCAATAGCAGAGTTCTGTCAGTGTGTCTTGTTGCTTGGTTTCATCTCCTGGATAGTCTGCACTTTGTGTGCAGGTAGAACTCTGTGTGCCATTGCATGTGGTACCCCAGTGTTGCTGGATGTTGAATGAATGGAGTTAGTGGGGCTCCCCTGAAATGCATGGTCAATGCATTCTACATTTTTGTCAGACATGTTTTCACACACACACACACACACACACACACACACACCTCCACATTGTTCATATTCGTATCCTAATGCCAAAAACTTGTCAGATGGAACTTCGGTGGTATTCTTACCTGACTTTTCAGCTCTGTAAACTTGCCAGTAATTTCTTTGCACTGGAATGGGGAATGTTGTTCTGCATGCCACAACGCAATCTCTGCTTGCTGCTGAGGAGGTGCCATTTTATATTACGTGAAAGCAGCAATTCACAACAGACAGAGTGATAACTTCAAGGTCATTCACTGAATTCTAGGAGCTTTTCTTCCAGATGTCACAAATTAAATTCTGTATAGTTATTATGCTTTTCCCACAGTGGTGGTCTGAAAGTTTGAATGAAGTTACATGGGTTAAATAACAAGAGCAATGCCATAATTTGAAGAGTGGATTATAAAAATTGTTAAAAGCAAAAATGAACAAAATGGGGAAGGTATGTTGTATGTGACACTGAGGCATATTTGAATATATACTGATTTTGTTCCTGTTACATTTGTGAGTTGAACATAACCTCAAAATTTTACTCAGATAAATGCTTTGCAATTTCTGACTTTATTTGTGCCTTTATTACCCTTCGTGTGAAATGCGTCTTAACCTCAAAATTTCGTGTCATAAGCAGTAAGTATTAAATATTCTTACACTGTGTATTTTTGCTTCACATACCCGGCATTCAAGTCAGATCTTTTTTGCACCATATTGTGTTCAGTGATCTGTTGCCTGACTGGCGTTGTTGTATTTTTTATTGTTGTCTTGCAAATGGTATGCTTTAAAAAAATAGTAAATAAATAATATGTGACTTTTGATTTTCTCTGCAACTTAAATATTAGGCCTTTGGATTTAGGGAAGAGTTAAGTGAGATATTTTAATGTCCTTAGGTCTTCATGTAAAGTGCCTGATATTTTTGTCCAATTTTAACCATTACTTGAATTTTCTCAACAGATTTTAACTGAAGCCTGCAATATAAAATCTCACAAAAATCTGTCTAATGGGAGCCGAGTTCTTTGCGGACAGACAGACAGACAGACTGGCCGATATGACATAGCTGACAGTCGCTTTTCACAACTTTGCATATGCGCCTAACAACCGCGAGAAATTGATGAAAAAGTTAATCTTATGAAAGCAAAGTGTGAAGATGCTTGTTGAATTCAAGTGGTTCAGAATGTAGTTTACTGCTAGATGTTTGTGAACATTGCTATGAAACTTCAGGTTCAGAAAGACAGAGGATTTCTTGAACACTCAGATAAAAGTATGAAGCTTACTGTGTAGGGCGAAGTGCTTTAGTTCCAACACTCAGTGTACTATTCTAAGCAGAACATGACTGGTTATTTACTTCTGTCACAGTGTGCTTTATACCTTATATACTAATATTCCCTTACATGCTTCCAAAGAACCTGGTGATGCAAGGCAAAGCAGCACGTGATTTTTATCGTCAGATGGCAACTGTTCAGAAAGACAGCCTCTTGGATCTGTACTACGACCGGAATCGCATTGCCCTCTCTCAATCAGCTGCTCTGCAACAACGGCAGAGACAATTATCAAATCAAGTCTTACACCTAGTGTCAAGATATTTCATTGATTCATGGCGCAGATTTATAAGGTAAGGAACATCATTTTGTTTTGTAATTTCAAATTTTATATGATGTTGATTTCTTCCATTTTAATCCACTTTCCTTCCTAAAAAGGAAATGTGTTGGAAAATGTAAACATATTGTAACATTTCTGCTGCATTACCTGTGTTATTAACTAGATTCTTGGTTTGTGCAAAGTGACTTTTGCTGGTCTTGTACAAATAGTGTAAAACTGATGACTGCAAGCAAAACACTGATAAATGTGGGTGTTTCAAATATGTCTTCCAACTTTATTCACCATTAACTGCATGAGGGATGAAATCACATGAACTATAAATTAAAAAATTATCCCATCGTTATTGTGGTGAAATTTCTAAAACCCCAGCATAGGTATTTTAATACAGTGTCATGAGACGGTGCAAGCATAAGAGTTGGGTTCCAGCGTACTTTGACTTCATCACCACTCATGTGCCTCCCCATGGGAACCATTAGTTATCATACAGCTGTGGAACACAGCAGATGCTGTTTCTGTGGATGGCATTTCTCAGACCCCACCACACCACCGATGATGGCGTTTCCTTTCTTGAATGTAAGTTCTGTTCTGTTTATCTACTATACATATACAAATGTGGCAAATTGCTTTTACTATTACATGAAAACGTAAAGGATTTTATATATTGTATATAGGTGTTCATTATTGCAGGATGGCTTACAAGGTGGCAAAGGATCAGTTGAGAAAGTTGCTGGAAGAAGTTGAGGAAGAAGATGACTTTCAAAACAGTGAAGATCGCAGCAGCAGCAGCAATGGATCATCTTCTCATGTCAGTGGGAACAAAACAGTTTGAGACTCCATGCAAGTTCATCTGCTCGTCTGTTGATGTAGTTGAGAAGTTGACTGTTCCAGTTCCTGGTTCAATTTGAAACATAACTATGAGCAATTTGTTTATGACATTTCCCAGTCCTGTCATATATTAGAAACACAGAGATTAACAACAGTTAGGATGATTGGAAGAAACAAAAGAGAATCTCCTGAAGATGTTGGGTTTGCTTGTAACTGAGAAGCTCATTCAGCAATGCAACAAAATATTGGTTGTCTCCCAAGAGAATTCCAGGGCGAAATGAAAAGATCTTAGCCAGTTTCAAAGGAAAGAAACACAAGATATTTTTGCCACAAAATTCATAAGTTTTTATGTTTGAAACATGTTATTCCTAACTGTGAGGACTGTTTGAAATGTCCAAAAGACTGGGTTAAGTCACTGTACCTACAGTAATGAAACCAATTGTACCTACTAATACTTAAGTCTGTGAACACTACTTTCCATTACCAGTTTGATAATTTAGTTTGTATTTTTTTATGTTGCACTGTTTGTATTTGAGAGCATCATGGTTCAACAGTATGATTATTAGTCTCAAATGTTATAGTTTCATGTATCATATGTGTTTGTTATTAGCAATAATTAATAAATTGTTAATTTAAAATTAGATTATGTATTTTTTATTTTTGATCCAGAATTTTCCTGGGGGGGGGGGGGGTTTTTTTTTTTTTAAAACTTTTTCCGGGTGGGGGGGGGGGTTTTTTTTTCCCACAACAACGAAGGGGTAAAGTG
>Ga0131853_10027615_pt1 | contig 10181 bp, 8 predicted proteins | sample TergutLab28metaG_FD_92764 | JGI IMG/M metagenome (GOLD analysis project Ga0131853, IMG submission 92764) | Labiotermes labralis P1 segment gut microbial communities from Petit-Saut dam, French Guiana - Lab288 P1 (version 2) (version 2) | ecosystem: Host-associated > Arthropoda: Insects >... | reverse complement strand
TAGTGGCAACTTGGAATGTTGGGAACCGTCTGAGAATTTGCTTACAGACACAGGGAAGCCAAGGAGGTGGCCGGTCGCAGGACCTTCCGGATACTGACTTCTAGCCAGCAATCCGACAACTAAAGTATGTAAGACAGCAATACACACACAGTAAAACAATACACATGAGTAACAAAAATACACACAAGATAATAACACAGTACACACAAGACCAGCCACAGTTAGCAGACCAACTACAGTTGTGGAAGTTATACAAGGAGATTTTAATTTACGTTAACCTTAGTGTGCGTATTGTTACGTTCACCGTGTCAAGCAACAAATGCGCCAGATAAAACACAGTAAAATACAAGTTATAAAGTACAACTCATTACAACTATCCGTAATTACTGTTAATTGTATTTTATGATTTGTATTTTATTGCATTATGTTGGGCGCATTTATTGTTTGGTGTAGCGAACAGACAAGAGTTTTTAGTCGCGTTCGCTAAATGGCGAAAAGACGACTATCAGCTTCTGCACGTCTGCCGTCTCTCTGTCTTGTCTGCATAGAACAACTCGTCTCTCGCCTTACGGATGTTTGTGTTAAAGTTGATACCGGAGACTTCTTTTAAAATTTCTCACGAAAAATTAAGCTTTTCTTAGACACACGTGGGCAATTCCAGAATCAACCTCCGATTGGTTGGTAAAACGAAACGCGTTGTCATAGCGCCAAAGCGCATGCTCAGTAGTAACAAGTAACGTTTGTTATCGCTGAACGTCTACCCTCATACATTTTCGCTGCATAGTGTAGGAGTAATTACTGATGAAACATGGACACTATCATTACCACTCCCGCCAGCTGTGAGGTACGTATTCTGGGACCGTAAGGGAATTTTGTTGACAACATTCCTGGCACCAGGGACCACAATAACGTCAGAGGTTTATTGTGAAACGGTGAATAAGTTTCGGAGGTTGATCCAAAAAACGGCGCGGGATGCGCACTAAAGTCGTCGTTCTCCTGCACGACAACGCGCGTTCCCACACCGCGGCTCACACAAATGCTTTAATCAAGCTCTTCAACTGGCAGATTTTCGACCACCCTCCTTACAGTCCGGACCTGGCACCAAGCGTAATACCATCTCTTCACCAAGATGGTGTGGTTGGCTAACCAGCGCTTCCACACCAACGAAGAGACCATGGATGGAGTCAACATCTGGCTGCATAACTTGGCGGCACCGTTCTTTGACGAGGACTACACAAACTAGTGTCACGGTACCAAGAAGTGCCTAAATGTGGATGGCAACTATGTGGAGAAGTAATGCAGTTCTGTATGTAACTGTTCCATATAGTAAAGTTTTGTACGCTATTTTGTATTTTTTTAACCAGCCAATCGGAGGTTTATTTTTGAATTGCCCTCGTACATCCATTCCCAATTCGCCTGCATAGCTGTTCCCGTAACGAAGCACAAAACGAATGCCACTTCATAACATCCCAGTTAATCTGCCGATATTCTATCGTCGACATAGTAACTGGGCTAAGAGATATATGAAAGAGTGACAGTGGTTTGGTTCCGGGCATAGGTAGGCCTAGGGTATTTTCCTATTTATCTCAAATATATTCCATTCAAAACACAACTATATTCTATCAATTATACAATTAGCGACATGTTTCGACCCCAAAGAGCCATCATCAGGCTATTCATTAAACCTTACCTGAGGTGTATACAGTAGCAATGCTCATTTTGGGATCCCCAAAAGTTTACAAAGTTGATCACTATTAGGTCGGTAATATTACTAAAACATTTCCATGTTGTGTAAACTTTCATCCCGGATTGTACGGTATTTAGATACAAATTAACCTGGCTCCAACTCTGTATGTCTTTATAATTTTAACCTTGTAACTCAATTGACAGTCAGAACGTTAACACAGTATAGAACTGCTATGGTAACATTGCCAATCTAATAGCGATAAACTTTCTAAACATTTGGTGCCCCCAAAATGTACAACTCTTACTTGATGTGCCTTAGATATGGTTCAATTATTAGCCTGATGATAACTCTTTGAGTCCAAACATGTCGCTACATGTATAATTGATACAATATACAGGGTGAGTATAAATTCTTTCCCTGATTACAAACATTTATTACAAGAAAACTACTGTACGTGGAATAATAATATTTTTTTTTCAAAATGTAACCCAAGAAGTTTTTTTACAACACATCAGTACACTTCAACATGTGCTCCTTTTGTTGCACGGAGAACGTCTAATCGATAATCAGTTTCTCTCCACGTGTTCTCCAACATGCCTTCAGTTACTGTAGCAAAAGCGTCTGTTATTCTTGCCTTCAAATTTGTAATATCTGGAACTGGTGTCGAAAACACTTTGTCCTTAACATACCGCCATAAAAAGAAGTCAAGGGGAGTGATATCCGGCGATCGTGGTGGCTAGGGTGTCGGACCATCTCTCCCAAACCACCTCTTTGGAAATGTTGCTTCCAAAAACCGACGAACATGTGAACTCCAGTGTGGAGGTGCACCATCCTGTTGGAAAATTATCCACGGCTGAAACTCTTCTAACTGAGGGGCAACGTGAAGTTTTCTTGTAATAAATGTTTGTAGTCAGGGAAAGAAATTTTGCTCACCCTGTAGTTGTGTTTTGACTTGAATATATTTGAAATAAATAAGTAAACATGAAAATTACTTTAATTTTGATGTCAGACTTCCGCCGCTTGTAAATGAGATCTGTGGTCTTCTGGGATGTTACGCAACGTCAAATGGCAGGTTTTTTTAATAGGCGTTAGGGGACAATCTAGTATATGGACTGGATTGGGCTGGCCCAGGATAGAGACAGGTGGCGGACGCTTGTGAGTGCGATAATGAACCTTCGGGTTCCGTGAAATGCGGGGAATGTCTTGACTAGCTGCAAACCAGTTAGCTTCTCAAGAAGGAATCTGCACCATGGAGTAAGTAATCAAGTAGGGGACAATCTAGAGGGTCTTATCTATAGGACAAAGCCGTCTTAGAATTGACTGTTAATGATGGGACCCCATACGTTGTGGCGAAACTTAATTTGACGTTCAGGTGACCGTGAATCGTGATATATTCTTATAATAAAACCAAGTAGATGCACTAATTTCTCAAATTTATTTTTGGAATAAAACTCCACATGTTTCGGACAGTTCCTCTGTCCATCATCAGGAGTTTTTCACTGTACACACAGCAAACCTGTATGACACGTATCAGTGCTGTGTGTACAGTGAAAAACTCCGTATGACGGACAGAGGAACTGTCCGAGACATGTAGAGTTTTATTCCAAAAAAAAAAATAAATTAGAGAAATGAGTGCATCTAGTTGGTTTTATCATAAGAAACTTAGTTAAATCGTGTAAAATTCCGAACGAGAGCAAATCTCAACAGATTTCTCTGTTCTCCGTAGCATCGGTACCGACATACCGACATTTGGTCCCACCCAGCCACCGTTTCCGTGGGTACATGGGGGGCCTTTCACAGGGGTAAGCAGCCGGTGCTAAATCTAACAGTTCTCTGTAGCTAGTACAGTACAAAGGTAAAGAATGAGTGTCGCTGGATATGCCTGCGTGACATGGACACGAACAACTTTCACTTCGCGTTGTTTTTTGTAATATATGTTGGCGTTTACCTTCCATCTATGGCCACATATTCCACATTTCGTCTCACCTTGAGTTCTCCCCTCCAGTACTGCATATTCAAATGCACAAAACCAGTCACAAACGACCTAGCAATTAATGTCAACATTGTCAAGCTTTACACGCTGCACACGTTCTTCGGTGTAAATTTGTACATTTTAAACTTTCATCTCCCACTTGTATATAACTATAATGGTCTTTAAATGTTTAACCTTTTGGCGCCGGAAATATTTTTTAAATTTTAGCACACCCTGTATATAAAATGTGAATAATACAGGAACCAAATATGTTAGAATTATGAAACAAACTGCATTTTGAAGAGAAAAAAACGGAGAGTATATACCATGTTTGAAGTATTCAGTACCTATATTTGTTGAATAAATATATAAAATGCAACTTTAGAGTTTAGCGGTGCGGTACGACCACTATAGTTGGCATTAGGTGTCTAAAGGTTAAGGACGGGGGAGTGGAGAAGACTACATAACGAGGAGCTTTATGAGCTCTGATTTTCACCAAATATTCTTGTGGGACCGAATCGGGCAGAAAGAGCTCGGCGGGGCATGTAGCACTTATAGGGAACAGAAAAATGCATAAAGATTTTGGTGCGGAGATCTGAGGGCAAGACACAACTTTAAATAGCTAGATGTAGATGGGAGCATAATGTTAAAATGGATCTTCAAGAAGTGCGATGCGGAAGCATCGACTGGATTGATCTGGCTCAGGATAGGGACAGGTGGCATGCGCCTGTCAATGCGGTACTGGACCTTCGGGTTCCGTATAATGAGGGGAATTTCTTGACTAACTGTTAACCTGTTAGCTTCCTACGAAGCAGTCTACTCCATGGAGTTTAGTTAGTTATTTAGTTAGTTAGTCAGTCAGTCAGTCAGTCAGTCAGTTAGAGTCAATCAGTCAGTGAGTTAGGCAGAGTCAGTCAGTCAGTGAGTTAGACAGAGTCAGTGAGTGAGTGAGTTAGACAAAGTCAGTCAGTGAGTGAGTTAGACAGAGTCAGTCAGTCAGTCGGTGAGTTAGACAGAGTCAGTCAGTCAGTCGGTGAGTTAAGACAGTTGGAGTCGGTCAGTCAGTTAGTGAGTGAGTGAGTTAGTTATTTAGTTAGTTAGAGTCAGTCAGTTAGTGGGTTAGACAGTTAGTTAGAGTCAGTCAGTCAGTTAGTTAGTCAGTCAATGAGTTAGTTAGTCAGTCAGCCTGTGAGTTAGACAGTTAGTTAGTTAGTTAGTTAGTCAGTGATTTAGACAGTTAGTTAGAATCAGTCGGTGAGTTAGTTAGACAGTTAGTTATAGTCGGTCGGTCAGTCAGTTAGTTAGTTAGTTAGTTAGTTAGTTAGTTAGTCAGTTAGTTAGTTAGAAAGTTTTAAAACAAACAAAATTATATCCGAAAGTTGTCTTCCCTTGCTCAGAACTTAGTCCCACAACTAATTAAATCAGAAAGTCTCCAAACGAAATAAGACCGGACCGGAAGCTGAAGGCTGTGTGACTGTAAGAGCAGAGCACTGATAATGACATCACACAGTAACATTCTCCTGTCGGAGCAAGAAACAAATCCTGGACATGCAGCATCACACAACTAAATTTGTATGTCAGTGTCATACTAAAAAGTACAAACTTACGGGCTTCAGATTATCGCAGCTGTGCTGATGATGGTTGTCAATCTGCTTCGTTAGGAGGCCGTGTGGATCGGACCGTTCTGAAGATGGAGACAGCAAACGTTTTCGAAACCTTCGTTCCTACGTACAAAAAGAATGCATTTATTATACAAGACGCAGTTCAAAAGAAGGCAAAGCACGTCAAATCAGACACATTTGTACGAGGGAGAGTCAAATGAAAACCTTAAAAGTGCGATAAAAATTCAAACCACAGCTAGATCGTCTTGTAAGTTGACAGCAGTGATACTGATGGTTTGAAGAGTGGTCGACAGGTGGCAGTACGATGCAGGAATGCAACACGACGGCGCAGTAGTAGTGTAAAGATGGCGGCACCGCTTCCAACATGCACCAAAGAAGAACAGCGTTCTGTCATCCGTTTTTTACGTAGTGAAGGGGTGAAACGCATCGAAATTCATCAACGAATGAACGTTCAGTATGGTGATGCATGTCTGTCACTACAGCAAGTGTACGGGTGGACTAGGAAGTTCATGAACGACATTAGTTCTGTAACAGACTCTCCTCAACCTGGTCAGGCACACCCAGTAGTGACACCAGAGGCCACTGCAGTAGTTGAAGCTTGTGAAGGAAAATTGCCGCGTAACAGTGAATGAAATAGCCGCACATCTGGATATGAATCATGGATCAGCACATCATATCGTCCATGATGTTCTGCAGTTCCATAAAGTTTCTGCAAGGTGGGTGCCACGCCAGCTGACTGCAGAATTGAAAGAACGACGTGTTGATGTGTGCCAGGAACATTTGAAATGCTTTGAAGCAGAAGGTGATGGCTTTCTAGGAAGAATTGTTACGGGAGATGAAACCTGGGTCCACTACCAACAGCCGGAAACCAAGCGAGCATGGAATGACTTCATACATCCTCACCAAAACCGAAAAAATTCCGCACACAACCATCTGCGGGGAAGGTTATGCTGACTCTCTTTTGGGATGAACGAGGGGTAAGTTAGGAGCACTACATGCCAAGGGGGAAACACTGTGTCCAGTGCAACGTATGCACATCTCCCAAAGAATCACCTGCGTCCTTCAAATAAGTCCAAACGACGTGGATGTCTCAGTACAGGAGTTTCGCTCCAACATGACAATCCTCGGCCCCATACTGCCCGCTCAACTGTTAACAACAATCCAAGATAAGTCCTTCCAGTGTCTTCCATATTTCCGTACTCACCAGACCTCGCCCCCCCAGTGACTTTCATGTCTTTGGGCCGATCAAAGGTGCGATGGGATGCAAGTCTTTCAGGTCCGACGATGAGTTGCAGCAGACGGCGCACGTTTGGCTGCACTCTCAGCCAAGAATAATTTTTTTCTAGAGGTATCCATGTACTTCCGAAGCGCTGGAACGCTTGTATGGAAGGCAATGAAGACTACAAGAGAAAATGAATTCATTGTGTACCTTTTGTGTTCAACAAATTACGAGATAATACATATTTAAGGTTTTCATTTGACTCTCCCTCATATTGCAGTGATGGCGGTTCGTTACGGAGAACAAACAAATGACATTCTGAGTATACAGGCAAACAAAAACGAGAAAATCAATTTACGTGTGGCGCAATATGGAGGGGCGTTCGCGTTAACAGGTGTTACTGAGGAAAAGAAGTACTACATATTCTGAGTGTATTTGTAGTCTTATGTATCCAGCATGCAATGAGCATGCTCCGTATTTTTCCATATTATCTCAAAAACGAAAAGATTTTCGAAATAAAAAATATGAACATAAAATATGTGCTTTGATTTTCTTCGAAATATTGCTTGAAACATGTCTCATTATAATAATAATTGGGTGAGATATTATCACAAATGTACATAGGTCTTGACGTAAAGTACCCGTTATTTTCGTCAGGTTTTAATAAAATTTCAATTTTCTCAACAGATTTTCGAAAAAAAATGCCCAAATATTAAATTACACTAAAATCCATCCAGTTGGAACCGAGTTGTTCAGGGGGGACGGGCGGACAGACGGACGTGATGAAGCTAATCGTTGCTTTCCGCAGTTTTGCGAAGACCCCTTATAACAATAATCACTGTATTTAAAATTTAAAGACGGTATGTGCATGATCCATCATGCTGCAAATTTGCACAGGACACAGCCACACAATATACAAGGGAGAATCAAAAGGTAAAGGCAAAATATATTTAACGGCTTTAATAGAAGTAACTGTAACCAATTTTACATATCATTTTTCTACATAGTCCCCTTGCAACACAATGCATTTGTTATATCGTTCAACTAGTTTCTGTGTTCCTGCAAGGAAGAAGCTTTTCGGCTGCGCGATGTTGATGGCCGACCAGAACGACCTTCATCATTAACACGTGTTACACCCGATTTAAACCTTTCCTCCCACTCATACAATTTCCGTTGACTCATGGTGCTCTGTCCATACTGAGCCAACATACGATGGTGAATTTTCACAGGTTTCACTCCTTCTGCCCAAACAAACCGCACTACGCCACGTTGTTCTTCGATGGTGCTATCTTGCAAAGGAGCGTCAATGTTTTCGCCCTCGTTGCTGCCACTCGACTGAAGGCAGAGCGCTGTACTGCACACGGCTGAACTCTTCAACAGGCACTGTCAATACTGCGCAATGCGGCAGCTCCTGTCTGTCCGGTTACCGCGTAATTTAAAAATTGCCTTTACTTTTTGATTCACCCCAGTATTATCAATAACAGCTGTGTCATGACATATATGTGTTTATATATATATATGAGGGACGGGTAGCTCAGTCCGTGTAGCGGCTGACTACAGGCTGGGCGGTCCGGGATCGAATCCCGGTGGGGACGAGATTTTTCCGCCCGTCCAGACCGGCCCTGGGGCCCACCCAGCCTCCTGTAAAATGGGTACCGGGTCTTTCCCGGAGGTAAAGTGCGGCCGGGGCGTGCTGCTGACCACTCACTTCCTTCTAGTGCCGCGGTCATGGAAGAGTAGAGCTATACCTCTACCCACCCTCTGGGCAACACCGGGCCTGTAACGGGATCACTTTACCTTTTTATACATACATACATACACACAAACACACACACACACACACACACATATATATATATATATATAGAGAGAGAGAGAGAGAGAGAGAGAGAGAGAGAGAGAGACCATTATAGCGATTATGCGACACATGAATTTCTCAAAGATATGTCGTTGAGTTTGATATTTGATATTGATATATTTGTTAACTGCAATTGGGTTGACACCCGGTGGCAGCAGTACAGTACACATTTACACACAAACTATACGTAGAACAACACAATGAAACAGAATACACAGAATAGAACATACATAACAACAAGAATACATAAACATTACAATAAGAATAGGGGTACGTGGTGACGCACTTGGTTGAGGCACTGCGCTACATGCCGGCAGGTTGCGGGTTCGATTCCCGATGGAGTCATTGGAATTTTTCACTGACATAATCTTTCCGGCGCAATATGGCCCTGGGGTCGACTCGGCCTCTAACAGAAATGAGTAGAAGGAATATTTCGTGAGGGTAAAGGCGGCCGGTGCGTAGAGCTGAAAACCTTACCACCGTAATTTGCCGATTGTCTTGAAATCTGGGAGCCTCAGACTCCTGGAACCGTCAGGGCCTGTCCAGGCCTGTAATGGGACTGCTTTTTACAATAAGAATACGTAATTTGCAAAATTAAGCAGAAGCATACAAAACATACAGCCATATATATGATGGCACAAAATGGAACCAAAAGAATATGAAATAATGTGATAAAAGAAACAACCATATAAGCAGAAAACTTCTTATGGTCTATATATCTTCTAACAATGCGACGATATGCCGTTGAGTGAGCAGTTTCTGAAGATTCGAACAAAATGCAGTGTTTTTATCTTAAAGTGTCATTCAACCACTCAAGATGAATGTACTACGATATTCCGAAACGTCGAAAGTTACTGTCCCTATGGTACATCGTCCCGTCACTGTGTCCAATCATTATAGATATTCGTTTGAGATAAGTGTGTGGAGACTATACAGGGTGTAATTTAAAAAGGTAAAGCAGTCCCATTACAGGCCCGGAGGGGACCAGAGGGTTCCAGGAAGTTAAGGTTCCCAGATTTCGTGACAACGGAACAGGATGGTGGTAAGGTTGTCAGCCTTACAAACCGGCCGCCTTTACTCTCAGGAAATACTCCTGGTACTCATTTCTGTTAGAGGCTCAGTCGACAGGGTGTACTTTAAACTACATAAAATGGAGACGGCATTGACAATAACAGTCGATGGAATCGAGAATCGTAAGTCAGTGTGAAAGAATGTACATTTCTTTAATTAATACACCAACAAATGCACATATTTTCATTTTATGTTCTAAAATTCATATTAAAACACTTAAAAAACGCTCCTACATGTTTCGATCATACGATCATCCTCAAGGAGCATAATTTGTTCCTTGCTAAAGTTACAGTTTAAAAACACTATAACTTATCATACAATCATACGATCATCCTCTGGTAGCATACTTTGTTCCGTGCTAAAGTTACATTTTAAAAACACTCAGTGATTTACATCGTTACGTTCAGTTGGTGCTGTGGCAGCATGTCTTGTGTATTGTGTGAGTGGTATACTGTGCAGAGTGAGCATGGCTATGGATGTGCGTTGTGCGACTTTACATCGTTACGTTGAGATGGTGCTATGGCAGCATGTCTTGTGTATTGTGTGAGTCGTATACTGTGCAGAATGAGCGTGGCTATGGATGTGCGTTGTGCGACTTTACATCGTTACGTTGAGATGGTGCTGTGGCGGCATGTCTTGTGTGTTGTGTGAGTCGTATACTGTGCAGAATGAGCCTGGCTATGGATGTGCGTTGTGCGACTTTACATCGTTACGTTCAGATGGTGCTGTGGCAGCATGTCTTGTGTATTGTG
>Ga0131853_10027613_pt1 | contig 10181 bp, 5 predicted proteins | sample TergutLab28metaG_FD_92764 | JGI IMG/M metagenome (GOLD analysis project Ga0131853, IMG submission 92764) | Labiotermes labralis P1 segment gut microbial communities from Petit-Saut dam, French Guiana - Lab288 P1 (version 2) (version 2) | ecosystem: Host-associated > Arthropoda: Insects >... | reverse complement strand
TTCGTAGAGATGCCCATAAATATCTCCAGGCAAATCAGACTTACTTACGAATAAGTAGAGCCGAAAATCGCAAAATCCTCACCCTGCCAGACTAAGTAAAAATTCAGATCTTTTTGCTGGTACTAAATCAAATTATATGAACATTCCAGCCCCGAAAGCAGACGGCAAATAAAATCAAACGTTCAATATGTGTGCCGCCTGAATTATTGACGCCTGTAGGGCTTACAAGATTTCTGAAGCAGACAACTTAGCATGGGGTAGAAACGATAACTATAGTTCTAAGACATCCGGCTTCATTAAATTCATCGGTTCAGAGGCAGAAAACGAATAGCTCCATGCTGACTACAAAAAAGAAAAAATACGTGACGCAAGAAGAAAGGAGTTTCTTTGTTATTACCAAACTGAACTCCTAACTTTATATCACCATTTCGAAAGTCTTAAGATTCTGTAAAAAGTGCAGAGTTGCTGACTTCTATTTTTTTACCGTATACAGTGCTGCAGGGGGAAAAGTGCGAAACAAAAGGTCTTGTTTTCACCTCTACCTTTCAGCTACATTTTAGAACATACCATTTGGAAGGTTTAAGAAAATCGGGTCGTGCGTAACTAACTGCGACATATCGGCTTTTAGTAACAGTATTAATTACTCGGCAAATGAACCGTAAAACATGGTTTGCAAGTAGAACAGTTTGTAGACGTATATATTTGTTCGAAAGGGTTGAAAATTACGTAACAGAACGTAAAATAACACTATCTGCTAATATATATATATAACAAACTGAGGCATCTAAACCGACTTATTTACCATAAATAGTTGAGTGTAAATAAGCTGAAAGCAAACGAACATTAAACGAAGAGGAATAACCGCAATTTTAAGTTAACGCACTTGTATAAGCCGAGGATTTAGCTCTTCTGGGATACGACGTTGGGTCAACATATAATCGAAATCCGTCGTTTTGGCGGGCGCAATTTATAATCTCATCTTCAAGTGTCGAGAATAAATACGTTTCGAAGTACAAATGAACATGAGCACACTACTTGCCCGAAACGTCGGGACCCAGTGACCACTGATAGAGTATTACGTCTTAGAAGAAAGAAATCATCGACTTTTAGGTAATCAATAATACAACCAATAACTTTGTGGTAATACTCAAGGGTATTTCAAGGAATATGAATCAGAAAAAGTATTTTTACTTAATTACGCTACTAATTACCGCGATATGAAATTGTTCAACAATGTTAATTCGACATAAAACATTTAAATTCAACCGAAAGGACGAAGGAACATTGGACGACCGAGGAAGAGATGGAGGGACCAACTTCATCTTGAGGATTAAGAACAGGAAACACGCCTAACCCTTCATGAATATGATGATGATGACGACGACGATGATGAAATTTAAATTAACATTAATCTAACATAGAATAAAGCGGATTAAATGTCACGAACATCAAACAGGATATATAAATATATATATATATGTATATATAAACTGTTACAAAAGCAGCCTAGATTGAAATCACATGTACCACATTTATGACTAGAAGATACAGGAAATTAAGAAGTTTTTACAAGAAGAAGAAAATAAAAGTGATAAACGGAATGATACGAAAGAACGATGGAAAAGAGATAGGAAGAATTAAAGACAAAAAGAGAAATGGAAGTAAAGCTACAGCGAGGGGCGAAAAAGGAGAAACAGTTAAACGCAGCAGGAAATAACATAAGGAAGAAAAAGTTAAACGAAAGAAACGGTGGCGTAGACCAACGGTCAGGGCCCCAAAAACACCCACCCCGCCCACTCCCCCCCCACATCCAGTAACTATAAGCGAAGGGATCCAGAATACTGCCTTCTGTCAGAACGACGGAATCCAGTCCAAAGAAACCCAGAACACATTGTAGTGTTATGAACTTTAGGGGCCCTACTGGTCCACAGGAACCCCCCATGTGGAGTGTAGGTGCCTTTTCTATGCCACTCGTAAGACGTCACGGGTACAACCTTATATTAGTACGGTACTGACATCCTTGCACAGAAACTATTACCTTTAACAAGACAGAACACATTGCACTCACACGTTACCTGATAAAATAAACTCCCCTACCGTACGTAAACTAAATTAAGTGTCAGAATTTGGATATAAGGGCGCTATATTCCTTGGAAACATCGGACATCAGTCACCCACCTACTCCACTTAATAATCCAGCAGACCTGAATCCTCTTAGATTTTCACTTAATATCGGCCAAGGAAGTCACTGGATGTTCTGTTCTATACTCGAATTTGAATTTCACTGTGCAGCAATGAACACAGCCTTCATGAAACAGAAATTTTCTCTACCTTCTTCATACTGCGTAACTTTTACAACTTTTCAAATTCCTGTCATCATCATCATCATCATCATCATCATATTCTGTTTTGTCCTCGGGTACTTGGAATTACGAAGACAAACGATGAACTTGATCTTAAGGTGTGTCTTCCCCGTTGTGTTAGGTCAATAACACAAAGCTGTAGTGTGTATATATCTATATATACATACAGTCATGAATACAACAATATTACAGTTAGTAGCGATATATAATATACAACTACATGTTTCGGCCCTGTATGTAGGTCATCATCAGGTTGTCCGAAGAACTTATTAAGTGACTATACAGTATGTGTGATAATTTTGAAAGGGGGACGAGATCTCGTCTTACATCATAAATCGCGGGATTAGTAAAAGTTGCCAACATTTATACTGATGCGCACTTCATCATGTGAATACATAGGTATTCATCTTATCATCCTATCATGCCATTAAATAAACATGTTAATTTGCATTGTAATATTGTTGTGTTCATGACTGTATGTATATATAGATATATATACACACTACAGCTTTGTATTATTGATGACCTTGAAATCAATTCACATCTCGCACTTCTAGCTTGTAAAGACAATACTCACAAGTAGCAGTATAATACCATCAAACACAAATAATGTACATTGTATACGGTACTGTAGCCATACTGAAGTATACAATATGCATTTAGTTGTGTTTAACGGTATTTAAGTCCTTTGCTAGAACGTACATAACGGGATGTTAAACACAAGACTTGGTAATCTTCATGTTTGCACCGTGCATCAATGATAATCAAACATTTTATTATCCAACTAATGCAAAATATATAATATGTAGATAGAATTAAAATTATAAAATATTTAAAAATGCTCCAACATGTTTTGGGATCGCAGAGGATCCATCATCAGGGAGCTAAAAATTACAAGAATTATTCTATCGTGACCGTTGACATGGACAGTTTTGTGTAGTTTTATGTTGATAGCTTATGAAAGGATTTCGATGTAATTTGGTACTGAGGGTTTACAGAACAGCTGTCCGAATGAACGGAATTTGTTCACGCTGCTCCCCAATGTACATAAACCTTAAACGGAGCTACATTTTAATTCTCCACACGTGGCGAATTTTATAATAAATGTAATGTGCGTCACAAATGTGGATCTACTCAAAGTACACGAATTTTACTTGCACCATTTCTCGGTACGCCAAATATAATCGTTAGCGTAATGCGAAGCAAATATTTTAGGCTTCCCGGCTTTATGACAGCCATATTGGTCACTGGCTCTATCAACAACAACCTTCTGCTTTATCACACATTTTATTTCGTCTCATTTCACGGAAACATTTCCGTACGTGGGCTCGCCATTCCGTTCTGAGCATTCTGATATTCTGAAGTTCCCTTAATATATATGACACAATATTTAGTATGAAATTACCAAGAGCAGAAGAGAGGAAATAAAACGGCGGTGGATAACGTCACAACCGCTAGCCAACTGCGGAACCCACCATTAATTTCTCCGGCCATTGAAGTAATAAATTCAAGAGACGAAAAGTTTGTTATTTATTAGCAGAGAAAACACTTTGCTGCCACTGTCCGTTATTATCGATGGTGAAATGTATTCCTTGGGTGAGATGGTTTATCTGTTTCCTGTAATCACCGTTAAAATCATGCTATTCATTTCATACGAATCGGAAAACTGAATTTTACTTCGCCTTTAGCGCGGTTAAAGCACCGTCTTATCAATCTCACGGTGTATTAATAAGAGAAGGCATTCAAACATGAACCATCTCACTCTTATGAAATGCACGAAAACTTCTGACTGAAAATGTGCAAATGATTACTTCGCTTCAGAGACGAGGGCACAAAGTGGGGAATAATATTAACACGTATTTTGGAGAAGAAATTGTTGAAAGTCTTGATAGGTCAAACTGACTCACATTAGAAGAAAATTTTTGCGAGTACAAAACAAACATCGCGTTCCTCGTCGACGTCTCCGAAGACGAAGTCAGCGACCCCCTTCAGAACGCCAGCAACTACATACCAGTTCACAGGGCATCAAATTCCACAAGTCCAGCGCCTTCCTTGGGTAGAAATGGGGTATTTTAGGGAGGAAATAAATTTTGATCATATGTTCCATATTTTCCATTCGACTTCCATAAACATCGGCGGAGGAGACCTAACAGTAATGCCATTGAGGATTTCCTAACTTCGCGAAAGTCGTTTCGCTGAATGCCATATTGTACCCCTGGACATATTTGTATCTGTATCCATCGTATTCGCATTTAATGCGAGGAAAAAGTAAGTACTATTGTGATATATACCGGTTAATTCATAAGTACCTCCGGGATTTCCGACCTCTGCGGTACAGTAGCCGGGATGGTCACGCCGAAGGGGAGCATGTCAACAGAGGAAGAAATACTCAAAGTTTCTGTCCTACCTTACAGGTGCTCGATATATCCACCCTGCTGTTTCCGTCTTGGTTGCTGCGCAGCCGAGTTCGGAAGTTCAGGAGCGACTTATGAATTACCCTGTATTTGAAGCACTTATACAAGTCAATAACACAACAATGAATTGTTACGGCTATTGTTGTAAACAGTTTTGTATCTGGGGATTAGGGTAAAGAGAAGTGTGACAGTAAGATTTAGCGCATAGCATTTTAGTACGTATGATACATGAATACTTCTTTAACTTACCATACTTTATAACCTTCCAGTGATGCTAAAATTAAGTACTGGAAATAAACATACGTTGCCGATAAGTAACTGTAAATTTCATCACAATCCGTGCTGTAGAAGACGCATTTTACTGAAGGCGGTAAATAAATTTCTACTTTTTACTTCCAAACTTCTCGACCGATCGATGAAGTTATGTATTTCATAACGACGTGTAGCGCGATTAATCACATGTGAGTTTCACGAAAATCCGTCCAAGTACAAGCCAAACTTTGCCTATACAAGCGTCAATAAATTTTAACCCACTATTTCCACATTTCATTCCGGATTTAGGTAAAATTTGGTACTGCAGATATGCAAATATGAAGTTAATCAAAACAAATTCGAACTATATGTGAGATACACGTTGTATAGTTTACCTAAGACCACATTTATAATAATGTCTTCCCATAATTTCACAGGTAAATCAAAATGACTCCGACAGAGAGACGGGATCATCCCAGTTTGTTCAGTCTGCCGCTTCCTACAGACTACGAACAACAATCTTTGTGATTAACCAACTTAATGCACAAAATCTTATTTTATAATAAGTTTATTATATGCCTCTACATGTTTCGAGTACTATGTGCTCATTATCAGGAGAACAAAATTGTGTTGTACAGTGTCTGGTATCATTAAACTGAAACAAGTGAGTGGTCTAAAATTACTAAAATACAATTCTATAAATATGAGCACATAGTAGAAAAACTTATTTATGAATTTTTCGGGTGTGATTACTGCATATTACTTACTATAAACATGTTATGTCATGTACAGGTTACAATTATCATGAACGTAAACGTAACCTCTACATGACATAACATGTTTATAGTAAGTAATATACAGTAATCACACCTGAAAAATTCATATATAAATTTTACTAATATGTGCTCATATTTATAGAATTGTATTTTAGTACTTTTAGACCACTCACTTGTCTCGGTGTGACGATACCAGATGCTGTATAATACAATTTTGACCTCCTGATGATGAGCACATAGTGCTCGAAACATGTAGAGGCATATAATACACTTACTATAAAACAAGATTTTGTGCATTACGTTAGTTAATCACTAAGATTATACTGAGATGCACGGGCAGCAAAACATCAAAATACGAACAGCAAGGCTCATTTTATTTAAGGAAATACAATATTTACCTTCTTTCCTAATTGTTTAACGCCTAGACCAAATTAATTATATCTCGACTCGAGGTTACGTGTCACTTCCCTATAAACCTATATGTAAGTTACTATCACGTTAACAAACGGAAAACTTTTTTTTCTCTCTCTCTCCTCATTTGCAAAAATAATGAGTTTCCCCGACGCACAACTTTGCCCGGTGTACCATAACAACCTCTCTAATGGCATGAAATATAACTTTGTGAAGAAAATCAAACACCAATACATCCATTTGTTTAATGACCTCAAACAAAGCCAAACGCGATATCATAAACCTTTATGTCACCTCGGATTACCGTAGCAGGTGGCACGATAAATTAATGACTTTACGGCTTAACAGGTAAATACAAAATTCAGGACGTTAAAATTTTCAGCGTACTTTTGACTTATAACACGGCTTTGATGTTTTCGTCATAGTTCAGGCGAAAAGATGAAAGGTTACGTGTTCAAACGTCGGTGATCAGTTCCCGGGTGAAGAACAGCACAGTTTTGGAGGTCCGATCAATCTCATTACCATCGTATACCGGGTGTTCTTGCTCGAGGATAATTAAAGCAGCAGTGCATGCAGGTGAGAAGTCCAATTAGTTGCAATGTTTAAAAAGTCCTTGGGATTTTACGATTTAATCTACACTGTCTAAAGCATCTTCATGACGTAGTTCTGACGTACCGTTACTGTTTTATATTGACATGAATTTTTAACTCAAATGTAAAGAAGAGGAATTAAATGAGCAAGAAGTATCTCTAGATGAGTTAATAATAATGTAGAAGTAACAAGTAACGAAAACACCCGAAAAAGGCAACCAATTTTCATTCTAACCAGTGTCGCTGCGGCCCAAGGCGGGCCATGGCCTCCTCATTCTTGAGGCTTCCAGATCATAAAAAACGACGCATCACAGTCGATAGGATTCCTCTGGACGAGTGATTAGCTCGTCGCAGAGACCTCTACCTGGCACCACACAACTATCACAACAGACAGACATCCATGCCCTCGGTGGGATTCTAACTCAAAATGTCGGCAGGCGAGCAGCTGCAGGCCTATGCCTTCGAACGCGCGGCTACCGGGAACGGCGCCACCAAATTTATTTGACAGTATTTACTGCTTACCTACATGCGTGCTACACGTTTCGGATTGTGTAAACCATCAACAGGCACCGACAATGAACATACTGAATAGAAAAATAATTAGAAATCATAATGTAAAAGAACCATAAGGTAACCATCTGGAAGGACGTTTCTCTTCCATTAGAGCTGGTGCCTGATGTTCGTTTATACACGCAGAAACACGTAGAGCGCTGGAAGTGTGGCATGAAATGTTGTCAAATTCATTTTGTTGCGATTGGAGGTTTTTTTCCTTTTTGTTACGTACCACAGCGGAATGTCCGTACCCAAAACAAGTGCAGTTCTGAGAGTAATTAGAGTTCTCTTTATGTGAGAGAACATATATGGGACACACTAGACATTTCCGTGGGAAGCGGAAACAAGATATATTGAGCCATCAGAGGAGGGCAAGTCTCCACGTGACCGTTTTGATTGAGACGAATAATTCGACGTGCACCAATTTTGCTTAAATTACCGCGCTCTACCAACGAAAAGGATGGGGGGAAATGAACAGAGTAAATCATTAGACAAATTTCTATACTTACTTCAGACATGAAGGAAGGAGGGAATAAAAGAAGACTGGACGCCTACAGTGCATGTTTGTAGAATGAATAGAAAAGAAGGATCATTAATTTGAAGGTTGAACCTGGAGAATACATGCGGGTGGTAAATGCTCAGTTAACTTTAGCGCGGAAAAATTCCTTCTCGGAATCGCAGTGGTTTGCAATGCAATTATACATGAAGGTAAAAGGTCATGAAAATATCACATCAAAGGACTGTTGTTATAAATGGGAGACGCTTCCTCTGGAGAAATAAAAATGGATTTAAACTATTCATCCATTTGTATCTCCGGGGGTGGGGGATTTTCTAGAGGAAATACCTGGCAAATGCAACTCAACGTAAGAAAAAACTAATGAAATACTACATTTGGAGCACAGCTGTGTATGGTACTGAAACTTCAACACCTCGAGCGAAAAAATCTGAAAAACCGTGAAAGCTCTGAGGTGTGGCGCTGGAGAAGGATGGAGAAGATATGTCGTGCTGATCGCGTGGAAAACAAAGTATTGTATAGAGTCCAGGAGAAAAGGAACATCCTACATACAGTAAAATGAAGTTAGGCCAGAGGCACCGTTCACATGTCGTCTAAGAACTGCCTTCTTAAACACGTAATTGAAAGGAAGTTAGAAACGACGATAAGACGAGGAAGAAGATGTACGCAACTCCTGGATAACATTAAGGAAAGGAAAAGACACTGAAATTCAAAAGAAGAAGTACTAGATCGCAGTCTGTGGAGAAGTCACTTTGGAAGAGGTTATGGACCATGTCGCAAGACACACCAAGGAATGGATTTACGAAAACTGTGTGACTTTCCCAACACACAGATTATTTCACTGTTCGGAACTAGCCCGTTTTTCTTTGCTATGGAGATGCAACGTGTTTATATCGAAATAGGAAAAAATGTAATATTATTCTGGCAAAATTAGTGCCTTAAAAAGTTAAATACGTTCGCTTCCGTGGGGATATTTGCTTGCGGGAAATAAATTTTAAGGAACAATGTTTTACCTGATTTCTGTTAGCACCTTGAATCTAAAGCTTAAACACACCTTAAAACTTTAGGGCGTTACCTGAAGTTTCTGTACTTCCAATACGTTAATAATTTGTTTATCTCAACAAAAACGAGTCTTATGATAAAACCCTTTAGAGTATGCATTCCAAACTGTGCTGTAAATTTCCTACTTTTAAATATGCTTGTTCATAATTATTGTTACTACAATAAGGTAAATACCAGTATATATTACTGACCAAGATGTTTCTAATTAACATAATTGTAGGCCTATGTTTTCGAAGATATTGCCACATTCATGAAGACTGTCACAACCGTCACCAGTATTACGAATTACGCTTGCGTTTAGGCTTACCTTTTCGAAAATCACTGACGCACACCTCGTACTGGCCTCCCTCCTTCTACCGAACAAAATATTTTTACAACAACGACGTATGTCGCGCAGCATGGCATTCTGAGGGTCGTCCATGGAGATGGAGAAACCCTATTTCCCCGGAAAGTTGATATTTGAGAGTTGTTTGACCGTGCATCCTCCTCGTGAAATAACTTGAAATGCCAACTTGATACAACAAGGTAATTTTATTGATGTATTCTTAGCTCGACATGTTTCGGGTACATACGTCAATCATTAGGAGCATTAGATGTTGAGTTGCAGCATATGGTTTTCTGCACCGAGTTTTTGGATGGGTGGTGGTCTTGAGAGTCGCTGCGTGGGTCGTGTGTACGGTACGGATGGTGCCGTATACAGCATCATCCACACCGTAAACACGACCTACGCAGCGGCTCTCAAGACCACGACCCATCCAAAACTCTAACCATATGCTGCAACTCAACATCCAATGCTCCTGATGATGGACTATGTATCCGAAACATGTCGAGCTAAGAATATATTAATAAAGTTACCTTGTTGCATCAAGGTGGCATTTCAGGTTATTTAAAATTGATATTCATGTGGCGCAGTACGCGGCACCACATCCCCGATAACAGTACTCTCACTTCACACCATACGCGGCACCACATCCCCCATGACACCACTCTCACTTCACAACATACGCGGCACCACATCCCCCATGACAGTACTCTCACTTCACACCATACCCGGCAACACATCCCCCATGACAGCACTCTCACTTCACACCATACGCGGCACCACATCCCCCATGACAGTACTCTCACTTCACACCATACGCGGCACCACATCCCCCATGACAGCACTCTCACTTCACAACATACGCGGCACCACATCCCCCATGACAGTACTCTCACTTCACACCATACGCGGCACCACATCCCCC
>Ga0131853_10027612_pt1 | contig 10181 bp, 5 predicted proteins | sample TergutLab28metaG_FD_92764 | JGI IMG/M metagenome (GOLD analysis project Ga0131853, IMG submission 92764) | Labiotermes labralis P1 segment gut microbial communities from Petit-Saut dam, French Guiana - Lab288 P1 (version 2) (version 2) | ecosystem: Host-associated > Arthropoda: Insects >... | reverse complement strand
GAGTATTGAGCACAAATATTGAATAAATAAGTTGAAAAGACATAATTCAATAACACTGAACCATATTGACCAACTAAACATGTAACACTGAACCATAAAAAATGGTGATGGTTACAGCAGTATAATATCAATACCATGCTCGGTGCTTACAGCCGATCAGATCTCTACGGCTCAGTCTATCGTAATCATGCAACACAACCTCCGTATTCTTGGGCTAAAGGAAACTTTACGATAACTATCAGAGTGCAATACCTCAAAATAAACATATAAATTTGAATCGATTCAATAAATAAGAAACAAATTAACCCAACATACGGGAGGTCGCTGACCCCTCACTTTGCTGCGTTTCCGCTTTGTCAGTACTCCGACGCTGGGCAGACGCGCGAGGATGGCCAAAATTAATGCTGAAACAAATTTAAATTCATCACAATTACCAAACCAAAGTTTACCTTACCGACATGCACTGGGGTCTGCGTAGCAAACACAGGAAATCTGGGGTGTAGTCTCTTTCTCCCTCGGTGTCTGGCCAGGCCAGGAACCAAGAAGTTAATTTGAAGAAAATCCAAACATGAGTCGCAGAGCCCAATCCCTCAACCCACCAAGAAAATGCGGAGGGATAAAGCTCTCACGTTTCACTTTCCCACATTAGCCAATCGCCAGACGATAGACATATTGCTATCGTACTTTCCTACTCGTAATAAAACTAACTAGCTCGCGCCGCTTTGCATCTTCTATCTAAGGGAATATTTACGTGTAGGCTGTATCAGAGGGACTGCACAGTGTCAGCACTAGCAACTGATAGTAGATAACTTAAATTTATTTAACATTTATTTCAAATGTAACACCAACTTTTATCGGCCAGCAATCTGAAGTAACCACGGTGGTTGTTCTTAGTCACAAGACTATCGCACAACAGTTACCTCCCTTCGGTACTACCGCTAGTGTTGAAATCTTATCCCTCACTGACTTAACTTTCCCTAGTGATTTCCTTATCCCACGCTGGAAAAAATGATACAAATAAGTCTTCTAGCAGTCATGTTCGGACCTTACTCAATCAGAACAAAAGTCAAGTGTCTCGACATCCATCCTATCGTGCTACATGTGCCTGCAGTCTCATCGTGCTGTGTTCGGAATATCTGAATGTTGTGTGTAAAAAAGTAAGAATTGAGTAACTGCTAATTTACAGATTCTTTCATCTTTTCTCTGTTCCTCTCAGTTCCACATCTGCCCTCAATACCCGGTTCTGACTCCTTGAAATTATATACCTCAAAAAGTTCATTTGCTTTAAAATGTATTTATTCTTATCTGAGATTTATAGCTATGCCCTAAGCATCTCAGGCAGTGTCGAATTACATATTTATTAGTGAATTATTTACTCTAAAGAATCTGAAGGAAGAGATGCACAATTCAAAATAAAGTACTGGGATATGTTTGGAATATCTGAGACAAGCTAACAAAAAAGTAATTCAAGATATTCGTGCCCAAGCCTATATTGGAAACCAGGTTCATTGAATACGCAAGTAGAGAGCATGCGAGTTTGCCGGTTCCGCCAACATTTGTGACGTCACGATCAAGCGACCAATCACAGCAAAGCAACTCCCACAACGACCCTAAGACGTTACGGTTGTCTCCGCTCAATTTTCTGCGTGACCAATCACATCAAAGCGTTCCACCACGCGACCAATCACATCACAGCGCCCCCACCACGCGCAAAATCACTTCAAAACACACACACCACGCAACCAGTCAAATCAAAGCGCTCCCACAGCGCGACAAATCCCATCAAAACAATATATCCCCAAGCGGCCAATCATATCAAAGCAACCCCCCAAAGCGGCCAATCACAATAAAGCAACCCACCACTCAGCTTATTGCGTTACGGACCAGGTCCGCCCAATTTCTAAGCGACTTCCCTATGATAATGTAAGTAGGTCACCAACACCTAATTAATATGCAAATAGCGTAATTAATATGCAAATTATCTATTTGAAATGCCTGCGTTCTGTTTTGATATGCAAATTATGTAATTAATATTTATCCGGCTTTTTGTTTTATTGCATTTATTCAAATTATTTTTGTCTCAGTCGCATTAGTTTTAGATCGCTAGACTGATTGACGTTTATTAGGATGGGCGAAATTTTACAATAAGACGGACACGTTCATTTTTTCAACATGACAGACAGAGCATTGTTTATTGGATTTTACAATACGGCGGGAATTTTTAATTTATAATCTAACTTCTTACAATATGGTTGCTAGAACGCGCTACTTTTAAAATGTAACTTAAATGCGAGAGCGGACAAGACACAGCAACGGAGGTTTGGTATTTCCAACGGGGGTAAGCAGGTTTGAAAATGTACACAAGATCATCAACAGCACTGAGCAATTACGCCCCAGGGCTGAGCACATTAACATCAAATGCCCACTAGAATAAACTCTGATATGTAAACAAATTACGTAGTATATAACAAATATGTCGTATTACCTAATTATGCAAGACAACTTGGCGCCGGCTATAATTTTGAATGTTTGAATGAGCGTATCGTAACTCGGGTAGAGCCCAAATGAACCACACAACAATTTATCGATTTTCATGGCAGTAACAACTACATCTACGAGCCATAACCACTTTGTGATCTTAACTTGAAATTTTTCGTACCAAACACCTTGTCCTACAATATTGTTCAAGTTTTCACACAAGCGTCCATTGCTAGAGTTTGGAAGAAACGAAACGTCGCGAAAATTTAGAAAATCAATAGTGTGTAAATTTTAATACGAACCACAATGTGGCTTGCTGGTTAACTGGGAGAGCGTACTAGACTAGCACTACCGAAGCAGGGGTTCGTGTTTGCCTCAGGTTAAAGGAGCTAGAACATGAACACTGAAACTTTTACCCACTATAACTGTACACGAAATAAAAACGTTTGTACAAAAACACACTCGCTGCACAATACTTTGTTCCAGGAGCAAATTGTAATGCGAATGCAGGGCCTTTTATATGTAGTGTACAAACACATATTGGACTCCATCTTGCATGCACCCGACATACCGAATCAGTAATTTTCCTATCTTTAGAGCAACACCGCTATGGAAACACGATGTGAACTTTTATTCATGTAAAAAAATAATTTTATATTACTAGGCTCTTCGAGAAAATATTTGTTTCTGCCGTAAACAGGTTTTTCGTTATAAAATACGTACTTTATAAAAGAATCCACCTTCAATTAGATCGTCGGCTTTTTTCGACAAACCAGGACAGGTAGAAAAAACTGCATTCGGGTGTTGAGTCTTCCGAATTGAAGGTAGAGTGGGCAGTTTCTTTAAAAACAGTTGTCATGTGTTACCACGTGTTTGAAATTTGTGGGACATGTAGCCGTATAAGAACATTGAAAATTAGTGCGGAATAATGAAAGACACAAACATAACGAAACAAGAAATTCATATAATAGTACTTACAACGTTCTGGTGGGGAATTGAGTCTTAACTGGAAATGAGGACCGCACGGGTCACGGCGTAGTGTAGGCTGTTGAGATGATTTCTCTGACTGGCCGTTAGAATGAATAGGAATGTTTCCAACACACAGCCGTTTAACGAAACGGCAAGATGGTTTCCAGCGCCGATGTTCCTTCAAGGCAACGTCTCCATCCGTCCACTAGCCTATTTCCACTCCACAAATAACGCAACGAAAAATATCACTCTGGTTTGTGAAATAAAATCGTTCGGCAGCCAGTTGATTTGTATCCATGAACGGTAAACGCCAGGATTCATATGTTATTCGGCGATCAGCCTCACTTTTCAAGCTTAAATGTTTTAGATTTATAATACGCGGTAGCGGTGCATTTACAAAGTTGCCACTCGAGTTATACTCCACGCACAATTTTCGATAGCTAGTTACCAACTGATGCGGTCATGGTGTTCATTTCCGCACCCGAGTAGCTTAATGACTAAATATATTCACTCCCCACGTTAAAACATTAAAATTTCTTTACACGGATAAAATCGCAAACCAACTGAGATACCTGTACATGCCACATGCAAACTCCATTGGCTTTGATGGACAATTACACGCCTTTTTCTTTTCACCCTTCACGCCAAATGAAATAGGCCGAAAATACAGCAAACACACCAAATACGAGTGTTCTTAGATTTCAAGACACTAGCACAGGATAGCTTCGCAAAGATCGCTTTTACCTCTTACGAAATGTTTTTCGTTCTTATTTCTGAACGAACGTAGGGACCAAACAGTGATAAGGAAAATTTTTTATAAATGAAAAATTCTAATTGCTCATAGAGCATTGAATACCAACCTAATATTATTAACTAATAGCGCTACCACATTTTCTTTTAAGGGAGTTCCGATACTATAGCTATTAGATTTGTCATGTAGCAACCAGCTAAGGAAGATGTTATACATATTTTTGGCAGTCCATTCAGTAAGGCTGAATTGCAAAGAGCAATGTAGTATGGGTTATGCATTTGGAACAAAGACTATGTTGAAATTAGGCTTATATGGTAATTAACTGACGTGATGCGGTAGTGTATGCAGAACGGAGAGTAGGCTAACAGTGTAGAATTGTGTAAAGGTGGAGGTAAATGTAATTAGATAGTCACTTCAGTAAGGCTGTAATTCAAAGTTAATGAAGTATGGGTTATACATGTAGAAAGAGATTATTTGGAATGTAGGCTGATAATGGTAATTGACTGACCATAAGCGCTAGTGCATGCAGAACGAAGAGTAGGCTAACAGTGTAGAATGCTGTTAAGGTGGATGTAAATGTAATTGTAGAGTCAGTTCAGTAAGTTTTTAATGAAAAGCGCAATGAAGTATGGCTTATATATGTAGAAAAGAGATTATGTGGAAACGAAGATGTGTATGGTAATTAACTGACTCAAAGCGGTAGTGCATGCAGAATGAAGAGTAGGCTAACAGTGTAGAATGTCTTAAGACGGAGGTAAATGTAATTAGACAGTCAGTTCAGTAAGGTTAAATGCAAAGGTAATGAAATAAGGCTTATAGATTTAAAATTGACAGTATGTGGAAAGTTGGCTGTGTATGGTAATTAATTAACATAACGCGGTCGTACAAGCAGAACGAAGAGTAGGACAACAGTGTAGAATGGTGTTAATGAGGAGGTAAATTTTAATGCAGACCGTTCATCCAGTAAGGTTGAAATGCAAAGAGTAATGTGCATGTAGAACAGAGATTATTCGGAAAATAAGCTATCCATGCAGAAAAAAGTTAATATAGAGTGTCATCTACCAAGTTTTAAGAAAACTTAGGTAGCGAGATTACTAGTCACATACTCCGAGGTTAATCTTATAGACTACACACGAGAACAAGACGAGGCATTTGGTATCTAAATAGGTAGGAGTATTCGCGATTTCGCAGCAGAAACATATTTAAGAACTTTATTTTCTAACTGAAACAAATCTTCATTGTTGTTAAGGTATCAATACATACGGTCTCACAAATAACCAGCAACGTACTGGTTAATTTTAGCGGAGACTTCGCAAAGATTTTCGATTTATAAAAGAAGCTATCATACAGGATGACAATATAATAATTCTCATTGAACAGAATAATAAAGTAAGCAGTGATATCAACTTACGGTTCATTGACCGAATCCTTCAGCATATATAGACCGATCCTGGGACTCACCTAACTTATATGAAGTAGATATTATTAAAAAGCGCTCGAAAATTTGTTGACAACTACCCTTCGAATTGAGTGGTCAAGAAATGCATAGCTATATTTCTAATAAATTCTGAACCTTTACACCATGTACTGAATTTCAGTAGAAGTACATTCATAGTACAACAAATAGCGTTAATTTTAAATTGTTTGAAACACAACTTTAACTTCTGTAGCGATAGTTTGGGACTCTATATTAGAAAGATTTTAGGTTCGAATTGTAGCTGCTACGATGTGGCACCTAGTTAGCTTCAATAATGGATATTAGGTTGTGGATATTAGTGTAGGTTACGAACATTATATTATTGAGATTAGGTTGGGTTAACGCATTCCATTACTTTATGTACATTATGTGTGGTCATAAACGGAGGACACAGGATACTTGGATTAGTTTAATTTAGTTTACGGACATACGTTTAGCTTAGGTTGTGGACATGAGGTTACTTAGGATAGGTTTGGTTAGGTTATAAATGTTAGGTTAGGTTAGGTTATAGACATAATTTTAACCTGGTTTAAGTTATGAACGGAAGTTTCGAGGGCTTGGATTTTGGACATAAGATTAGCGTACTTTAGTCTATGAATGATAGTCTAGGACTTAGGATAGGTTAGGTTTTGGACCTAAGAATATGTTAAGTTAGAGACAATATTAATTTAGGTTAAGGATATAAGATTAGGTTAGTTTGGTTTAGATTATAGACATCTGATTAAGTTAGGTTAGGTTAGGTTTCGTTAGGTTAGTAACACAAAATTAGGTTAGCTTACGTTAGTTTAGTGGAGACGCGTCTCCACTAACCTAACGTAAGCTAACCTTATTTTGTGTCAATAACCCAACCTAACCTAACTTAACCCAATCTTTTGTCTATAAACAAACCATACCTAACCTAAACTAACTTAATCTTATGTCCATTACCTAACCTAATCTCATGGCTCTAACCTAACGTATCTTTATAAACCATAACCTAACCTATACTAAGCCCTAGACTATCGTTCATAGCCTAAATTGCACCACCTTATGTCCACAAACAAAACCCTCGAAACTTCCATTCATAACCTAACCTAGAATAAACCTATTTCCATAAACTAAACTAACCCTCCCTAACGTTTATAACTTAACTAAATTCATCCTAATTTAACCTCTTTTCCATAACCTAACCAAACTTATGTCCGTAACCTAATTTCACCTAAACTAAGTCACCTGAAACTTCCGTTTGTGATCTAACGTAATTTCCATTACCAAACATAATGTTTAACTAAACCTAATCTCCATAATCAAATGTTCATAACCTACCGTAATGTCTGGTAACTAATGTCCATAACATATGCTAACTCGGCCCCCTACCTTAATGGTTAAATTCGAAACTAAAATCTTTCGAATTAAGAGTCTCAAACTATCGCTACAGAAGTTTAAGTTGAGTTTCGAACAATTCAAAATGAACGCTATTTTTATACTATAAATGTACATGTACAGAAATTCTGTACATGTTGTGAAGGTTCAGAAGTTAGTATAATTATAGTTATAACTTTCTTGACCATCCAATTAGAAAAGTAGAGTTCTAGAACGTTTCGACTACCATTTACCCTTACATACTATATAGGTTTTGGGTGTGTTCTGGGATCTGTCTAGATATGTAGAAAGTTTCGGTCATTGAATCTTCGACCCTGTAGTAAGTTGATATCACTGCTTACCTTATTATTCTGTTCAATGAGAATTGTTTTAATGTTATAGTGTTCGAAAGCTTCTATTAAAACTCGAAAATCTTTCCGAAGTCTGCACTAAAATCAACCAGCAACTTTCTGGTTATTTGACAGATGGTATTTATTGATACCTCATCAATAATGTAGGGTTGTTTCATTTAAACTATGAAGTGTTTAAATATTTTCTGCTGCGATACTAGCGAATTCTCCTACCTATTTAGATACCAAATCACTCGAAATGTTCTCGTGTGTAGTCTATTAGATTAGCTTCAGGGTATATGAGTAGTCATTTCGCTACATAGGTTTCTTACAACATTTGTAGATGACATTCTACATTACCTTCGTGTTGCATGGATAGCCTATTTTCCGCATTATCTATGTTCTACTTTCAGAACCCATATTCCAACATTACTCTTTGCGTTACAACCTTAGTGAATGAACGATCTGCATTAAAATTTACCTCCGCATTAACACCATTCTACACTGTTATCCTACTCTTCGTTATGCATGCACGAGAGCATTAAGTTAAATAATTACCATTGACAGCCTACTTTCCACATACTTTCAATTATAAATCTATAAGCCTTACTTCATTAACTTTGCATTACAACCTTACTGAACTGACTGTCTAATTACATTTACCTCCGTCTTAACACATTCTACACTGTTAGACTACTCTTCGTTCTGCATGCACTACTGCTTTGTCAGAGTTAATTACAATATGCAGCCTACTTTCCACATAATCTCTATTCTACATGCATAAGCCATACTTCATTGCCTTTGCATTAAAAACTTACTGAACTGACTCTCTAATTATATTTACCTCCGTCTTAACAACATTCTACACTGTTAACCTACTATTCGTTCTGCATCCACTACCGTTTTCAGACATTTAATTACCATACACAAGCTACGTTCCACATAATCTCTCTTCTACATGCCTAAACCATACTTCACTGATCTTTGCGTTTGAGCCTTAACGAACTAACTGTCTAATTACATTTACCTCCACCTTAACACCATTCTACACTGTTAGTCTACTCTTTGATCTGCAGGCACTACCGTTTATGATCAGTCAATTACCATACATAGCCAACTTTACACATGATCTCAATTCTGCATGTAAAACCCATGCTTCATTAATTTTGCATTAAAACCTTACTGAACTTACTGTCTAAATACATTTACCTCCGCCTTAACCCCATTCTACACTGCTAGTCTACTCATCGTTCTGCATGCGCTACCGCATCGAATCAGTTAATTACCATTCACAGTCTACTTTATATGTTCTATATGCATAACCAAAACAAAATTGCGTTTTACATTACAGCCTTAATGAACGGACTGCACTCATTACATTTACCACCCGCCTTAGCTGCGTCCTACATGACAACCCTTACAGCTATAGTATCGGAACGCCCTTAACAGAAAATGTGGTAGCGATTTTAGTTAATCCTAGTAGGTTCGAATTCAATTCCCTATGTGGGATTATAATTTTCATTTATATAAATTCCTTCTGATCACGATATGGCCCCTACGTTCGGTTAGAATTAGGTACCAGAAATATTACATAAGAGGTAAAGGCGATCGGTGCGATGGGTTAACAACCTTATCGCCATCCTGTGCTACAGTGTTGAAATCTAAGAACCCTGTTATTTAGTGTGTTTGCTATATTTTCGGGCTAATTGTTTTGACCTGATGGGTGAACGAACTATTCGTGTAAGTAGGTCATTAACGCTAATGTAGTTGACATGAGGCATGTACAGGTTCCTAAGATGGTTTGCCATTTTATCCGTGTAAAGAAATTTTAATGTTTGAACGTGTGGAATGAATATATTTAGTCATTAAGCTACTCGGGTGCGGAAATGAATACCACGGCGCATCAGTTAGTAACTACCTGTCAAAACATGTGCATGGAGTGTAACTCGGGTGGCAACTTTGTATATGTACCGCTACCGCGTATTCTAAAACTAAAACATTTAATCTTCAAAAGTGATGCTGATCGCATGGGCTGAGCACGTAATACCAGATGCCTGAGGTTCATCGGTCATTCCAGAACGGAGGGACTTTAGTGTGGAACTTTCTTTATGTCACCTTTGCAGCTCCCAGAATTTGGAGATGGCACCTAGATTTTAGAAAATTTTTATACCGGTTAAATGTGTCGAGTAGTCCATGATATAAACTGGCACTGCGCATATCTGTTACCTTAAAAAATGGGTACTTATTTTGTGCAATAAAGGATTCCATACTTAATAGTCACATATGTGCAGTACATAATGGCACTAACGTCTGTACATAATTTATTGAAATTATGTTGCTTTTTAATTTTTGTGGTGGGACAGACCTTTCAGTAATTGTGTCTATCACAGCGTGTCGTCGTAGTACTTCTACCGCCGTAGAAGGAATTAGAGAAGACTTGGGTAGAAAATTGTACAAGCCGGAGTCTATTGACACACGTATAGAGGTGGTGCCGCTACGTTCCCTGTGCACGGTACTGTTGCTGTTGCGTTCCCTGGGCACGGTACCGGTGATGTTGCGTTCCCTGGGCACGGTACCGGTGATGTTGCGTTCCCTGGGCACGGTAGCGGTACCATTGTGTCTCTGTGCACGGTACCGGTGATGTTGCGTTCCTTGGGCACGGTAGCGGTACCATTGTGTATCTGTGCACGGTACCGTTGCTGTTGCGTTCCCTGGGCACGGTACCGGTGATGTTGCGTTCCCTGGGCACGGTACCGGTGATGTTGCGTTCCCTGGGCACGGTAGCGGTACCATTGTGTCTCTGTGCACGGTACCG
>Ga0131853_10027611_pt1 | contig 10181 bp, 12 predicted proteins | sample TergutLab28metaG_FD_92764 | JGI IMG/M metagenome (GOLD analysis project Ga0131853, IMG submission 92764) | Labiotermes labralis P1 segment gut microbial communities from Petit-Saut dam, French Guiana - Lab288 P1 (version 2) (version 2) | ecosystem: Host-associated > Arthropoda: Insects >... | reverse complement strand
ACGCCGTGTGCCGCTAGGTGTAGTAGGCATGATTTACGAAGCCAGGCCAAATGTAACTGTAGACTGCTTTGGACTGTGCTTTAAATCCGGCAACAGCTGTATTTTGCGGGGCGGTTCAGAGGCTTTCAACTCAAATATAGCCTTGGTTACAGTGTTACAAAATAAGCTGCAAGAGCTTGGTCACCCTCGCACATTATTGCAATATATAACCGACCCATCCCGAGAGGTAGCACGTCAATTTATGGGATTGCGGCAGTATGTAGACGTACTTATTCCCCGGGGCAATGTAGGCTTAATTAACACCGTTGTAGAAAACAGCACCATCCCTGTAATAGAAACTGGCATAGGCAACTGTCATATTTTTGTAGACGAGTCTGCAGACTTAGAAAACGCCATAGATATAATAATAAACGCTAAAACCCAAAGGCCAAGTGTATGTAACGCTTGCGAAAAGCTGCTGATTCATAAAAAAATATCCGATAGCTTTTTGCCTCGCATTTGCAAAGCTTTGGCTGACCACGGCGTAGAAGTACGCGGTGATGGAGGTATTGCGGCCACCGAGGAAGATTGGCATACCGAATATCTGGATTTAACCATAGCCATAAAAGTAGTAGAAGGCTTAGATGAAGCCATATCTCATATAGGCCAATACTCTAGTGGGCATACAGATGCGATACTTACAGAATCTTATCAAAATGCCCAGCGTTTTGTTGCTGAAGTCGATTCTGCCGCCGTATTTGTAAATGCATCCACTCGTTTTACTGATGGAGAGGAATTTGGACTTGGCGCGGAGATTGGAATAAGCACACAAAAACTACATGCCAGAGGCCCAATGGGACTAAAGGCTTTAACTACTACTAAATTTGTCGTTTTTGGAAATGGGCAAATTAGATAATTTTTTATTGAGGGGAGAACTTTCATGACTAAATCAAGAAAATTTGACAAAAATGCCACTGCCGCACGCTTTTTGCTAGGGGGCATAGGCACAGGCAACATTTCTCTTAACCAAAACGCTCGCTTTTGCGACTTCGAGCTATTTAACAAACCCAACAAAGGCTTTAACAGCCCCTACACATTTTTTGCTGTACGCACAGAAGATTCCGAGGGCAAAATACACGCCAAAGCCTTAGAATCTCAACTTAGCCCACCTCACGATAGGTCTCATGGTGCGTACTCTGTAGATGTAGGCGGCCTTGCACGTTTTCGTAATTCAGAAATGAGCGGCAATTACCCATTTGTTAACTATAAGCTGTGGGATGAGAAAATGCCCATTGAAGCCGAACTGCTGGCCTTTACCCCAATGATACCGCTGAACACAGACGATTCCTCTTTGCCAGCGGCAGTGCTTCGCTATAAAATCAAAAATACATCCAGCGCGCCACTGAATGTAAGCGTCGCAGGCTCTTTTGCCAACTTGTGCAACTTGGTGGGGGCAAATGTTTTTATGAACCCCATCTACGATGGCGAAAGTATCAATAAATATGTAGAACGGGGAAGCCACCGCGGCATACAGTTTTTACCTGGAGGCAAAAAAGAAAGCGATATTGACTATTTTGAGATGTCTTTTTTGACCACAGAAAATCAAGGCGTAAGCTATCTGGATGACTGGAACGAGGGTGCTTGGTGGGACGGACTGCAAGATTTTTGGAACGACTTTACACAAGATGGTGAACTAACCCCCGGACGCACTCTGCAAGGCAAAGGGAACATTTTGCACAAAAGCCAGGTTTCTGTGGCATCTCTTTGCGTAAAAAAAGAAATACCAGCAGGAGAATCTGCAGAATTTGAATTTATCATAAGCTGGTACAGGCCAAACCGTGTACACTCGTGGTATAAGGATGACGACACTGTAAAAGCCCCAGCATGCTGCCCGCCTGGCAGCGATTGTTGCCCGCCTGAATCCAGCCAAATTATTCGCAACTATTATGCAAAGTTTGGCCGTGCCTTAGATAGTGCCGCCTACTTAATCAATAACCTGCCAAGGCTGGAAGAAGAAAGCCGCCGCTTTGCCAATGCCCTAATGTCCAGCACTTTACCGGAGTATGTGCTAGATGCCGTTTCATCTAACATCACGGTAATAAGAAGCACCACCTGCTTTAGAGTGGAAGACGGAACATTCTTTGCCTGGGAAGGCTGCCACGATCAAATGGGATGCTGTGACGGCAACTGTACCCATGTGTGGAACTACACACAAACCATGGCATTTTTATTTCCAGAGTTGGAACGCTCTATGCGCAAAACAGAGTTTTTGTACGAAACAGCCGAAGATGGCCATATGAATTTTAGGGCAAGAATCTACTTGGATTCTGCCCCAGAAGATATGTCCCCTGCCACGGATGGGCAGTTAGGCGCAGTAATACGCCTATACAGAGATTGGCTGCTTTGCGGCGATGACAACTTCCTAAAAGAACTGTGGCCTAATGCTAAAAAAGCTTTAGAATATGCTTTCACTTATTGGGATACAGACGGCGACGGCCTTATGGACGGCGAACAACATAACACCTACGATATAGAATTTTACGGCGTTAGCAGTATGTTAAACTCAATATTTTTTGCCGCATTAAAAGCGGGAGAAAATATATGCCGCTATCTAGGTGATACAGCTAGTGCAGATAAATACGCCGAAGTATACAAAAAAGGAGCCGCAAAGCTGGACGAGCTTACCTTTAACGGCGAGTATTACGAGCAAAAAATTGAAGATGTAAACGAGTACAAATATCAATACGGAAAAGGATGCTTAGCTGATCAATTGCTTGGCCAACAGCAGGCTCATGTATGCAAACTTGGTCATTTAATGAAGCCAGAGCATGTAAAATCTGCAGTGCATTCCATTTTCAAATATAATTTTTTAGACGATTTTAGTGATTTTAACAATCTACAGCGTATGTATGCGTTAAACCAAAATAGCGGACTGCTTCTATGCTCTTGGCCAAGAGGGGAAAGACCGGATATCCCATTTGTATATAGCGATGAAGTATGGACAGGCATAGAGTATCAAGTGGCCAGCCACCTAATATACGAAGGCTGCGTAGAAGAGGGGTTAAAAATAGTAGAGGCCGTAAGAGAGCGTCATGACGGCATAGAGCGCAGCCCTTGGAACGAGGTTGAATGCGGACATCACTATGCCCGCTCTTTGGCTAGCTACGGGGTGTTACTTGCATTAACAGGCTTCCATTGTGATGCTGTTAATAAAGTGCTAAGTTTTAAACCTGCTGTTACTCAGCCTGATTTTAAAGCCTTCTTCTGCTGTGCTGAGGGCTGGGGAATTTATCATCATACTGATAAACGAATCGAATGCCTCTATGGGGATTTAAGTAATTACAAGGTTGTGATTGAATGAAAACTTACCAACTAAAAAAGCTTCAGGTAGATAGCGTAGACCTTAAATGCCTGATAATAAGCCGTGGTGTAAAGGTTGATAAGTCTGTTTACAAATGGGCTAATCAGCAAAATGGAGATACTCGTAATGCTAGGCTTGATATTAATCCGCTTTGCTGCAACTGCATGATATTAAGTTGTGGCACAGTTGTGCAATTGACTGATACTAAGTTTCATTTACAGTATTTATCTGGTATTTTAAGCTGGGATAATATCAAGCTGTTGCGTAATATAAGTGATTTCGCCACGCCGTTTGCCCTTCGTATGCGAAAAGGTAAACCGATCTTGTTTTACGAGGGGGAGGAAGTTGACGAGGTAAGCTTTCCACACGCCAGTGATTTTTATAAACAGAAAACGGAACACGGTTTGCCGTATATCGGCAATGCTGTGATACAGGGCATAGATTGGGCAGCCTTCCAATGTCTATGGCCATGTGAGTTTGCTGCTGGGGGCGAAACCTGTCAATTTTGTTTTTCTGGCGGAGATTTTGAAAATATGGTTAAGCAGGGCAAAAAACTTCCGTCAGCAGTATCCCCAGAAGATTTTTGCGAAATACTAAGCTATGCAATGTACCACGACGATGTAAGCTGTTTGCAGATTACTGGCGGCTCTACTTATGATGGCAATAGCGAGGCAAAGCACATCATGGAGTATCTTAATATTATCGAAGATATTTTTTTGGAGGAGGTTTTGCTATACATTACCCCTCCAAAGGATACCGAAATTGCCGATAATTATTTGGTATCAGGTGCAACTCGCATAGCTTGTAGCCTAGAGGTATGGGATATAGCAAAGGCAAAAGAGATAACACCTGGCAAAATTAATCGCGTAGGACGAGAAGCTTATCTTAAAATGCTAGAACATATTGCCCAAAAGTTTGGGCCTGCAAAGGCCTTTTCTAATTTTATTATTGGGATAGAAGCGTTTGAAAGCTTGGCAGAGGGTGCAACATGGTTAGCGGAGCGGGGAATATTGCCAACTGCTTCAATTTGGATGCCAATGGGTAGACCAGTGCAAGGGAATATGAAACCACCTGAGTTAGATTATTATAAAAGAACCAAGGAACATTTTGCTGAGTTGTATACAAAATATAAGTTGTCGCCACCAGCAAACCACGGGCTTAATGTTTGTATCGAGAGGGATGTTTGGAACTGGGCGCACTAAACAAAAAAATAACGGACACTTTTTTAGCTATCCGTTATTTTTTTATTTACTTTTTAACAACAGGTATATAAATATCACAAGTAACTTCATCTTTCATCATAATTTCACAATCATAAAACTCAAAATCTACACAACCAGGAGCATATTCATAGCCCGACGATGGAAACCATTCGTCCATAATATATGCCCATGTGCCTTGGATACTATCAGAAAAACCTTCAGCATTGCTAGGTGGTGATGTAAATACAGCATAGGTTGCTGGTGGAAGTTCGTAAGTCTTAAAATCATTTGAGACATCTGCGCCATCCTTGACTTCCACACCTATTACATATAAAAACCCTCCTGTTTCTGGGTCTTCTGGGAAACATGCACCATACTCATTATGGCTTTTTTCTATCCCTGCTTCGTGCAGCTTTTTTGAGCGTCCATCACTTAGATAAGATTGCCAAAAAGCAGGTATCTCATTCATATTCTCGTTTTTGTTAGTGCTTGTTATTAATTCGTAACCAACAAGTTTAATTGCATCAAGCGTTACTAGTTTAGGCTCCATTACAATTCCTCCAATCTGATAATTGTTGTTCATACGCACAATATTTGGGAGGGGTGGTCTGTTCGAAAATTGCTGATAGTTATTTTTGTTTTACATTTGCATAGCTAATACTACGCTTCTCTGCACAAAAAACAAAGTATCCATCATGCTCACTTACTTTAACCCCACCAAATATAGCAGCAAGTTTATTCTTATACCAATCCTTCCGCTTAGTAACCATGAGCATCTCTCCACCTATTTTTAGGCGATTAAAACCCTTTTCGATAAAATGCTTAGGGACAGAAAAATCTGCATGATAAGGTGGATTGGAAAGTATGAGGCTAAAGTCTTTATCATCTATACTTCTAAATCCATCGCTTAACACGATTTTCACTTCGGCTGCATTGTTTCTTTCAGCGTTCTTTTTTAATAATTTTATACACTTCTCGTCTATGTCGCTCATCACAACATTTTGTTGTCCTATCAGCTTAGCAGCGTAAATACCCACTACACCATATCCGCAGCCCAAGTCCAGCAGTTTATCATCAGCAGAAAGATTTGTTGCCGAAAGCATGGCAAGAGTTCCCTTGTCGATGTTATGAGGGGAAAATACGGTATTTGATGTTTCAAAGGATAGTTGTATGCCGTTTATATTTACTTCTTTAATCAATCTGCTTCAGGCCTTTCCAATTACATCATTCTAAAATATCTGAATGTGTACCAGTTTCAGATAGTATAAGAGTCAAAAGCCCTTTATCAATCTTGTAAATCAATACCCAATCGCTTTGTATGTGGCAATCCCTATATCCGTATTTATCACCACGAAGAGGATGGTCACGATACTTTGGTGCAAGTGTTTTACCGTCAAGCAGTATATCTACGACTTCTTTAAAGCGGTTCATATCGTATCCACGCTTTTTAAGCATTTTTAGTTGCCGCTTGATTCTATTTGTATAATAGGGTGTGTACTTCATATACCCAAAGACCTCCACAAATCTTCTTTTGTAGAAAAGGGTCCAACAAGTTCTTCTTCACCGTTTTCAATACTCTCTATAAAGGCAAGGCTTTCTTGTTTTGGATTATGATTATATGCTACAACATCAAATGGTAAGCTGCGCTGTATTCTAATTTGGTGTAATAATAAGTTAAATGCATCGCTAAAAGATAAACCCATTGCATCTAGTATCATGCCAGCTTGCTCCTTAACCTCCGAATTTACTCTAAGGTTTATGGTAGCATTTTTACTCATATCATCAGCTCCTTAATTACGTTTTAGCACATATAGTGTACAATGTCAATATTTTTGCTTGTTGAAAAGTTCTTCTGTGAGTTTAGCCCAATCCTCCAAGCTAAACTCTTCACCTCGTACATTTTCAGAAAACCCACATCTTTTTAATATTTCACCAAGCTCTTCCTTACTAAACGGATAAATCTCCTCACTAAACAATGCATTAACCAATGTTTTTCTTCTCTTTCCAAATCCAGCTTTAATATTAGTAAAAAGAGCCTTTTTATCCACACTAACAGGAGGCTCTTTACGCACAGTTAAATGCACAACTGCCGATCCCACTTGTGGCCTTGGAATAAAAGAGTTTGGCGGCACATTAGCTGCAATCTCTGCCGTAGCATAGTATTGCACAGCCAAAGAAAGTGCACCATAAGCCTTAGAGCCTGGCTCTGCCGCCATACGCTGAGCTACCTCTTTTTGAACCATAACAGTGATAGATTGAAAGTGGTAATTTTCTAGCAGATGCATTAAAATTGGGGTAGTAATATAATAAGGAAGGTTGGCAACTACTTTATTTATATGATCTGGGATAGAATAATCCATGATATCGCTATGGATAAATTCTACATTATTTTCACTAGAGAAAGTTTCTCTTAATACTTCAATCAAACGCTTGTCTAGTTCTACAGCAATTACTTGTTTTGCGTGTTCTGTCAGTGCTTGTGTAAGGCCGCCTAAGCCTGGGCCAACTTCTAATACAATATCTTCTGATCCTATATCTGCTGCTCTAACTATTTTGCCAAGCACATGTTGATCTATCAAGAAATTTTGCCCTAAAGACTTCCTGGCTCCTAGGCCGTACTTTTCTAAGATGGATCTTGTACCTGCATTTGTTGCAATTTTCATATAAACACCTCTATTGAGATTATACCACAAAGGATGATATCTATGTTTCAATTACTAATCACCCCCATTATCGGGGCAATTATAGGGTACAGTACTAACTGGCTAGCTATTACAATGCTGTTTAGGCCACATAGGCCTGTATATGTTTTTGGTATGCGTCTTCCTTTTACCCCAGGAGTTATTCCTAAAGAGCGCTCTAGGCTGGCTAAAAGCATAGCTGCAACCGTAGGGCAGCATGTTCTTACGCCTGAGATGATATCTAAAAAGCTAGCCTCATCGCCCCTTATGAAAAGTGGCTTAACAGAGATAACTGCTGCTATTCATAGTCATCTTCCATTGCTAGATCAGCTTGATGATAAAGGCCCTGCTATGGTAAAAAATCTTATACAAGAGCATGTGGGGCGGCTGGCTGGTGCATTTTTGGATTCTAAAAAAATATACGAAAGTATCAAAAAAGGCTTAAGTGATTACGTTACTAATGAAGAGAACATTAGAAACCTGAGTGAAGAAATAGAAAAAGCGCCCATGGTGGCAGCTGCATTAGAAAAAGCGGCCGAACATGTGGCGCAAAATATAAATATTGAAGCTATGGTAGAAGAACAAATTAATAGCTTTGAACCTGCAGAGGCAGAGGCTATTATAATGTTCGTTATTCGTAGAGAGCTTCGTATTGTTATGGCTTTAGGTGGGGTACTAGGTTTTATAATTGGCTGGATACCAGCTTTTCTAGCATAAAAGCGCTTTTATCAGAAGTATCAACGAGAATGCTATTCAACTAAAGCTAACAAATCCGCCTTAGAAATTGCACCTTGGGCTCTTTTATACATAGAACCATTTTTAAACGAGATAATATTTGGGATACTCATTACTTGGTAAGCACTGGCTATGCCTTGGTTGTGATCTACGTCAACCTTGCATACCAAAACTTCTCCATCTCTCTCGGAAGATATCTCTTCTAAGGTTGGAGCTATCCTCTTGCATGGTTTGCACCAGTCTGCATAAAAGTCTACAAGTACTGGTACTGTGCTGTTTTTTACTATTTCTTCAAAATTGGTGGTGTTTAAAGCTTGAACTGCCATTGCATTCCCTCCTGGATTTATACTACATATGAGCTAACAGTATAAGTCTAGTATGTGTACATGTCAATGAACATATTAGACTATAAAAATGCAAATTTAAGCAAAAAAATTTACCCAATCGTCAACTTGGAATATTTTAATGGTTGACGATTTGCTGTCTTTCTGCTATGCTCCTCAATAACATTATCGAGGAGGAATATTATAATGAACCAAAACTTAAACTCTATACGAAATTTATGTTATATTGGAATTTTTGTGGCGATTATTTCTGTGCTTTCGCAGATTGCTATCCCTTTGCCTGGCGGCGTACCAATGACATTGGGTACATTTTCTATTGCATTTGCCGCTGCTATTTTGGGGGCTAAAAGAGGAGCTACTGCTGCTATAGTATATGTGTTGCTTGGCACAATTGGTGTACCTGTTTTTGCAAATTTTAACGGGGGATTTCATGCGGTTTTGGGGCCGACGGGGGGATTTATCCTGTCATATCCTATAATGGCATTTATAATTGGCTTTGGTGCAGATAAAAAAAGAGCCACAAGGTTATGGCTCGCTTTTGCATTGGTGATTGGGTCGTTGGTTAATCTTTCTATGGGTACTGTTCAGTTTGCGTTTGTAGGAGAGCATAGTTTGATGACAGCGTTTAGGTTTGCGTTTGCTCCGTTTATTGTTGTGGAGATGGTTAAGATGGGGATGGTGTTTTTGATTGCCCCTGAGGCTAAGCGGCTTGTTTGGAGATAGATAGGTTTTTCTTTGCACCTATAAAATATAAAAAAGATAAAGATAAATAAATGATTCCTGCAATAACTATTGCAAGTCCGTAAAAAATGCCATCAAAAAAAATCGCTGCCATTAAAAATGTTACAATTGCTAAGACAAGTAATCCTAAGGATAAAATCCATAAAAACTCTGACATGTGAAGCTTAGAACGATATATTATCCCCAGTAAACCAGCAAAAAACCAATAAAGATTTGAGACAAACTGATATCCAAAGTAAATTCCCCAAGATATGCCAGATTCTATGGGTAATTCAGTATTTAAGTAATCGGTTTCTATAAGTCCCAAAATAGCCCCTCTAATCTCAAAGATAGCTATGATAATCATTATAATTCCTGTTATTAGCAGATATTTTCTTCCTGGTGCATTAGTCATAAAAATATTCCCCCATGATAATTGTTAATTATTAAGTAATATAGCACACAGCCAATTTCTATGCAATTTTAACTAAAATTAGTTTGCAAATATACCTATTATCTACTATAATAAATGTGTATCGAAATCGCATATTTAATGCGAAAAGAAAGGGAGGATAGTATGGTAAATTTATGTATTGCTTTGTTAGTTGTTGGTGTCGCCCTTTTACTTTTAGAGATGTGGTTGCCTGGCATTGAGGTTTTTGCTATAACTGGGCTAATTGCACTTGCAATCTCTGCAGTGTTGGCTATTATATACGTGTCTAACGGCTGGTTTATAGTGGCAGGCCAAGTGCTTATTATTGCAGGATTTTTGCGCTATATGTACCTTTTTATGAAGCGAAAACAATTACAAGGTAAACTTATTTTAAGTGATACTTTAGAGGAACTTCAAGTAGACGATGTAAGCCAACTTGTTGGAAAAGAAGGTTTAGCCGTAACTACCCTTAGGCCTTATGGCGAGGCTGATTTTAACGGCGTGCGTTTAGAGGTAAGCTCTGACGGACCTATGATTAAAGAAAATACAAGGGTAAAGGTTGTAGAAACCGAAGCCCGTAAGATTATTGTAAACGCAGTTGAAGCAGTTAATTAAAATATAATTATTACGAAAGGGGTATGTTATGACAAATTTACTTTTTGCCACACCAATGTTTACTGGATTAGGAGAGGCTTTTTTACTGATAATAGCTTTGGCAGCCTTTTT
>Ga0131853_10027607_pt1 | contig 10181 bp, 9 predicted proteins | sample TergutLab28metaG_FD_92764 | JGI IMG/M metagenome (GOLD analysis project Ga0131853, IMG submission 92764) | Labiotermes labralis P1 segment gut microbial communities from Petit-Saut dam, French Guiana - Lab288 P1 (version 2) (version 2) | ecosystem: Host-associated > Arthropoda: Insects >... | reverse complement strand
ATGTCTGTCTATTGGTTTTCCCTGCCAGAAAACAATTCCCGTTTCTCTCCAGTCATAGTCTGAATTAAACTTTGAATAATAGCAGTCCATTCCGCTCATTTTCAAGATAAGGTTCTGTTCTTTTCTATTTGGGAATTTTATTCCTTGAAACACCGCCTCGATGCTTGCACAGTTTTTGCCTTTAAATCTAAACTCATATGGGTATAAATTCGAAAGCGTTCGGCTAAGCCCTTTTGCTTTATAGCCAACGTTTATAAAACCCTTGCCGCTCGAAACCAACTCACCTTCTTTTGTTTGCACCATCTCAGCACCAAAAAAGTGTGCACCGTTCTTTTCGGTGGTTTTGATTTCGTTGAATTTAAAAGTCTTTCTAAATTCTCTAAACTGTTTCAATTCTTTTTTAAACATACTACAGATACTCTATATTTTTTGTTTTAATCTCAAACTTGTTCCAAGGTGTTGCTTCAATATCTGGGTAACTCACAAACATCATTTCTTCTTTAGACACTGGGTGAATGAAACTCAGTTTATATGCCCAAAGTGCCATTTCTTCTTTTTCTCTCTTCCCGTATTTCACATCGCCCCAAATTGGCGTGCCTGCTTCTTTAAGCTGAACACGAATTTGATGACTTCTGCCAGTAATCAATTTAACCAAAACCAAATTCTCTTTCCCTGCGGATTGCAAAACATTATAATTCAAAGTCGCAACCTTGCTTCCAAAAATATTATAGTTATAAACCTTAACCTCATTCTTTGCTTCATCTTTCACAAGATAGTGCGTAAGCGTTGCGTTTGGCTCTTTAAGTTCCCCCACCGTCACAGTCAAATATTTCTTTTCAATAACATCATTTTGCATTTGTTCAGTCAATCTCTCAGTCGCCTTTGAAGTTTTTCCAAGCACCATAAGCCCGCCAGTTTGCCTATCTAGCCTATGAACCATGCCAAGATACACATTTCCTGGTTTTTCGTATTTAGCTTTTAGATAGTCTTTAGCTATGTCAACAACAGAAGCGTCGCCCGTTTGGTCGCCTTGACTTAAAACACCTTGCGGTTTTATGATGACCATAATATGATTGTCTTCGTATACAACTTGCAATTCTTGCTTTTCCATATTCTTTATTCTAGCATATTCTTTTAATTTACGCTACGCTAGATTTCTCCGCTTCGGTCGAAATGACACATAAATCATTGCATTAAACAAATATGCGTGTTAAAATACAATACTGCACTATGCGGGGAGTTGGCCGTTCCCTATATCCCAAACCGGCCCTATGGGGAGCAGAAGGCTAGGCGCGAGGGCAATTAGAAATGCAAGTGGCGCTTGGCGGTGTTGATTATAAGGTCTTATGCAATTTGGATTTGTGAATCGTGTCAGGATGGGAACATAGCAGCACTAAGCGAAATACCGGATGTGCCATAAGGTGGCTTTATATGAGCCGTCAGGTGCATTACTACATTTTGAGTTGCCACCCAACCTAGATGTGCAGTACCACACAAAAAAAACCTCCCGATGGGAGGTTTTTCTTTTAACCAAATATTCCTAAAGTGCTCAGCCAATAACTTACCCCACCAATTGCTCCAATTGTTGCAAAAACAACTCCTGTAGTGATTAGTTTCTTTCTTGTGTTGAACTTCTTTTCCAGACCAACAACTTCTGCATTGAATCTGTTTTGAAGAGAAATCAACACACCCATTGCTTGCGACTTTTCTTCTTTGCTTTGAGCCAAATCCATCGCGTGCGTTGCATAGCCTGTGTTTACACGCATATATAGTTTCTTGTCTTTAATAAGTCTAAACACAACATATCTTTGAACTGGTGTAAGCCTTATGCTTCTTAGATATTTTTTAATTTTTCCGTCTGAAACATCACCATTAATCAGCATCAAGTTTACATCTGCGTTATATATGCTTACAACGTTTTGTTGCATAATGCTAATCTGTGCTTTCCCAAGCCATGCCGCTGCATTGTTCTTGTTCTTTTCAATCATCTCGTTGAAACACACGAGTGCAGATTTCTGGTCGCCTTTGTCTAAAAACAAATATGCTTCTCTTAAAAGTGCAGTGGCTGCCATATCGTTTCCACCTGTATAGTTTTCCCAACCATGTGGAATTTGAGGTTTGCTTGCTTCTGCTTCCTTTCTTCTTGCCGCCCCACGTGCTGCATCTCTTGCTTCAAGAAGACTGAATGTGTTGTTGCATTCAGGGCATAAAAAACGACCGTCTGCCCCACGTGCACTGCTGCTTGTTATGTTATGCCCACACAGCGGACAATTTACGCTAATCGCTAAGCCCATTTTTTTTCCTTTAATATAAACTTAGAATTTGGTTTCTAGTTCGTTTCTCTTTTCTTTGTTTAATTCTATCATAACTTTTTTAAACTTAGCAATTGAAACAGCCTCAATTTGAGCCCCACCTCTAATCTTCAAATTGACAGTTTTAGACTCCATTTCCTTCTCGCCAACAATCACAGTGTATGGAATTCTTTCCTGACGATAGAATTGAATCTTTCCACCAAGTCTTTCACTTGTTGAATCAATGTCCACCCTTATTCCAACTTCTCTTAAATCTGTTGCAAGTTTTTCTGCAAATTTAATAACTTTCTTGTTTGAAGTTTCGTCTGTTGAAACCGCCACCGCAATTCCAACTTGCTTGTGCATCATCCAGAATGGCAAATCTCCAGCATATTTTTCAATAAGACTAGCAAGAGTTCTTTCATAGCACCCTAAACTTGTTCTGTGAATAATCACAGGAACTTCTTTCTTCCCTTCTTTGTTTGTAAACTCCATGCCAAACTTTGCACCAGATACTGTGTCTAGTTGAACTGTGATGATTGTGTCTTCTTTTCCAAACACGTTCTTTGTCTGAATATCAAGTTTTGGACCATAGAATGCCGCTTCGCCTTCTGCTTCATAGTGTGGAAGTCCAATTTCGTTTAGAATTCTTCTAAGACGTGCTTGGTTCTTTTTCCACTCTTCATCTGTTCCAATATATTTTTTCATGTTTTCTGGGTCGCGTTTAGACAACCTGAAATACACATCGTCTTCAAGACCAAGTGTCTTAAACATAAACTGAGTCAGTTTCACCGCTTCTTTAAACTCGTGGTCTGCTTGGTCGTCTGCACAAATGATGTGCCCTTCGCTTAAAGTAAACTGCCACATTCTTGTCAGACCATGAAGTTCACCTGCTGCTTCTTTTCTAAAAAGGATTGCAGACTCGTTCATTCTCAGTGGCAAATCTCTATAACTATGCGCTTTTGCCAAAAACACTGGATATTGGAATGGGCAAGTCATTGGTCTTAGAGCGTATTTCTTTTCATTCCCACAGTCGACAATAAACATGTCTTCTTTATATTTTTGCCAGTGTCCAGAAATTTCGTATATATCAGACTTTCCAAAAAGCGGAGACTGAGTTAGAACATAACCTCTTCTTTCTTCTTCATCTTCCACAAAACGTTTTAGAATTTGAACAACCTTTGCACCCTTTGGCATAAGAACAGGCAAACCTCTGCCGATATGTTCATTTGTTGTAAAATATCCTTGCTCTCTTCCAATTTTGTTGTGGTCGCGTTTTTTTGCTTCTTCAACTTTTTCTATATGAGCTTTCAACTCTTCTTTTGTGTTGAATGCATAGCCATAAATTCTTGTCAGCATTGGGCGTTTTTCATCGCCCTTCCAATAAGCACCGTTTATTGCATGAAGTTTAAAGCCCATGCCCTTAAGTTCTTTTGTGCTTCCAACATGTGGTCCTACGCAAACATCATCAAACAACGATTCATCACCTTTCAAGTCAGCCAAAGCATATGCCGTAACTTTTTCCTTTCTAGCGATAATATCATTGATAACTTCAAGTTTATAAGTCTCGCCTTTAAACTCTTTTTTCATAATTTCGTTAGTTCCACCATCAACACGTAGACTCAAAAACGATGCATCTTTGTTTATAATCACGCGCATCTCGTTTTCAATTTTTTCCAAATCTTTCATTTCAACAACTTCTTTTCCAAAATCGAAGTCGTAGTAGAACCCACCATCAATTGCAGGTCCGAACCCAAACTTAACACCTGGGTATAATTTCTTTACAGCCGCTGCCATCACGTGTGCAAGGCTGTGCCTTTTGATTTCTATATCTTTATATTCCATTATATTTTTCCTTTACTCTTATTTTTTATTATATCACAGAAAGGGTGAACAACTATCATGTAGCAAATTGCGAGAAAATTTTTTGTGCAGTTTTTTAATTATCCCGAGCGAAACATTCTTATTCTGTTCAAACTCCTAGCGGGAGTGAAAAGAAAATTATTCAGAAAAAATACAATCGCGTGGGAAATTTAAAAAACCAGCAAAAGAATTTTTGCTAGCAATTTGGGGTGAACAGTCATTCACCCTATCTCGTTGTTGTTGTTTTTTTATAAAACTTATCAGTCGCCGATGCTTCGTATCTCACATGCGGACTATATTGTCTTCTTCTTGTATTTAAATCTTTTGCATTCAGTTTAGAATTCAATCTTGCACTGTCCATGTTTATTTCAATCACGTCGTCGTCAGCAAGGAACGCAAGGTCTTGCTGCTCATATGCTTCTGGTCCAATTTCTGAAACCACAAGTCCACCAAAAAGACTGCTGCTCTTTCCGTCAGTTATAACCGCAACATCTGTCTCAAGCCCTGCTGCCCTGATTGCCGCTTGAACATATGTTATTGCAACTTTTCCTGGTCCACCTTTTTGTCCAAGGTTTCGAACGACAACCACAGTTCCCTTCTTAACACGCCCTGCATAAATTGCGTGACACGCTGTCTCTTCGCCTTCAAAAACCATAGCGTATCCGCTAAATCCATTTAACCCTTTAAACAAAGTTGTACGTCTCAAAAACGCGCCTTTCTCTGCAATTGTTCCACCCATAACAAGAAGTGGATTGTCTGAAAGAAGCATTTCTTTTTCTCCATCAAGAATGATGTGTTTTTCAAAAACTTTTGTTCTCTTAATTTCAAGACTCATGCTTTCGCCGTCATAGTCTAGAGCTTTGTCATTTAGCTTGCCAATCTTCAAAAGCCTGCTTAGAACGCCATAAACGCCCCCTGCTGCGTGAAAATCGTGCATGAAGATGTTTTCACTGATTGGATAAATCGACGCTAGGAACGGCGTTTTATCGCTTATTTCTTCAATCTGTTTGAGACTGATTTCAACGTTTAAAGCTGCACCAAATTCTCGAATAAAACTGATTGTGTTTGTGTCTGCTCCAATAGCCAAAACAAGGCTTATTGCGTTTTGGAAATTTGCTCTTGTCAGAATTTTTTTAGGGCTGATTTGCTCCTTTGCCATTCTCACAATTGCTCTTCCTGTTTCTGTTGCAATTTTCTTTCTTTCTGCACTTCCGCATTCTGCAGTTCCTGCGTTCTTAACCGAAAGCCCAAGAACTTCAATCATGCAATTAAGTGCGTTTGAAGTATAAATCCCTTCCCCTTCTCCGAAGTTTGGAAGATAGTTTTCTGCAAAGTCTTTCAAAGTTGCTTCATCAATTTGCCCCAAAAACTTTTGTGCAGATATTGTATACACTGAACTTTGAGTCAGTTTTTCGCCTTTATAGTCAACTGGTCTGTTTGGACCAACTCCAATAAATAAGCAAGGAACATTAAGTTTTGCCGCTGCAAGACACATTCCTTTGATTCCTGACTCTCCAAAAGGCACAAAAACACATGCATCAAACTGTGCAGTTGTCAAAATTGTGTCGATATAGTTTGTTGTGTTTTCTTTAATTGGTTCAATAACGTTTGAATAGTTCTCAGCTTTTGCCAAAACATTTGATATTCCCGCAACTGGAACATGAATTCCAATTCCGCCAGCAGAGTTAATTCCAAGCCTAACTGCTTCAACAATGTCTAAAACTGGTTGCCCTGCTCCTGAAAGTTCACAAAAAGAACTGATAATCAGAACCTTTGGTTTAACAGCTTTTTGGTCTTGTTGTCCGCTTAGAGTTTCAAGGAAATTCCTATTTGCTCGCACAACATATTTATTAAATTCCTGCATTTTCTGTCCCCTTTTGTGTGTTTTGCTACATTTTTTATTTTAGCACTTTAAACTAACATACGCAACTCTTCAACACAACAAATCTTTGGAATAGGGGTGTTTTTGCTAGTTTTTCGACTTTTCTCCACTTCTACGCATGGCATCTTCAAATGTAACAATTAAATCTTCAAAATTATAACTATCTTTTGCTTCAATCGTAAGAACCGGAATTCCGCTTGCTTTAACATATCTTTTCATAATTTTGTTCATTTCTCCAAGCCCATCTGTTCCCATTCTTTTGTCGTATAAATCAATAATCAAAATTGGTGCAAGGTCGCTTTGTGTGAACAAAACAAATCTAATCGGCGTGAAGAATATGTTTGAATATCTTCCCCTTCTTGTTTTGTTTTCAACAATCTCATCAAGTTCAACATTTGGGAAAATATATGCATTCATGCGTTTTGCTGCTTTGAAGCCCGCCGCATAAAATGCTTTTTCCGAGTCGTTTAGATAACCTTTTTTTATAACAAGTGTGTCCAACTCTTCTTTTCCGCCGCGTTGAATTGCTTCGCCTTCTCTTCTTTTCACTGCAACCACAATAAGTGCACATAGCAAAATCGTCGCCAGTGGAACGGCTATCAGCATTATTATATCCATTGTCGACATTGCTATAAGATTCATTGATAATTTCATGTGTATATTTTATCATTTGTTCATCTAAAAAGTCAATGGCTATTGTTTAACATAGCCTTCTTTGTTGATTTGCCTCTCCCTGGCAATTGCAAGGCTAAATGCAGGCACATCTTTGTCTATTGTGCTCCCAGCCCCAATCACAGCCTTTTCGCCAATGGTTAGAGGTGCAACAAGGTTCACGTTGCTCCCAACAAAAACACCGTTTCCTATATGCGTTTCGTGTTTCTTTTTTCCGTCATAATTACAAAAAATCACACCCGCTCCAATGTTTACATTTTCACCAATTGTTGCATCTCCAACATAGGCATGATGATTGATTTTCGTGCCTTTTCCAATCTTGGAATTCTTTATTTCAACAAAGTTTCCAATCTTGCAATTCTCAGATATTCTAGTGCCTTTTCTAAGTCTTGCAAACGGTCCAATCACGCATCCAGACTTTATTTCAACATCTTCTTCAATAACACAAAAAGGAAGTATTTTCACCCCTTCTTCAAGCACTGCACTTTTATGAATAAAAACACCACCCTTAAGTTTTTTTATTTCTTTTATGTTCATATGTTGTTATATGAAAAAAGGAGAACTATGTTCTCCAGTCGATTTCTGTTTTGCCCTGTTTTTTTAGTATTTCATTAATCTTACTAAAGTGCTTGCATCCAAAGAAGCCTGCATGTGCTCCAAGCGGACTTGGATGACTTGATTCCAAAACAAAGTGCTTCGTTGTGTCAATAAGTGGTTTAACCTTTTTTGCGTTGTTTCCCCACAACACAAAGATAATACCCTCTGTCTTTTCGTTGATGGCTTTGATTGTCGCTTCAAAAAACTTTTCCCAACCACGGCCTGCATGGCTAAGCGGTCTACCCGCTTCTACAGTCAAAAGACTATTCAACAACAACACCCCTTGCTTTGCCCATGGAGTTAAATCTCCCTTGGTGTTTTTCACTCCACAATCGTTTTCAATCTCTTTAAATATATTAACCAAACTTGGCGGGTTCTTCTCGCCACATGGAACAGAAAAACAAAGCCCCATAGCCTGATTTGGATTTATATATGGGTCTTGCCCAACAATCACAACTTTAAGGTTTTTCACAGGAACCAAATTCTTTGCATTAAAAATATCTTTGCCTCTTGGATAGATTGTTTTCCCCGCTGCTTTTTCCTTTTGCAAAAAAGATTTCAATTCAGAAAAGTACTCTTTCTTAAGTTCTGCTCCAATCAACCCTTTCCAACACTCAATCAACTGTCCTTTGTTTTCGCTCATACATACATTTTAGCATAACCTTAGTTTTAATTTTCTTTTAGCCAGTCTTTTTGGTAAAATAACAACAATGGATAGTTTGAAAACAATAATAGAGAAAGAGAATGAATATGTGCTGAACAATGAATTTGATATTGCAAAAGACAGAGCATATTGTTTTTCTGAAATTAAAACAATTAGTGATAAATCTATCAGACAAGTCAGTAATGTATTTCTTGCAGGTGTTCCAAAAAAACTGAATACTATTATACTTATAGTGATGAACGCACTTTCAATTGCTGGAATTATATATGGAGCAATAAACTGGAACACCGATATGTTTTTCATTTTTTACTTCGGATTATTCTTCCCAGTTCTTACACCTGGCTTTATACTGTTAATGTTATTTGAAGAAAAAAGAAAAGCACGTATTCTTAAAGAAGGAAGAATATTTCCAGGTGAAGTTTTAGATGTACGAATGGAAGAAATATGGACAGAGGGTGCCGAAGGTGGCGGCTCTTGGGTCTACTTTTACGAAATAGACTATTTAATGTTCGCTGAAAACGAAGATATAAAAGGAAGAATTAAGTTCAATTCAAACACTGGCTTTAACGCAAAAGAAAAACACGAAACATATCTTTACTACAAAGGAAAGAAATATTTATTTTTACTAAAGGGTAAAAAGGTTTATCCAGTTCGGCTTTTAAAAGAGAACACTATAGACTCTCAAGAACAGATACCGCTTCTTTAAGCACTGCATCACAAAGCTTCTCGTCTTCTCCTTCAACAAGAACCCGCACCACTGGCTCTGTTCCCGATGGTCTGATTAGAACCCTTCCAGTTCTCGTCAAATAACTCTCTGCCATTTCCATAAATTCCCAGAACCTTAGACTTTCCATATACTTATCTTTTGCACCTTCTTTAACCCTAACACTCGCTGTCTTATAGTGAAACATTTTTATGTCCGCCACCAACTCACCAAGTGACTTTTGAAAATGATTAATTGCATTGATTAGCACAACCCCAGCCAAAAGCCCGTCTTCTGCACCCAGTTTGTCATGCATCATAATATGCCCCGATTTCTCTCCACCTAGAATGATTCCCTCTTCTTTCATCTTTGCCGTCACATGATGGTCGCCAACATCGGTTGAAACAAAATCTATTCCAATGTCCCTAAACGCATGTTTAATTCCAGTGTTTGCAACAATCGTTCCAACAACCTTGTCATCAAGCTTTCCAATTTCTTTAAAATATTTTGCGATAACATACAAAATCTTATCGCCGCAAACTTCCTTGCCGTTTTCATCAACTGCAATAACCCTGTCTGCATCACCATCAAATGCAAGACCCAAGTCCAGTTTGTTTTCAACAACTCTTTCACCAAGTTTTTTTATATTCACCGAAGCATATTCACTGTTGATTTTGCTTCCGTCTTCACTTGCTCCATATAGGCTTATATCAATACCGCTGGAGTTAAACGCCTCCCACGCAACAGATGTTGCCGCACCGTGCGCTAGACCTAGAGCACAACTCTTTACAAATCCTGCTTTTTCTTTGTCAAAAGCTTGTTTAAGAAAGTTTATATATTCTTTTTTTATTTTGTTATCTTGCAAAAACTTGCCCGGTTTGGAGTTTAACAAAATCGGCTGTCCAACATCAACCTTTGTTTTAAAGCCGTCTGGTGCAAAAAGTTTAATTCCGTTATATTCTGGCGTATTGTGCGACGCCGTCAGCATCACCCCATAGTCGAATTTATTCTTCTTTGCCAAATACCCAACGCCACCAGATGTCAAAGCACCAGCGTAGACAACATCAACCCCTCCAGCCAAAAGCCCCGAAGCAACGCTTGTTGCAAGTGTGTCGCCGCTTATTCTTGTATCCCTTGCAACCAACACCTTTTTTACGTTTTGTTTTGCAATTGCATTCCCAACCATAAAAGCAACTTCAGGCGTCACTGCTTCGCCATAAACTCCCCTTATTCCATCAGTCCCAAATTTAATCATATAAAAAAACTCCTTCTGGAGTCAGTTTATGAAATAGTAAGATAAATTGATTTTGTTTATTTTACTATTCTACCAATCACTTCGCAGGCTATAGTAGTTCCTAAAAGCGTTGGTGCAAAACTTATGCTTGGCGTTGCCGAACCCTCTGGTTTGTCTAGAGGCGACTTATTGCTTGAAACAACCAACAACTTTTCTACACCCTCATCTCTAAGTTTCTTTCTTAAAACCTTTGCAAGTGGGTCGCCTGTGGTTTT
>Ga0131853_10027604_pt1 | contig 10182 bp, 6 predicted proteins | sample TergutLab28metaG_FD_92764 | JGI IMG/M metagenome (GOLD analysis project Ga0131853, IMG submission 92764) | Labiotermes labralis P1 segment gut microbial communities from Petit-Saut dam, French Guiana - Lab288 P1 (version 2) (version 2) | ecosystem: Host-associated > Arthropoda: Insects >... | reverse complement strand
TAATGCACCATACTGCCAGTACACATCTCCCACATAATATACAAGAACTGTAATGCACCATACTGCCAGTACACATCTCCCACATATTATACAAGAACTGTAATGCACCATACTGCCAGTACATATCTCCCACATATTATAAAAGTACTGTAATGCACCATACTGCCAGTATACATCTCCCACATACTATACAAGAACTGTAATGCACCATACTGCCAGTACATGTCTCCTGCATATTATATGACAACTGCACTATTCCATACTGCCAGTAAAAATCTCGTGCATATTACACAAGAACTGTGGTGCACCATACTGCCAGTAAGCATGTGGTGCATATTGTACAAGTACCTGTCATATTCTATATTATTCAAGTGTTGGTGCTGCAAAGCAAATTGCTCAGTAAATCAGTGTAGAAACTGTCAAGCATACGGTTCAAAATAAAATGAGTGAGGGTAATGACAGAAGCAGATTAAAAAATGAGACCATAAAAATACAACATGCAGAGTTTGTAGAAGCTACCATATTGACTTCACCAGGCACAGTAAGCAGCAGTGTCATAAGGCAGTGCTGCAAATTACAATAAAATGGAAATTAATTAGGAGACATAGAATATGGTGCCAGGTGATAAAACAGAGGAAGTTCTTTATACGAAGAATGTTCAATAAATAAGGCTCCCTAGGTCATAAAATTAAATGAAAAATCATTACAATGTTAAATGTAGCTCATTTATTTCACCGCAGTATCACCAATCTTCAACAGAATCCTCAAGCACTCCGAAAAGTTTGTGTCACCTTGGAATGACTTTAAAAATTGTTTGGGGGCAGAAATAGCACTCTTGCATTTGCAAACACTCATGAACAACCATTTCCACTTCCTCATTCCTGTGGTACCAATCAGTGACTTTCAAAGTGTTGCTTCAGTGAACTGTGACTTGTCAGTTTTCCAAAATCAGCTCCTCCACTCATGTTGCATTCGTATCTATCCTTGAAGTGCTGGGCCAAGTGGTGCAACTACCGCCGCCACCCCCGTCGCCCCCGCCCCAACCGCCACCGCTCCCGCCCCCGCCACCACCACCACCGCCGCAACCACCACCACCACCACCACAACCATCACCACCACCACCATTTTCTGACACAGTGCACTTGCAATACACCATCACCATACATCTCTGCCAATTGTCAGTGAATTTTGATGGGGAGATATGTTTTGCCCATTTGAATTGGAAAATACTAAAAATTTATTTGCAGGACTAAGTCTCAAAAACCATTGCCACCGTACACCAACTAATCCCCTGAGCAGCATCTGACTGACTGGCTCTTGTCCTGTACGTTTTGTGTCACCCCTACCACAAGTGCCATCTCCTACAAAAATATAACCTGCCGATTAACACAGAGTTATTAGTTGGGGAACCTCTGTTACTGAACATGTTTTGTGCATGCAAAAGTAATGAGGTCATGAGTCATTACTTTACTTACAGCACACCTTTAAAGAAATAATAAGTGGAATGTCCGACCCACATGGCGCCGTCCACATTGTCTGGAACTCCTGGCCATCCTGCAGAAATGTAAGAAACATTGCCAATGTGTGCAGAAGTGTGATTGTATGTCCAATATTTATTCCCCTTGAAGAAGTACGTTAAATCCCTGTTGTTAGCAGTCGCTGCATCTATATTACTGGGAAGTCCGGGCCACCGATGGGAGATGAGGCGAGGGTAACCACTTGCTATGCCATCTCGAATCACCTTCCAGTAGTATTCTCCTTAAATGATACAGAAGACTGCTGTTAGCAACATCTATTGATCTGCCCATACTACGGGTTCAACGAACATCAGTCATTACAAAAATTAGCTCACAAATACTGCAAGAGACTAGTGTAGCATGTCATGCTTTAAGAAACTCAAATAAAATTCTTAGTCTGATAAATGTATGCTGACTGGTACCTATACAGAAACAGTTTACTGTCCGTAAGTTTTCCTGCCTGTCTCTTCAGCTTTCAAGGTTTAACCAGGTCACATGTCCATGATGCTACAGTAGACAGTGTAATCAGTACGGTCAGGGTTTAGACATGTCACGTTACTGCTACTTCAGCATACATAATGGTCAGTATAGGGAGGGTTTAGCCATGTAATGTGTCCATGCTACTTCAGCATACAATGTAGTCACTATCTTCAGATACTCTTCTCACTCTGTACAGTCTCCTGCTGCATTTGTTTAAATTCTAAGCCAGATTTTCATTTTAATTTTTTGTCATTTACCATACTACCAACAAAGTGACAGATTTTTTTCAGACCCATGGGATAACACAATACATAGTTCTGCTAACAAGTCAGGCTGTGCTACTGCCACAGTAGTGAATCATCATTTATGCCACTGAAACTCTGAAATTTGTCCACTTTACAGAAAAGTGGCAGATTATAAGACTTTGATTGACAATAGTTTTGTTCTGAATAGAAAAAAGCTCGAAAAAGTAGACAGACTGCAGTCTTCTTTAAGTATGTTTCAACTTAGAGTCTTATGCTGAAGATTATAGATCTGTAGGATGTAATGCCAGGTTGTTGGGTGAGTATTTTGCAACACTTCACACCTAACTCCTTCATCTTCAGGGTCTGGTCTTTCAAAAAGAACACTGACAAACAAAGAAAGAATGTATTACATAAGTGGGTAAAAAAAGGACAAGCTATCTTCTTTGACAGCCACACCCTAAAGATACAGGCATTGTGTTTCTTTGGAATGTCAGAAAACACGTAATGACAGAGTGTCAGCACTGCTGTGAAGACCTCCAACCTTGTGTGAGATGTACAGTGTTGTCACATCATACGTACATGAATTTGACTAATTCTAATGATAAGCTGTCAGTTCAGCAACTTTTATAATTACGTTATCCTGATGTTACATTACTGAATCCATACGGTAGTTGAAATGCACTATACAAACATTCTTCATACATTTCATTGCATGCATTACTTCCTACCTGTTTCATAAACTTACTTCAAACCCCAAAAATGACAAATTTCACCTTTCAATATGTATATTATTCCATCTGGATATTCAAACATGGCATCAAATGAAGAACTGGAGCACAAGTTGGGCAGTTGGACTGTCCGATATCCATACAGAGCCTGCAAAACCAAAATGTTGTAAGAATCTGTACCAACAATATTAGTCAGCTATCAGAGCATTTCAAAGAGGTCTAGTTCATTCTGGACCAACAAGCCTGGTTACAGTAACAGTTTTACATTAACTTCAGACTGATAATGGGGCAGGAAGTAATACCTTATCACCCATGTCTCCAATATTACCATGGAGCACAGTCCTTGACAAGAGGACAGTTCCTTAACTAGTCAAGCAGTTGAATCTTATGGAACTTGGAAGGTTCATTACCGTGTTCACAACAGCCCTCCACCTGTTCTTATCCTAAGCCAGGTGAATCCAATCCACAACCTCCCATCCTATGTGTAGGGTTACTGAATGCTTAAGCAAAGGGTCGCACAAAAGATCGGAAACGGTTGAGGTGCAAGAGTTGCCGTGGAGTTCACCCTAATGCATTCTATTCTATTCTACTCTAAGGTAGAAGTTAACATTATATTCCCATCTTTGCATAGGTCTTCCAAGCAGTCTCGTTCCTTTAGGTTTTCCTACTAAAAACCTGTACCCATTTCTCTTTTCCCTCACATGTTCCAAGAGTGTGTTTAAGTCGTGTCTGTGTGGTGAAACAGAAGAAGGACCAATAAACAAACTTTCATTTCTTTACATAACTGCCAGGACAAATAAGGCATTTGCTTCAGTGACAAACCAAATGCTCACTGAAAGTGAAGAAGTAACAGGGCCTCAGTGACTGCAGCCACTGACACACCGAAGCTTCCAACTTGTCATCACACCTGAAGCTTTCCTTGTCAATGTCCCATGTACCAGCAGAAGAAGTCACATATCTGCCAGTCCTCTGCACCCCCCACTGCCTTCACCAGTAGACTGATCACTATGTCATGTCCACCCGGCATAACGCCATATCTTCAGCATAGCTACCTGCACTTCTCACAGCGCTGTACCACGACAGCCCAGCTCCCGCTTTTCCCTTTCACCTACTCCTAGCTGGTTTTCCTTACTCTGATTCAGTCCAGCAAACTGCAAAACAATGTAATATTATGTTTCGGACTGAACTTATAAATTGTCTTTTCAGATGGGGAACCACCAGCTCAGCGGCCCTGTCTTAATGTTGTGGACAAGTACATTTTGATTGCATTTTGTTGTCGGAGCTCAGAACACCATGTAGGGCTTATGTTTAGTATTGCTGGCATTCTGTTAAATGGATCCAGAGGCCATCAAGGTGAATAAGTTCATCACTTATTGGTAAGTAAAGAGATATGTAGAATATCTGAACCACTAGTATTATGATTGATCTATTGATCTTTACATTAAAAGTGTTACTTTCTTGTTCAGTCTAATGACTACACTATTTTGTCCATCTTGAACTACTGACTGCCTCCACGGTGCAATTTTGGTACTGATAAAAGAAGGGGTGGGAGCAGTACTGAGCATTTCTTGTTCATATGTAACTGGTTTACTGCTAGTCCAGCCAAGAGGTGTGTCACACATAGTAATGCCAGTGTCACAGTTCAAAGTGTGTTCTTAATGGATTTTACACAAATGTCTATACACAACATACACCTGAATATCTACACATATCATACACCTGAATGTCACTGTACCTGAATGTCACCATACCTGAATGTCACTGTACCTGAATGTTACTCTACTTGAATGTCACTGTACCTGAATGCCTACACAGTACACATCTGAAAGTCATCACCTAATTCAACTCACAATTTTTCCTCCGACTGGGGTACATTATAAAATAAGGAATAATTTTTGGGGGTAACTTACCCAACAGCGGGATGACTTTCACTTTACAAAAGAAAATCGTCACAGTAATGGTTGGTGCATAACCCAGAACATCATGCAGCAGTCTATTTAAGCAATTAGAGATTCTACCCGTTTCATGCCAGTATTAAACTTTCATTAATGAGCTTCGTATCAATAATCAGAAAAATTTTCAAACAACTTCACCTATACACAATATTAATACAAGCAACACACACCAACTTCATAGACCAAATGCCAACCCATCTTGTTTAAAAAAAGTACTTTCTATGCTGGTATAAAAATTTTCTACAGTTTACCACCCAGTGCGAAAATGCTTAAGAATGACAAGGCAATATTTAAAGCAGCCTTAAGAAAATACGCACATACACATTCCTTTTACTCCGTAGATGAATTTTTTACATGTAAAGATGATTTATAATACTGTTTTGTAAAATGTTTGCAACATTTTACATTGTATATTTGTATATGTTGTCTAGATATGACTTGTTCTACATCCTACTGTCTTTATGACACATAGAATGTATGTGTGTATGTACATATGTACATGTGTGTATATATGTACATGTGTATGTATGTATCTATGTATGTATGTATGTATATATGTATGTATGTATGTATCATACCTGAATGCCTCGTATATCATCACTATGCAGCTTGAAGTCTGGTTTATACCTCAAGCCTATGACAGGCTGCATGATTGAGCCCGACACATTGGAATGGGCAAGACCAAGACTGTGGCCCAGTTCATGCACTACTGCTTTAAAGAGATCCTTGCCTCCTGAAATAGAATAAAGAAGAATTTGTTACACACACACACACACACAACAACACATGCACACATACACACACACACACACACACACAGTTCTCCCACCATCTTGGATGGTTACTCAAAACTGTATCACCCACAAACCCTCTGGAATGAGTGACTGGACTACAATACAGGAATAAGAATAATAAGTACAGCAGAGTCTTCATGCTTGTGATCCATTGGCACTGATAAAATCATCACTAATATGAGCATTAATTTTCAATGTAAAATATCTATTTGGTTCCAAGAACTTATGAAATACCAGAAACAGATAACAACTTCAAAAATAACAATAAAAAATGACAGTTTACTGTCAGTAGAATACGAAAATTTGTGTAAGTATAAACTGCACTGCGTGACTGAAGACAGTCTGTTTCCATTTCATTGCATTTATCATACATCCATATTGTTACATGTGTAACATTGGAGTTCGCTAACTGTACATTACAAAATTATAATGTATTTATGCACAAAGTCACAACCTATGAAAACTATACCGTAGTTAACCATATAGTGTAATAAAATAATAGTTTTTAATACACTGCCTAATTCAATACAACAGTGAAATTCATTACTATTACTCTGATAAGACTGTTAAAAATGACCACTGCATAATCTCATGCATTACAAACCAACTTTACTCAAAACTGTAAAAACTCATCAACAGAACAAAAGGAATGGTTCAATAGTAAGGATTTTAATTCTTTTTAAAGAGTTTAAAGTTATCCAACTTTTTAACACTAACTGGCATCTTATTATATAGTTTGACCCCCATATTTACCACATTGTATTGCAAAATTACACAAGAAAGTTCAACTTACTGCCAGTGTTATGACCATAATTAATTATGATTTGTTTCAGATTTTCCTGATACCTTTTTGTATAACATAACACCTCTAAAACATACAAAGAAGTCACTGTAAGGTTTTTATAATCCTTAAACATTTGACCACAGGACTTGCACTTACTTACATCACTAATTATTTGAATAAGTCTTTTTTGTACTCTCAATGAAACATCACAATCTTTTACATGAAACTTTTAAGCCTTGAATGATCCATTTATTTTCATCTTGATTCTTCATGTAAATTGTTTATAGAGGAAATGCTTTTTAAAATATTACAAAAACGTACTCATAAAAGCATTGAAAGCAGTAGTTACATCGTTGTGTACAAAGCAGTAGTTACATCGTTGTGTACAAAGCAGTAGTTACATCGTTGTGTACAAAGCAGTAGTTACATCGTTGTGTACAAAGTAGTAGTTACGTCATTGTGTACAAAGTAGTAGTTATGTCATTGTGTACAAAGCAGTAGTTACATTATTGTGTACAAAGCAGTAGTTACGTCGTTGTGTACAAAGCAGTAGTTACATCATTGTGTACAAAGCAGTAGTTACATCACTGTGTACAAAGGAGTAGTTACATCATTGTGTACAAAGCAGTAGTTACATCGTTGTGTACAAAGATATCTTCCTGTTATTCGTTATGCAGCAAGCACTCAACTCTTTTCTGTGAACTGTCTTTTTCTCACAATTACTGATCTTGATTTTGGATTATCTGTTTTTATGTGTAATATTTGTGCTAAATGATCTGAATAACCCAAATCTAAAACTTCTGTTATGTTGTCATAATATAAACTATTTATTATCATAACATCAATTAATGAAGTATTTGTAACTGTGATTGGTAACATCGCTTCATGTATCAAGTTATACATAAATACGAATTTTACAACTCTTAGAATTTTGCACTCTCTTGCAGGAAACTAACATTCCATTCACCACTAAAGAGTGTTGGTCTTTCGACTGCAATTTACAAATTACTGATTACAACTTTTTCAAAAAAACGACAAAAGCCTCCATCAGGTGATCTGTATGTTCAGGTAAGAGTACATTTAAAATCCAGCAGTTCTACTCCAGTCATTTCAACAACTTTTTCGTTTCTAATCCCTTCTAAGTAGTTAATTACTTTATTTTGCCAACTTTTCATACAAAAATACCCGACCCTCCATGATTCCTGCTAAATGTACTAAAATTACTCACTAATTTAACTGAACAATATTTAACACACTCATTTGTTTTTCCATTACCCAATATTATGTAAAACAAAAATTGTCTAATTTTATTAAATCTGTGTTGAACAAATCAGATAATTCAAGTAATTTATTAATTAAACTCTCAATAATTGCCAGATTGTTATACCATAAGAATCAAAATCCTTTCTATTTCCCACCTTATCATCCACATTCATTATTTCTGCTTTGAATCCATCCACAAAAAATCATCACTTCTATTAGTAAGGAATCTGTGAGATAATTAGAAGGTATCAAGGCTGGATCATCTGCACTCTGTCCTAGTTTACTATTTCTTTGAAATTCGTTGTCTTCTTGACTATTGTCCAGTCTTTCACCCTTTCTTGATTCAATTTTTTTTTTCCCTTCATAACTTTCGTTTTTATTTTCCAGTGGAATATGATTCTTGTCACTGTCCACTTTGCCTAGTGTCATAAATGTCACAAACAACCAACAGATGTTTATGGACAGTAGCTGTACTACACTTAATGAAAATTAGTATAAAATGTGGAAAATAAGGCAAAGCTGCAATTATGCCTGTCAGACAAATGGTTTAGTTGCTGACACTAGGTCATGGAAGGATGGACAGACTGACATAGTCTATACATAAGGCATTCATTTTAGTTCATACACCTCAAAAGGCAGTACTTGGCCAGGTGAACTGTATGATGGAGCAACAAGTGGACAACAAAGTATGATTGTGCAATATGCGGCAAATGAAGAGAGAAATAAAACATTGCAACACATGGCAAATAAAGGGAGAAGTGTGATGACACAACATGTGGCAAATAAACAGAGAAGTGTGGTGGCACATGTGACAAATAAAGGAAGAAGGATAACGGCACAATACGTGGCAAATAAAGGGGGACATGTGATGACACAACATGTGCCAAATAATGGAGTAGTAAGTAAATGCATGGAGCAACAAGCTGAGAGTTGCTCATCTACCCAAGATATTCTCAGCCTTTCTTGTGACACAAAGGGTAAGTCATAGTTTTTAAATATGGCAAAAATTTGCCATGTAAAAAATAATTAACATCACCACACATAAGCACAACATAAGCTATTTCTATGGCTTACCTGAGCTGTTTCTAATGGACCAGCCCCAGTCCTCGTTGAAAAACACACGTCCTTGTGAAGGTGTGTAAGCGTATCCAAAGATGGTCCAATTTCTAAAGTACTGTACATGTGACTTGTTTGCCTCAATAAATTCAATGTTGATGTCTGCGCATTCTGAAACTTGACGGAAAGTCAGATTGGTTTCAGATGCCCAGGTTTCAAATGCCTGCTCCACAACCTCATCCACACCCGTTCGTGTCAACCCTTGTTTGTCAGGGTATCTCAGCACACTGAATGTTATCTCATGAGATTCCCATTTTGAGCCTGCAACAAACACAATGTAGTTTGTGATGGCTGACACAAGACAATGACTGATTTCAAGGAGAAGAGCCCTTCTGTACAACAAACCAAGAGTCTCCTCATCTGCACCTACCTCTTACCTTTAACCACGCCTACTTTTCAGTACAGCTGTAATTTCTTCATCTGAGGAAATTGTGATAAGATTAACTTGCATAATTAATAGAATTTACACTGGTTTGATAGTAACCATTACTGAAATATTGTTTACTGCATCAGTCATGTGAAGTTGAGACTGATTAATATGGTGACAGAAACACAATGATACAGTTATAGTGGCAGTTACTCGGCAAACTGAAGTGACAGTGTCCTGCAGTATCACTTACTGTAAACAGCAAATCTCTTGTGACGGCTGTTGTCATCGTCACAACCTGGTCTGCCCTCCACTCCACAGTGAGGTCTGCTCATTGCAGCATGTGTCAAATAATCCAGCTTTCCTGAAGACCACAATTTCAATTTTATTTAAACACTTTCAGAAGATCTAAGACCAGAACACACAACATGCAAATAATTATGATATGAAAACATTCTGGAAAAAGTACTTCACCAAATGTGCAACTGATATTCCACAGAACAACAAGTGGACCAGTGCTTTTGTCTGGTGCTGAAACCCAGTCTGAACCTTTCGTTGCTACACAGTGTGATCGAATACTTCCCACACCAACTTCATTTTGCCACAGCACTAACTTTCCAATCAATGCTGCTGACCCTTTCAAAGCAGTCTCCTTTGGACTCTAAAAAGCAAGCCCAGCGATCAAGCCAGCATTCACAGCCTTTCATGAAGGGTATTGTTTCGAAATGGTAAATGTGTCTGTGATTCTGATCGATCTTGGTGACACAAAACATACTTCCTGTTAATGCCATCTTGAGCTCTGGGAAAGAAGTTACACGGCACTAAATCTAGAGAGTTGGGGGGGGGGGGGGGGAAAAAGGAGGGCAATTTTTTTTTTTTGGCAGAAATTCACAAAAAAGAAAAGCTTTTTTTCCAGCAGATGAAGCATAAATT
>Ga0131853_10027602_pt1 | contig 10182 bp, 8 predicted proteins | sample TergutLab28metaG_FD_92764 | JGI IMG/M metagenome (GOLD analysis project Ga0131853, IMG submission 92764) | Labiotermes labralis P1 segment gut microbial communities from Petit-Saut dam, French Guiana - Lab288 P1 (version 2) (version 2) | ecosystem: Host-associated > Arthropoda: Insects >... | reverse complement strand
TCCTTGAATTTTGCCATTTTTTGGGGTGGAAGAGAGAAATTTAAACACGAAAGCACGTCTGGACGAGTGTAAAATTAAGGGAAAATCCAAGTCCCGCTACAGCAGGGCTGGATTGCAGTTTCCTGTAGGACGTAATGATCAAATTTTTCGAAATGCAATTACCAACACGGTGCCGCAGCTCTGGTGTATTTAGAAGTTATGGAATATCAGGTTGTTGAGGTTCTCGAGTTGGCTGGAAATGCTTCGCGTGACAACCGAAAGACCAGGATAATCCCAAGCCACCTGCAATTAGCAATCCGTAATAACGAGGAATTAAATAAAGTCTTGTCCAATGTTACCATTGCTCGAATTGGTGTATTGCCGAATATTCAAGCAGTACTTTGGCCGAAGAAGGCTTAAGATCCCAGTGCAATGAAAAACGGCCCTTGTAAGGCTCCAAGTACCTATTAAAAGCGGTATTGATTTGACAGGTTTGCCTAAGTTTCATAAGAGTTCGCGATCTAACTAGCAATTTTCGTTGTTATACCGTGCATGTTGTCAAGTCACTCAATGTGACTCCAACCCCCTGAATGAACTTACAAACACAACGAAATTCCACGTAACTTGCTGCCAGTATCACGCCACGAAACAGGCCATATCCATAATAGGGCACTCTTGGCAACACAACACGGTAACAAAATCTGCATATCAATTTACATGTCGAATTGTGTTCTCGTTTCCTTTACATCACCAAATCTATTGAGACAATTGTCTATCTACATTTATTATTTATAGCGTAGGGATTACTATACTTCCTATTGTTTATCTTGTACAGTTACAATTAATTCCACAAATCCTCTACATAAACAATGCGACATAACAAAAGAAAAATTTACATGTCATACATAAGAATTTAAAGTAGTGCAGCAACATTAGTTATATTTCACTTGCCCTACATAAATACAACCATTATTTTTCTTCCTTGGCTGCACAACCCTGGATTTGACTTGGCTGTTGTATAGTTATTACGTAGACACCACGACCAGTTGCTGAACAGTAAGTATTTTTCTAGGAATGTGCATAATTCTTCAATGCTGTGGGTTTATTTGTTATCTGTTTTCCTTCTTATATCACTGTGTAAAGTTACTGTAACTCGATGCTCGTCCCACAACGATCACAGGGTTATAGCTTAAGAAGCCGTTCATCAGGATTTTTCCCAACAAGTAAGAACTGCATGGGGAAAGATGTCCGAGATTTATGAACTTGGTACTGCTAGAAGATGCTGGAAGAGTTTCAGGTGGCAGGTTCTTGAAATACCACAGACGGACATAGTGGAGACTTTGCCACAGACAGGCTGTTGGTCAAATAGATGTGGATTTAGAGAAAGTGAAGCCACTTAGCCTGTGTCTCCAGGAGTTTCTAGTCAGTCATCACCCAGTCGTTCACTGTAATCTCCCTTAGCAGTTATTGAACTAGAGTGCACAATTGCCGGTTGTTTATTCGGAGAATACTTAAAGTAAGCTTTCTTCACATCGTCATTAATGCAAAGTTCGGTTCCAACTTCTGAGGTAACGTTATCTATGATACGCACACCGACAGTAGAAGCCACCCCTAAGGACGCAACAGAACCTTTACTGCAGTACGTCTGACACCAGTACAAATAATTAGTTTTTGGCGGGCAACGTCACCTAGATCTGCTCCTTCTGCTATAGCTCTGAAATTTATGTGAGGGGGTGGGGGAAGCAAATGTTACATAAAACAAGATTATATAGTGATATTGGTAAAGTATGAACTTTGTTACCTGAATCAGCATTTTTCAGCACACACTCGTTGTCCTGTGCAGTAAATGTAAAACAGGACCTCCTCGATTAGGTTCCACCACTTCTGTCATTACTGCATATTAATTCTCCAATTTCTGCACCCGTGTAACATCCTCCTCTGACTCATCCCGTCACGTCAACCGTGTTCTGTCTGTTTTACCTCTTGTTTTGGTACAAAAGACTGTCTTTGCAGCATCACTTTCTTCCGTCCTCAACACGTGTCCATCCCATGTACTGTTCGTAAAAAACTGCTTTGATTCCGAGATTTTGCACGACCCGCACCAACACCAACATCCATTTTCAGTACCAGACCAGGTATTGTTTTTACGAAATGTTTAGTCAGTTTACCAAATAAGATTTTCGTTTTTATTCACCCCTTGCCCAAGTCATGAAGCTCTACGTTAGCACTGGTGTAATTAGTGTTCTGTAAATTAGGCACTTATCTGTTCGTGACAACAGTTTTGAACTAGGATGCTTCATTAGCACAAAACAACAACCCGCTGTTGCACCTTGCCACACATTTAAACATAACACCACCAAATAAACAAAACTTAACACTATGTGGAAGTTACAACAGCCATTAAATTTTCTGGGAGATAATACAGCAAATAAAGTCGTAATTTTAAGTGCCGTACACTGAATTAAGATTGAATGACCCCGACTAATGACAATTTGAATAGCGACATTCATTGTGCTGTCTGCCATTATTCAAAATTGTTTGAAGTAAGTTACATAAAGGTAAAATGTCTCGTTACCGGACTGGTGTGTGTAGAGGTATAGCTGTATTCTCTTCCATGACCGCGGCACTAGAAGGGGGTAATTTGTCAACAGAACGCCCCGGCCGCACTTTACCACCAGGGTTAGACCAGGCACCGTTTTTACAGTAAGCTGGGTGGATCCCAGGGCCGGTCTGGATGGGTGGAAAATTCCATCTCTCCCGGAATTAGAACCCGGACACCTCCAGCCATTACCGAGTTACTCGGCCTACGAAGCGAGGTACATGGTAACATTAAATATGTACAGCCATTGCCCATGTCTGAAGTACCAAAAAATTTTAAGTGAAACCAACCACCCAGAGTATAAACGCGTCCATAGAGAATCTAACGTAAACACATTGCTTGCATCACAACAGCCAACGAAACCACTCCTCTAAGTTATTTGGGGCCCTGAAAAGGACCGTTTTTTTGTTTACAGAATTTGTTTTACTTGGTGCTCATTTATTTGGTCATTGCCTTCGTACCTTCCTTGACTACATGTTTAGCCAGATACCCATATTCTCCTTCTGTTTCCTTTTCTTGACAATCCTCGAATTGTTTTTCAGGGCTTTTCTGGCCTTCTTAGCAGCCTTCCCCGAAGCATTCAACAACATCACAATTACGCATAAGGGCGCTGAAATTTTTCTTTTCCATAAAGCTTTTTACGCCAAATGCGGTATATTTATTGGGATTTACTGAAGAATGAAGCGCTCGAATAGAATGAATCTACAGTTGCCGAGAGGGACTGGCCTCGCGATTGGCTAGTCTGCATTGTTTGTTGCTTCTTGAAAAGCAGATTTTCGTTGAATTTTGCCATTTTTTGGGGAAGAAAGAGAGACGGTTAAACACGAAAGCACGTCTGCACGTGGTAAAAGTTGGAAGGTTCAGGGAAAATAAGAGTCCCGCTCCAGAAGGGCTGGATTGCAGTTTCCAGTAGTTCGTATTCATCGACTTTTTCGGAAAGGCAATTACGCGAAGCGTGTTGATACCGGAACTCCAGTGTATTTAGCAGTTATGGAATATCTGGCAGTTGATTTTCTCGAGTAGGCTGAAAATGCTGCGCGTGACAACCAAAAGACCAGGATCATCCCACGCCATCTGCAATTAGCAATCCGTAATGACGAGGAATTAAGTAAGCAGTTGTTCGGTGTTACCATTGCACAAGGTGGTGTATTGCGGAATATACAGGCCGTATTTTGCCGAAAAAGACTGAGAAGAACGCCTAAGTTCCCAGTGCAGTGAAAAACGGCCCTTATAAGGCCTGCAAGTATATGTTAAAAGTGGTATTGCTTTGGGGCACATTTCCCTAAATTTCATACGTGTTCGCGTTCTAACCAGCAATTTTCGTTGTTATACAGTGCATGTTGTCAAGTCACTCAATGTGACTCCAACCACCTCTATGAACTTACAAACACAACGAAAATCCACGTAACTTGCTGCCAGTATCACGCCAAGATACAACGCACATCCATAATATGGCAGTCTTGGCAACACAACACGGTAAGAATAAATTCACATAAGTCAACAAGACAAATTATTTGTGAATAAAATTATTCTATTTTTATTTTGACGATACGTAATTGGTATAATTTATGTTACAGGCATTCTGCCACAAAACCAACAGGAATAGTGAAAATAATGACTTTTGATAGTGTAACTTCAATAAAGACGATATAGCTTCCTGATGATGGACCTAGGACCGTCATATGTCGAAGCTTTTTAATATTTCAAGTTGTAAATTTTATAAATTTATATAAGTGCAGTGGTTGGTAATATAATTGAGTAGCAATTTTATATTAAGCTACAAAAACATGACCCGTAGCTTGCTAGAAGACCTCAGCGCACACTGTCCCAAGTACTGGGTTCTCCCAGCGTATGAAGTGTGTTTTACGTTCAAATCAATTTCTTACAGTTTGTACGCCTTTACATCCAAAACGAACCTGTACGCTTGTTACCTCCATGCAGTATGTGCCACATTCAGCCTAATGTACCGCTGTCGAATTATTGGGGACACGTGCATGTAACTATGCACACCAGAAAACGAATCTTTTCTGTAAAGAGCGTTACCGATATGTTTAAACAAGAAAAATTAAAGAGGGTAGTGACAAAGCGATATTTTTAAGACAATACCTTATGCTTAAATCTAACGATATCTCTTCGTGAGATCCATCGGTATCTGAAGAGCACCGAACTGCTGATCCGCAAGCTTCCTTTCCAGCGACTTGTTCGTGAGTTTGCTCAGGACTTTAAGACTGACCTTCTGTTCCAGAGCTCTGCCGTGATGGCTTTACAGGAGGCTAGTGAGGCCCACCTAGTGGGAGTTTTCGAAGACACCAACTGTGCGCAATCCATGCTAAAAGAGTGACAATTATGCACAAAGACATCCAACTTGCCAGACGCATTCGCGCAGAACGAGCTTAAGATTAAACCTACAAACGGCCCTTATCAGGGCCAACATTTGCATCGGTGGCGTAATTTCATTCTAAATGGTATTTCCGTTGGAGAATTTAAACCTTGGTGATAGGTTTTAGGTGTTTTTTTCTAACACCGATAGTCTCAAAACACCCTACACGAGACGGTCTGCTTTCATGTTGATCTCTCAATCGTCATACATAGGCTTTATCGTCTTGGTTCAGCCACTGCCGTGTGTCATTGGCTTGCGACAGGATCTGTATTCCATTGTACTGCGTTTCAAAACCCATCAATTGTGCTTCACATCTGACAGCATAGATGTACAGGCAGGTTAACGTACATCCACAAGATAGGGATCTACAAAGAATTCTATGGAGATATTCTTCTGACGAACACTTCCAAGTGTACAATTTCACCACTGTAACAAATGGAACATCTTCAGCTCCATATCTGGCAACACGTTGCCTAAAGGAACTAGCAGATGCAATAAGTGTCAATACCCAAGGGCTGATCAAATACTGAGCAATGACTTCTATGTTGATGACTTACTAATTGGCACCTCAGCCATAGAAAATGTAATCAAGATGCAACAACAAATATCATCTCTGCTTCAAACAGCAGTATTTACACTGAGGAAGTTAGCTTCAAACCACTCTACATTCCTGGATAACATTCCAAGAGAGCTGCAAGAAACACAACAGACATTACCCCTGGATAATGAAGATGGAGTTACAACATTCGAATTACTATGGAATCCAACAAATGATGAATTTCAAGTCAAGAACAACACCAAACATGTGCAACCAACAGATTCCACAACAAATACAAAACGAAAGTTGCTAGCCAATACAGCATCAATATTTGATCCTCTCGGACTGCTTAGTCCAGCTGTCATTGCATATAAGATATTTCTACAGAAATTGTGGCAAGACAAACTGCAATGGGATGAACTACTTCCAGCTCATGTGCAATAAGAATGGAATCAGCTCAACAGACTATTCCTAAATTGTCACAACTCAAGATAGAACGAAAGGTTATATGCTGTAATGCTGTCAACATTCAAATACATGGATTTTGTGACAGCAGTGAACGAGTCTATGGAGCCTGACTTTACCTTCGCTCCAGAGACAGTAACAAGAAGACATCTTGTGAACTTCTGTGTTCCACATCAAAGGTGGCACCAATGAAACAATTAACTATCCCAAGATTGGAAATTTGTTCAGCTACATTGTTGTCCAAACTGTACAAAAAAGCTACAGCTGCCCTCAACTTAACAATAAATGAGTCGTAAATATTGACAGAGTCTTTCATTGTGTTCACATGGATACAGGGTCCACCAAACAAATTGAAGACATTTGTAGGCAATAGAGTTGCTCTCATTCAAGAAGAAAACAGCATCAGTTTCATAGAGAAATGTGCCGTCTATCCAATTCTGCTGATCTCATTTCAAGTGGAATTGAACCTACAACTCTGTCAACATCCACACTATGGTGGAAGGGACCACAATGGCTTTCACAGGAGCCATCCAGCTTTCCTATAACATAGATCAACGCACCCACAGGCAACCTGGAAATCAGAAATGTACGCATTGCATCTCTACAACCGCCAGAAGACATCACACAAGCATTTTCCAAGTTGAATAGACTCATCAGAGTAATTGAATACTGCAAGAGATTCATAAGCAATTGCAGAAATCCCAAGGCCAACAGGCAATCAACTGTCTTCTCCACACAAAATCTCGACCAGGCTCTGGCATGCTGTGCGAAGATGGTACAACAAATTTCTTTTGCACAAAAAATGAGTAATTTAATGGATCAACAAGAGGTTGAAGCCAGCAGTTCTCTCAATACACTGCATCCCTTCATCGATAAGGAAGGCCTTCTCATAGTGGGAGGAAGATTACAGCAAATCACGCTTCCTTATCAAACAATGCATCAGATGATTTTACCTTCAAATCATCACTTCACAAAATTGGACGTCTCAGCAGAGCACATACGACTTTACTATGCTGGGCCACAACTCTTAATAGCACCTCTACGAGAGAAATATTGGATTCCAAGAATAAGGAACTTGGTGAAAACAGTCATTCATATGTGCCTAACCTGCTATAGATTCAAGGCACAAGCAACAAAACAGCTCACGGTTGAGCTGCCATCAACACGAGTACAACCTTGGAGGCCATTCATCACTACAGGTGTGGACTATGCTGGATCAATATCACTCAGTTTGGGACCACCACGTAGCAAAACTATAACAAATGGTTATATTGCCATATTTGTCTGCTTCGTGACTAAGGCTGTTCACATTGAAGTGGTCACAAGCTTAACTACAGAAGCATTTCTTACTGCCCTGAGACGTTTCATAGCACGTCGGGGGAAACCAAGGATCATTTATTCAGACAATGGTACCAACTTTCAAGGTTCTGCTAATGAACTTCATGCAGTCTACAAAATGCTTCAATCCACATCACAGATGGAAACAGTACAGGACTACTTAGCCACTGAAGGTTGCGAATGGAAATCCATTTCACCACATGGACCTCACTTCGGAGGATTTTGGGAAGCAGCAGTGAAATCCATGAAATATCACCTGCGAAGAACACAAGGTTCTCAGTTTGCCACTTACAAGGAAATGTGCACATTACTTGCTGAGATAGAAACCTGTCTAAACTCCAGACCCTTGTGTGACTTATCTGATGATCCTTTCAACCTAACTTACTTGTCTCCTGGACATTTTCTAATTAGTGAACCACTTACCCAATTACCTGTTGCTGACTTTACTGATGTCAAATGCAATAGACTTTCCAGGTGGCAAACCTACCAACAACAATTGCAACAGTTCTGGCAACGTTGGTCATCCGAGTACCTCCAGAGTCCGGAACAGCGTAAACGCTGGCAGAGGACATCCCCTAACCTACAACCAGTTGATCTCGTCCTGCTGAGGGAGGACAACACGACACCATTGCATTGGCCCACAGCTGTAATCAAGGAAACCTATTCAGGGAAGGATGGCTTCGTACGAGTGGTCACACTTGGGACGCCCAAGGGAATCTTTAAACGTCGCATTACAAAAATTTGCCCTTTACCGCGTGTGAATAATGAACTAGAGTGTCATTGTTTCTGGGGGTGGCAGAATGTTACGCTAAGGACATATTTTCAGAGTTGTTTTTTCTCGCTAATCATAGGCGTAACAGTGGTTGTATCAGATTGCACAACTCTTGTTAAACTTTTTTGGGATGATGCAACGATCACGAGGTAAGGTGACGTCATGAGCGTTCAGAAGCTTCGTGAACATTCTTTGTTCTGGAGGGGTAGTGCGCGTCTTTACATAGCGTGTTATTTAGTCCTTCGGCGTCTGTTCTACTGTCTGCATGCACATCCATGAGGGAGCATGTACTTCGTTTTGTCACATTTCGAAAAGAACAAGGGGTTCTTACAGTGTTTTTACCAAAAGGGTAACTTAGTGCACATCACTCTGTGGCATGAGTCTAAGCTGGTAAGGCGTGTCAGCTATACCGTCTGTAAATTGTGTGAATTGCACCTTCACAGGGAAGTGCATCCTTGTAATTTGTACTAGTGCTGCATAAGGCAGAAAAGTGAAGCTTCCGGTATAGACGTGTTATTACAACTGTGTGAGGACACAGAATTAGAGTTAACCAAAGGGGTGTATTTGTAAACTCAGAAGGAACAGTAATATTACTAATTGCGTGTGATTAATCCGTTTACGATTTCATTAAACTATTGGAATCACCAGTGTGTGGATAGCACAATAAGTGAGCTTGCATGAGGCAACTAACTATTCCTTGTATGAAGTGTACTTCTAGGAACAGTGTTGTTATACACAGGGTGACAAAACACAATAATTCAAGTAATATTCTAATCATACATGTTACGAGAGCAATGTGGAATTGAAGGTCAGACATCTATCAAGTATTCATGATGAATTTTTACGTGGTGTTCCTTACTTGTTTATAATATAGATTGTTGTTTCTCTGTTTATACGGAACAGATTGTTCAACGGCACGTATACGAACCAGAGCGTACACAAGCATTGTGTTAAATATTCACATATTTACGCGAACATAACGAGTTATTAGACTGCAACCGATACCAACGTTACGTGCATATGGTCTGCATCTGCCCATGCCTTGTACAGAAGAATGTGCCTGATATACGACTACCCATGTTGAGAAGTAATTTTATGTGATTGTGCGAGCGCATTCACACGATGCAGTGCTATGGTGAAACAGGTAGTTGCAATTCGTATTGACAGGACATTCGAATTTGCATCAACGAAGCTGGTCTTTGTCGTTTAATCAATGGATTGAAACTTTATCAATACGTATAGAATAAGGACACATTCTATGTGTACAGGGTTTACCAGGAGGAATGTGCCAGACTTCGGGAGGGTCTTCCTTATGTTAAAGTATATCGATATAACCCAAAACACCTATGTCTAAAGTTAAAAGGTTACGGAGATAATGGCCAGAGAAAAGAGTGGTCTTCTTGTGGGTCCACACACTGTACCTGTCAGCTGACAATCGTATCCATTACCGTCCTTGAGTGTGGTGTCATAAGACGGCAATTCAGCTCACGCTGATGATGGGGCTCCCACACGTTACACTCGGCACGTGAGAGACTACTTGAATAAATCCTTCCCTAACCGCTGGTTAGGTCGTGGTGGGCCCGGTGCATGGCCACCGAGGTCGCCAGATCTACGCCTCTTAATTTTTACCTCTGGGGCCACATGAAGACTTTAGTGTACGAAAGTAAGGTGGATGAACGAGCAGCACTGCGCGATCGTATTTTTGCAGCGGCAGAACACATCCGCAATCATCCAAACAACATTGCTTCCGCTACTCAATGCACGTTAACTTGGACATTCTGAACATTTTGCTGTTACCACTTATCAGTCCAGGCTTGGGATGTGCGGGCCGTGCCCCGACTTTGCATCGAATACCTTGCCATTTGCCTTACAATTGAGAAATATCGCGGAACACCTCATTCAGGGTAACCGAAGGACGCTCTGGTAATCAGCGCCGAACGCGATTCGTTTAGTCGTCTTGGCTATCTCGGCCGCTTGATTACTGGCCACTGCCGCTCTTGGCTTTCGCGTCTGGCGACGAGGTCAACTGGCGTTCAGCGTTGCGCCGTAACCAAGTCATTCTTGGCATTTATGGTGCAGTGAGGATTACAGGACTGGTTTTATCACAAATT
>Ga0131853_10027601_pt1 | contig 10183 bp, 7 predicted proteins | sample TergutLab28metaG_FD_92764 | JGI IMG/M metagenome (GOLD analysis project Ga0131853, IMG submission 92764) | Labiotermes labralis P1 segment gut microbial communities from Petit-Saut dam, French Guiana - Lab288 P1 (version 2) (version 2) | ecosystem: Host-associated > Arthropoda: Insects >... | reverse complement strand
GGGGATACGGGGGGGGGGGGGGGGGGCTCTGGAACTTTAGAGGAGGTGGGAGAGTAAGTAGCCTCAATATAAATACTTTATTGTGCCAAACCCACACAGAATAAATACATGCATTACTTGATGCAGCACATATGACAGTAAATTAATTTATTGGATGTGTGCTGGCGAAAACCTGGTGCTGGCTATACCAATTTTCAGGGGAGGGCGATCGGTTGGTAAGTTATGTGATAAGTTACCACATCTAAACCGGAACCCCAAAGGCTTCATCCAAATCTATTTAGACATGTTCGAACAAAGCAATGGAAAGACTCGCTTTAAGTATGCTATTTGATGTTTTCGATGCCCGACTACTCTCTCATGTTTATGTCTTACAAACGCCGCGCCTGTTTCATGCAACAAATGTACTAGACTCTGTCCGCAACCATAGGACCGTACCCGACTTTTGACACAGCTGTTTAAAATGTACTTCATAGAAGTAAGTGCACAAGGAATTGTTTGTGTCGTGATTAGACAGCATGTGCTATTAAAAATGATCCAAGTGGCACAATTTCGTAGAATTTGTAATTCCCAACTAAAGGGGCAGTTATTGTGAAGTTTTCCAATCCGTGTGTTCCCGCAGATCCCTCTTAAAATGTATCACATACACCGAACAGAAACAGCCGTCCACAGCCAGCATAATTAAAGGAACTATAACAGATTATTTGGGAAGAAGACCACTGGGGAGACCTAGTGGTAGATGGGTGGTTAATGTTACGATGGATCTCCAGGAGGTGGGATGTGGGTATATGGACTGGATTGGGCTGACCCAGGATAGAGACAGGTGGCGAACGCTTGTGAATGCGGTAATGAACCTTCGGGTTCCGTGAATTGCGGGGAATTTCTTGACTAGCTGCAAACCAGTTAGCTTCTCAAGAAGGACTCTGCACCACAGAGGAAGTAAGTAAGTAATTAAGTAAGTAAGTACGTAAGTAAGCAACTATACTATAGTATATTTTTGAAATCATTGTATCGAACATTGTAAACTACAAACACAATGTAAAAACGTAAATCAGTCCCATTACAGGCCCGAGGTGCCCAGAGGGTTCCAGGAAATTAAGATTCCCAGATTACGTGACAGTGGCTCAGGATGGTGGTAGGTTGTCAGCCTTACGCACCGGCCGCCTTTACCCCCAGGAAATGCTCCTGGTACTCATTTCTGTTAGAGGCTGAGTCGACCCCAGGGCGATAGTGCGATCGGAAGGATTATGTCAATGAAGAATTCCATCGACACCATCGGGAATCGAACCAGCGACCTTCCGATTTGTAGCACAACACCTTAACCACTGTGCTACCGCGGTCCCCTCAAACACAATGTACACAGTTCATATTCTATGAAGAAAATCTCCACAGACAACAACAGTGTAAAAACCATGTGGTTTTGAGCAGAAATACGAGTAGCCCATCCTGAAGTTGGTGTATAATGCACCGAAATATGTAGGAGGAATGTGGTTATATTAACATACATGTTCATTTAGTTGGTATATTTAAAGAGGTATTAAGAGGCAGTGTTTACAAGAGCTCTTCTCCGGCACCTGCACTAAGCCAAGACCAACCCAGTCCACATCATCACATCCTGTTTCATTAAACATAGTTATTCCAACTTATCCGATGTATTTTTATTATTCTATCCCCTTCACACTTCACGACTAATATTTTGTATTATTTGTTGTATCTTCCACTCACCCAGCACTCCTTAAACCTATTGTCATCCTAATACAATCTGGTACCTAATACCGCGGTCAAACTGTTACCATTACTGCTTCGTACTCAGCCGGTCCCTATTTCAAATCTCAACCCAGAGATCAGCCTTCGTGACTGATGTGTTCCGTAGTTTTCTTCAGTCCCTCCAGTAAACTGTCTAGTCACTACCTTAAACTAGACAACGACCACTTCCTTCCGCATTATTTCCAATTCAGTATGCACTAACCATCCCATTATCCGACGTAACAGTCTGCAATACTGGCGGCGCAATGGCGCAGGGTCTGTACACCAGTTCGTGGGTTCCTTATGACGTACTTTTATCTAGGGTCCTGTTATTTCTATCTTCAGGTCTAACTATTCTTGTTAGCACCCTCTATTGTGCTCTCAAGTGCTTTAAATCAATGTTTATGTGAGAAACGAAGTTTCATGGCCACACAGAAGGACACAAAAAACCGTACACAAAAACGTCGATTTATGTAAAATAATCTTATACGGAACACAAACGGCGAAGCTGTTCGAAATATCGCTCATTAAACTCTTACTGTTCTACAGTTAGGTCCAGAAATGAGGCCTACAGTTTATGACAGACTATTTTAGTAACGGAGAAGGTGGAGGAACAGCGAACAGCGTTGAGATTTACTGCAGGTGAAGCACAGTGTGAGTGACTGAAGACAGACCGAGAAATCGGGATTGGGGGTAACACTGGACTTGTATACGGGAGGTGCCCATGTCCTCGGCCGGGAAAACCTACGGTCCTCATTGAGGTTTTCGTGATTCTACGCAATTCCTCCCGGCAAATTCCAGGACGAGACTATCGCCGCTTCCTTCCATATCCTTTACCATTCACTGTTAACTAATCATCCTACAATTCAACTCACTATGTCCTGAATTACTGTCATAGTTGTTGTATGAATAAAGAAATGTATAATCTTTCGAAATGAATGACAACAACAAATAGCAACTGGACCGAAGACACAGCTTCGTATGTATAACTGTGCTGATACAGACAAAAGAGGGCTGCAGCAGCAGCATCAGGCCTGACACCACGACACATGTCTTGACTTCGTAAAACTTCACAGTTCCGTCAGCATCAGTCCGCTTCATGAATTACATAAAATAGTCCCCTGAGCGGGGACCGCGGTAGCACAGTGGTTAAGGTGATGTGCTACAAATCGGAAAGTCGCTGGTTCGATCCCAGATGGTGTCATTGGACCCATTCATTGACACAAAATCCCTCCGATCGCACTATGGCCCTGGGGTCGCCCCAGCCTCTAACAGAAATGAGTACCAGGAGCATTTCCTGGGGTAAAGGCGGCCGGTGCGTAAGGCTGACAACCTACCAACATCCTGTGCCGTTGTCATGAAATCTGGGAACCTTAACTTCCTGGAGCCCTCTGGGCCACTCCAGGCCTGTAATGGGACTGCCTTACCTTTAGTACAAACAGTGACATATCTGAGATAATATTTTAGATTTTGTTCACATCGACAGTTTTCTTATCATTTATTTTGGTTCCCCTTTTTGTTTCCTTGCAGAAAATAAAATCAGTGATGCAACAGTACGACATGACACAATGTAGATGACCGTATGACACCCACCCACTCATTCCTCATTAGCGTGGCCACACCAGTTGCAGTACGACGCCGATAGTGGATGTGCAGTGACCAGCAGTGCGTGCTGTGAATGCAAGCACACCAACAGTGCAGTAAACACGTACACACTACAGCTATAATTAATCGGCTCTTAAAACATATTTGTTATCACTTCCAGGTACCAAAGGATGAAAAACGTTCGGCATAAACAAAACAATAGACATTTTACACATCGATACCAATCGATACCAACCTACTAAAAGTAAACTTAAAAAAAAAACTGTTAAAATCGATCTTTTTAAACATCGATACCAACAGAAAAATAGTAAACTTCGACACAGAAGATACAACAGGATACGTATCACAATAAAGAACACAAGCAGAAGTAACACTACCACAATACGATCAATACAACTCTTACTAAATACAGCCCCATATCATCGCGCGCCACATAAAACAATCAGAAATTATTTAAAAAATCAAAACAAGCAAGATTCTTCAGGAAAATAATAATCAAACTGCAGCACTATAATTTTAACCTTTAACTATTCAAGAATTTTACCACTCCAGTCTACAGTGTAACTATTTTGAATCCTGCTGATAATCAACACGTACTGAAAAATTAATTTTATAATGACACAGGGATCTCATTCTACTGAGATCTCTGTCTAACCATAAAATTAATTTTCAATTGTTATTTTATTTTATTTTTATGTGACATATTGGCCTGTAGACGAACAGCCTGCGGTCGAAACATGTAGCCATGTAATTTACATTTATAGAAAATAATACAACGGTAATTGTATACTAAATTATGATATTTAGAGGGAGCTGAGAAGAATATGTCACGAGGCAGCCCCGGCCATCTTATTACTTTTTCCCTCACTCAAATAACAAGGCCGAGAAACGTACAGGGAAGTATATCATAGCCTGAGACATAAAGCAGGTACCGCAGCAATGCAGGCAAGAAACGTTGCCAATTCAGCTGGCCATTTCTGTACGAAATATGTGATTTTAAAAGTTATGTGAAGATGTGTATTGCAACTTGGGATACAGAGTGGCAATGCACCCAGATGCAGAGTGGCAATGCATCCAGATGCAGAGTGGCAATGCACCCAGACACAGAGTGGCAATGCATCCAGATGCAGAGTGGCAATGCACCCAGATGCAGAGTGGCAATGCACCCAGATGCAGAGTGGCAATGCACCCAGATACAGAGTGGCGATGCACCCAGATGCAGAGTGGCGATGCATCCAGATGCAGAGTGGCAATGCACCCAGATGCAGAGTGGCAATGCACCCAGATGCAGTGGCAATGCACCCAGATGCAGAGTGGCAATGCACCCAGATGCAGAGTGGCGATGCATCCAGATACAGAGTGGCAATGCATCCAGATGCAGAGTGGCAATGCATCCAGATAAACCTGCTAACAGTGTTGAACATATATCCAAGCAGTATGTCACAACTGTGGTGCGCTCGTTGGCATTAGTTTTATCACGAGAACCATAAGACTTGGGGAGAAGGTGTGCTTGGCAGCAGATAATTATTTTATTCGTCTCTACAGCTTTTGTTGCAAACATTTTGTTCCCGATAAACAGTGGCGAGTCACAATGAAAATCATGTAGGTTTTCATGTAGATTGCCTGTCATTTTTGTACGATTTTCAGAAAAACTGGAAATATGATGTAAAGCCCCTCAAAATAAAACGTTACGATAATCTTTCAACAGTACTCAAGTTGTTACATGCAGAGAGACGGATCGGCAGAGGCATATGGCGAAATGCAGAGGGGTGGCTTTGCAACCTAGATTTACACGGGCGCCAAAATATTAAAATAAAAATTGTCCTTTACACTCCTTGAAGGCAAACAGGGGAAGCAGAGGAGTAGCTCCGCTCATTTGTAGCCCCGACACTTGATGGACGTGTGTGGGCAGCTTCACGCCAAGGCTGCTTTACCCGAAGAAAAGAAATCCCTGTACACATTATGCAAGAGGATGGTTGAGCTCCACAACCAGGCCGGACGTTTTGGATAACAAAAGAACTGTCTTTCTTCTCTCTGGAATCAACTAACACATTCTAAATATAGTGCCTTTTTAAGACAGCACCCAGACGAAAAGCAAGACTTTCTTCCCGTCGTGTCGGCAGACTCCTAACACACAAATTCGGTTCAAAGTTGCGCTGCATACAGTGTAATAAAATACACAATAACACTAATTAAAGGCAACAATATGAACTTTTTCAGGACAACACTACGTGCAACCTCACGTCGCGAACAAGAAGTTAGCAGTCATTCTTGTTTGGAGGTTCCGGGTTCGAATCTCGGACGAAAGAACGCCGCCCACACTGAGGCTCTGTGTTTCTAGGCGCGTTCGCATCAGTCGCGAAAAGCGCCAATTGGCTTCGTCATGTCTGTCCGTCTGTCCATGTCTGCGTGTATCAGCACTGCTCCCACTGAAAGGATTTACGCAAATTATGATATTATGGACTTTTATAAGGATCTGTCGAGGACATCAAAATCTGGTTAAGATCGGTCATGAATACGTAAGTACCTTCTAATATTGCCGTCGACAAATTCGCCATAAAAAGCATTGTTGTGCAACATTCGATATTTTTATATTGTTGACAGTTGACATGTAGCTCAACAATAAGCGGACAACACATGGTTGCTTTACCACTGGAACAGTGCTAATGCGAACGCGCCAGTGTATCGGTACGTTTTACGTAACTTGCCTATCCCATTCTCACAAACTCTATCTGCAAGGACAGACAGTTGATAAAGTATCGCTTCCTTCCACGTCATTGTTGAACATTCGGCGTTAAATAATCAATACTGTCAAAAGGGTCGTTAAATACCCAAACAATCAATGGCTCCTGCCCTATTTAAACGTACAGAAAGTAAACGAGTTTTGAAATAAATTCATAAACACGAACAGAACTTGCGGTAGTCAAGCTGCCAGTTTTTATGACAGAGACAAAAGTCTTCTCAAGTTTCAGAATTCTACAGCAACTACTCCGGAAAGTAATTATTATGACTTTTGGGAATAAATTAACCAGTAACAACAGCAAAATAATTTGGATGTGTCCTGCCCACATCCAGGATTCAAATTTAAGGTACTGTGACAATAAATAGGGACTGAATGTTATTCTGTGGAAGTAAATTACGAATAGGAAAAAGGTCGGTCGTGACAATTATGTCTCTTTTATGGCCACACCGATCACGGAAGGTTTATCGCACAGATGGCCTGCTTCTGCCGGAAAGTCCCGTTACAGCTGCGTTGCTCGGGACAATGTACAAGAAACTGACCGTAAAAAAGAATGTGACTTACCTGGACGGAAAGAAACGTGACAGCTCCGGCACACTCACGAGTCAGAACACGACTGGCATCGAGCTTCTTACAGAATCACACAGATCGCCTTTCGTTTCGCCTTACCGGGAGTTGACGGCTGGGACCTGTGGTAGGAGGGGGAACCTCCCCCACCAGGATCTCTACCCCACCCCAAAACTCTGCAACAATTCACGTGGAACTAATTTTCGCGATCGCACTGTCGTTTCATGTAACATCCCTACATCCCCACACCACGCACCGCTCCCACTACTCTGCACAAAGCTAGACTCCCCCAATGACATATCCTTCCCCTCTTAGAACTGTAATGTTTTACAACATGCCAAATGATAAGATGTTACACAGTTTTATCGATAGTGTAGTTTTATGCCTTTGAGTGTCAGCGATTCTTACAGTTAAAAAAGTTTAAAAAATTCCACGAAATTAAAAAAAAACTCCTTCAGTTCACTAACTCAGAGAACAATTACCGAATTTATGCGCAGTGTGCATAAAAGGAATCCTTCGATTCCACGAAACCCGATACCTGTTCTTTGACTTCAGTACAGGGGCGCACGTACACCGTTTGTTCGGTAGAGGGTTTTGGGCTGCAACCGTGCCCCTTCTGCCGCAATTTTACTTTGAATATTAGCGCTTTCTACTTATGTTCCATAACAGCAGATTTTTAAATCCATTGTCTATACATCTTTGTCATCTCTCGCTGTAATTAGTCTAGTAATTAATGACGTTAAATACCTTTGTTTTGGTAATTACTGTAATTGTTACTTTGTCATACAGAATAAAACAAAATATAATTAAAACAGAGTAAAAAAAAGTTTTTACAAATTAAATTACTGATTATGAACAGGCAAAGGGTAGGACGAAGTGTTCAATGTTGTATAGGAGGGCCCTATACCTAACTCTGTACAAACCCGAAGGTTCAACACAGCTAATCAAAGTCTCAGTTAGGACAGATTCTTAACTAACTCCTTCCTCACAACTATTTAGCTACCCTCAAATGATATCATTCTATCATCTGTCCTCACAAACTGTCCTCCTAATCTTAAATGCTTTCCTTCTGTCTCCTTCTAAGTCTTCAAAATTACGTTTCCTAACACGTCATAGCACAAAAATTCTGTATGCATTTCTCGTCTCCACCATCAATTCATGGGGACCGCGGTGGCACAGTGATTAAGGTGCTGTGCTACAAATCGGAAGGTTGCTGGTTCGATCCCAGCTGGTGTCAGTGGATTTTTCATTGACATAATCCTTCCGATCGCACTATGGTCCTGGGGTCGACTCAGCCTCTAACAGAAATGAGTACCAGGAGCATTTCCTGGGGGGTAAATGCGGCCGGTGCGTAAGGCTGACAACCTTACCACTATCCTGTGCCGTTGTCATGTAATCTGGGAACCTTAACTTCCTGGAACCCTCTGGGCCACTGCAGGCCTGTAATGGGATTAACTTTACCTTACCATCATTTCGTACTAGTTCATCGCTACTTCCTAGACTTCGTTATTCTAAAAATGCATGTATATATCAGTTGGTACGAGTCGGGATAGCTCAGTCGGTTTGCGACACGCTACGGGCTAGACGGTCCGGGGATCGAATCTCGTTGGGGGCGAGATTTTCTGCACCCGTCCAGCCTGGCCCTAGGACCTACCCAGCCTCCTATGTCTTTCCCGGGGGTTAAGGCCGGGACGTGGCGTTGACCATCCACCCCATCTAGCGACGAGGTTAAGGAAAGAGTAGAGTTACACCTATACTCCCCCTCTGTGCCTTCGTGTCTTGTTCTATGGTGAACTTTACCTTACTTTACCTTATAAATCAGTTAGTTATTATGTAATATTCTAAATGAGGGTTACGAACCCTAGGTTTAGGGGCACCTTATTTCACTCATAGAAGTTTTGGGATGTCCGTGTGAATTTGAAAACAAGCACAATAACCTTGTAACAGCAACAGGAGGTTTCCGCTGCCTGTACCTGATGAGGAATTGCGTCTTGATTCATGAGGTTCGGGATTGTCTTATTCGCTTGACGTCCTTTCCGTGAGATAAAGTCTACGAAGTCATTGCTTTGGAAAGTGTGTTTGTATGACAACACAAGTTGCAATATGATGTGTAATCAAATTATTTTAATTCACAACTTTTTTTTCAGCAGATAAATGCGGCACCAGTGTCTTACCTGAGAGGTACCGTGTATTTCCTTGCAAGACCTGGAAAAACACTTAATAAGTTACGATTTCTTCACCTCATAGTTTATACCCACAAAACTGATACAACGTCACTAAATAACTAAGTAACCTATAGTCAACTATGCTAATTCTATAGTGCAGAGTGCACCTTACTTACTAACTAACTTACTTACTTACTTAATCCGTTGAGCACAGTTCTTCTTGAGAAGCTAACCGATTCTCAGCTAGTCAAGAAATTCCCCGCATTTTGTGGAACCCGAAAGTTCATTACCGTGTGTACAAAAGCCCACCACCTGTCCCTAACCTGAGCCAGAACAATCCAGTCCATGACCCTCATCCTACTTCCTTGGAAATCCATCTTAATATTACCCACCCGTCTATGTCTGGTTCTTCTGAGTGGTCTCTTTCCCTCAGGTTTCCCTACCAAAACCCTATATACACCTCTCTCCTCCCCATACGTGTTACATGACCCGCCCATCTTATTCTTTCAGAGTGCATCTGGAGAAACTAATATGTCTTCAGCTAAATCAAAAATACCGGCGCATTCTTTACTTTCTTCGTAACACCTCCCCACTTCTCCCTTCCCCAAGCCAGATCAATCCAGCCCGTCCTGTCTAATCCTATTTTTTATTACCCGGTCTCACGCTGCACTACCACCTACGTCTAGATTTTCCAAGTGGCCTTTGGGGTCACTCATTTAGTCAGTAAAATTCCTTCCTTCCATGTAAACATAAGTTTCATTATCCTGCATAGAAAAGAGCGTCACTGGATCTTGTTCTGAGCCAGATAAATGAATCCAGCCCAGATCCCTATTGAATATTATGCTTCTAACTTTATCTAGGTCCCCTTCAGGTTTACCATGTATTGTTTGGCAAGAACTTCTCATTAACCAAGTAATGCTGTTTAAGTAAGTTGCTCAGGGTGTCGTGGGCATGTTACAGCTGTAAGCGTAACATGTGCAGCCTAAACACAGCGTCAAGACACTGAATGCTTGTTCCGACCGGATAAAATTAGACAAATATTTTTGGACCTCAGATGGACCCGTGCCATGTAGAACACTGTTGTTAGATCAACTCTGTAATGTGTTTTGCCAAGAGTTGCCAACTGGTCCTATAGGACTGTGTCGTATTCTTCTTCTTCTTCTAATACTACTACTACTACTACTACTACTACTACTACTACCACTACTACTACTACAACTACAACAACAACAACAACTACTACTACTACTACTTCGGTTGATAAATTCGGTCTAACACTACTACTACTACTACTACTGTCACTACAACAACAACAACAATTACTACTACTACTACTACTACTACTGCTACTACTACTACTACT
>Ga0131853_10027600_pt1 | contig 10183 bp, 6 predicted proteins | sample TergutLab28metaG_FD_92764 | JGI IMG/M metagenome (GOLD analysis project Ga0131853, IMG submission 92764) | Labiotermes labralis P1 segment gut microbial communities from Petit-Saut dam, French Guiana - Lab288 P1 (version 2) (version 2) | ecosystem: Host-associated > Arthropoda: Insects >... | reverse complement strand
CCGCACAATATTGGGTGAGGAGTACAAATCATTTAGCTCCTCGTTATGCAATCTCCTCCATTCCCCCGTTACCTCGTCCCTCCTAGGTCCAAATATTCTCCTCAACACCATGTTCTCAAACAAAATATGGATAACTGGGATCATTTCCAAACTTATTACAGCAGGAATTCCAGCTAACCTCACACAACTATCACACAGCTATCTCAGTAACAGATACTTTACAGCAGTTCACGGAAATTCTGAGTCCAGCAGACGGCCCATCCTGGCAGGGGTTGCCCAGGGTAGCCTAGTCGGTCCAGTGTCATTCAACATTTACATAAATGATATTCCAAGTATACCGAATGGCTATAATTTGACCATTTCACTTTATGCTGTTGATACAAATGTTACTCTTTGTTCAGAAAGCATGTAACTAACAACAAATACGTAATACACTTCTGTTAAAGAATTGGAACCCTGGTTAGCAATTGGAAAATTAAGATTAACTTCAGTACATGTTCCATCATACTATTTTCCAAACGGCGGAGTCACTTCCGCGTTAATTACCCCAATAAAATTATTTCATACAATCATTAATTGGATAAATCAATTCAAATATCTTGGGGTTACCCTCGACTCTGAATTTACCTACAAGTACCACAACAGTAAATCGCTGTGTGCAGCAAACCACAGACTGAGGCAACTCCATCCTATCCTTAACAAGTCCTCCGCTATCAACATTAACCTAGTCCTAACAATTTACAAATCATTATTCAGGTCAACACTAACATATGCAACCCCTGCTTGGTGACACACAGCCGACACACATATTTCAACAGACTCCAAATTTTTTAGAACAAGGTTTTACGAACGATCACTAAACTCCCAAGGGTCACGCCAATTGACACCCTGCACGAACAAACTGGTGAGAAAAGTGTCAATAGTTATCTTACCAAGATAGCTTCCAATAACTTTAAAATTCAGTTCAGTGACAATGAACAAATATGATAATTAGGCCAGTACAACCACACCCACGATGAACAAAAAAAAGCCACGCGCCATGTTGCAAAACAAAGCGCTGTAACTTAAAACACACAAACCCCCACACACACAACAAAAACAATACGTTGTAATATGACACTAGGCCCTTCGTACCATCTAAAGTCCTGTGTGAGTGGTGCTTCTCATTTCAGGCAGCCATCATCAGCAGACATTTCGGAGAATCCAGTCCATAGGCAGCATCCAGCTAATAATTCCCCTGGACCGAACTGAGATCCTGCACGGTGCGAAGACGACAGTAACGATAACGGACAATGAACTGAATAATAATAATAATAATAATAATAATAATAATATGTATCTTTAGCAAATGGACTGTTGTTAATCATTCTACTGGAATTATCAGAATGTACGGAAAGTGTAACGCAAATCATCAATAAGGCAGCAGCACACACACATACACACACACACACACACGCACGCACACGTTAGGGAAAGGTTAGGGGATTTTATCGTTTGTTTACCGCATTGCTGGCTAGATGTCAGCATGCATCCGGATGGTCCTGCGACCTGCCATCTCGACACAGTTTCTTGGGTTATCCCCTGTCTTCAAGTACATGCTGAGATTGTTCTCAAGATTCCCAGTTGCTACTGCATACTTCTCATACAGACCTTCCGGTTCAAATTTACCAAAATTTATCCCGTTGATTTAAGGTAAAGATACGGAAATTTAGTTTCTAAATTACACAATTATTATTAATACAATTCCGCGGCCCTCATTTCAAGCTGTCACTCTTACAGTTTAAACTTCTTTCTTCATACACTTTCACTTCTTATACTATTCTTATCAGTAGGACGAGCGGGAGAAGCCTGGTAATCTTCTAATTAACTGATGCTCTTGCCCACCCTCACCCCTCCTTGGGTGGGGACTCTCCGTCTGTTCTTTGCGTCTTTAAAAGTTTAATGATTAAAGCAGTTCCAAAGGCAGACGCGATGCTCTTCTAAGCAGATTCTTCAGCCCCCTCCTCTGGGGCATCCATCAAACTGGTTCTGACAAAATAATGTCTGTGGGCCCGTTGGCCTTAGCTTGGTGATTAACCCAGGTGGCGCGATACCACAGTCGGCAGCTGTCAGCAGGAATCCCGTATGCAGCAATACTGTACGTTGATTCATTTACGTAGCCCACATTATCAACAACATGAAAGAATCAAATATCACAGCTGAGTTGGTTCAAGCCTTCATTCGGGGAAGGTGCCAGCTTCAAATCCCGACCCGAAAATCGCTATTTTAACTGACAATCTTTGCAGTTGTCCTCAGCCTCTCCAGACAAATGCGCAGATAGCAACTACAATTAGGCCACCGTGCTTCCTTCCACATCTCTTTCAATCCATAACTCGCTCATCGTAGCATTATTCCGTAATGTAGGGCTAATCTGAGATACTGAGCTCACAGTTAAATAAACTGTAACTACCTAATTTATAAATAGACACGAAGCACGTTGTTTTGATAACGTAACGAAAGGGAAGATAGTTCTATCCACCATCGTGTGTCACTATACATAACCATCCACTACAACTACAAATCTTATGCATTAAAACTAAGTGACATTTTAAAAACTATGACGACATAAAGTACAGAGTGATGAGTTCCATAATTTGTAATGTACGGAGGACATTATTACTGTGGTCAGACACACCAACATGCTTGATATATGGGAGAAACAAGAAAGCACATATAACTACCATACAAATGTCGTAAAGGAAGAGGCTTCGCAGCAAATAGCGACAGACCTACCTTGTTAAAATGCATCGTAAAGAGAAAACAAGGTGCGAACGTGTGGACTGGATTAATCTGAGCCAGGATATAAAACAATGACTGGCTTTTGTGAATATGTCAAGGAACTTTCCTGTTCCGTGGGACAGGCGGAAGTGTTTACCATTTAAGCAACAATTAGCCTTCTTGCTCCAAAGAATTATTTCATTTTATTTAATTAAAACGCTGAAATCGATGGCGATGCGTAGCGTAGAGTTATCACAAAAATAAATACGATCAATTGGATCGTTACAGTATTGAAAACAAAGGACTAGCTGGCCATAACAGACACACTTTCTCTCTCGTTGCGAATCAGGCGGAAGTTAACATCTGTTCCGCTGCTCACGAATGACGTGCTGTTAGGGTCCCACACGTGGGGTGTCGCAGCCCCAAACAGCTGGGTCCTATCTATACACCTCGATGCGTTTTGTCTAGTTACAAATATACACTCTGGTGGCTGGCTACGGGAAATGGAAATACATGGTTGTGCTGCAGAGAGGCAATGATGTGGTGGAAAACGCTCAGCGCCTGAACACTGCACTGGAACCACGTTTTTTATACTAAGAGCATGAAACGAACGCGTTATGAGGGAATTACCTCTCAACTTTTCCCGGCGACGTTACTCGACGAATTTTAGTACATTTTTTAAATTGCAATTTTCTGTTGCAGTAAGACACCAAATTTACAGACACTTTGATTCTAATTTCCTTAGACATAGTCTAGAAAAACAAGACAGGCAATGCAAGCATAACGTAATATTAACGCGCGTTCGTACAACCGCCGTTGCAATGGGAATAAATAAGTACGAAGGTAAGTCATTAAATAACAGGAATTTTATAATAACTTTTTTACAAGACTACTTACAGAAATTGTTTGTGTCTTATTTTTCGACATAGTCCCCCTGCTTCGCAACACACTTGGTCCACCCGTCCACAAGCTTGCGGATGCCCTCTAGGAAAAAGCTTTTTGGCGTGGCCTTTAACCAACTTTGCACCGCCTCCATTACCTCGTCGTCATCTGCAAACTTGTGGCCCCGCAAACGTTCTTTCATAGGTCCAAACAAGTGAAAGTCCGATGGCGCCAAGTCCGGACTGTATGGTGGATGTTTCAACACCCCAAATTTCAGATCACGTAATGTATCCACTGAATGTGCAGCCGTATGGGGACGGGCGTTGTCGTGAAGCAACAGGACTCTTTTTGAGAGAAGTCCCCGGCGTTTCGATCGTATCGCGGGCTTCAACTCGTTCACTAGCATGTCACTGTATCGAGTACTAGTCACAGTTTGACCCTTTTCCTGAAAATGCACCAATATCCATTGACATCCCAAAAGATGGTCAGCATGACTTTCCCAGCGGAAGCCTGTGTCTTGAATTTTTTGTTGGCCGGAGACGACGGGTGTTTCCACTGCATCGATTGTCTCTTACTCTCTGGTTCATAATGGTACACCCAGGACTCGTGTCCTGTCACAATGTGATGGAGAAAAGCATCTGCTTCACGAACATGACGGTCCAAATGCTCCTGACAAATCGTTTGCCGTGCACGCTTGTGATCATCGGACAACTGCCTTGGGACCCATCTGCAACACGCTTTCCTATACCCGAGGTCATTATTGACAATATTGTACGCAGAGCCATGACTCATGTTGAATGCTGCGGCAATTTCATCAACAGTGACTCGCCTGAAGTCACGGATTCGCTGCTCGACCTGCTGTTTCACTGTCTCACTTGCCACGCTAACTGGTCTCCCATTCCGGTTTTCATCACTGACATTTTGTCGTCCGTTTCGAAATCTTTCCACCCATTCATACATTCTCCCCTGACTCAAACAACTGTCTCCATACCGAACCTTCATTCTTCTGTAGATTTCACAAGGTTTCACACCCTCTGACCACAAAAAACGAATAACGCTTCGTTGCTCTTCCACGGTGCAAGTTGACAGTGGAGCGGCCAGGTTGTATGGCCTACTGCGCAGGCTCAAACTGCTTGATCGTCACGACCCCTATATGACATATTTCTAAGGAGCCATTTTGTGTCCCGAAATAAGATTTTTCCTTGTGCATAATTTTCATGCACTTTAGAATAGCATTCCTGTTATTTAATGACTTTCCCTCGTATTACATATTATGAGTCATAAAAATCCTTCCAATCGCACTATGACCCTGGGGTCGAATCAGCCTCTAACAGAAATGAGTACCAGGAGCATTTCCTGGGGGAAGAGGCGGCCGGTGCTTAAGACTGACAACCTTACCACCATCATGTGCCGTTGTCATGAAATCTGGGAACCTTAACTTCCTGGAACCCTCTGGGCCACTCCAGACCTGTAATGGGACTGCTTTACTTCTTTTTTTACATATTATAAGTGTGATTTTGTAGCCTCAGGTATCCAGCATGCAATGTGCATGTGCCATATTATCATGTGGTCTGCCCCGCTGTACGATATTTACCACGTTATCTCACTAACGGCACGATTTTCGAAAAAAAAAAAAAAAGAAGTTATTGAACATAAAATGGCTGTTATGATTTCCTCCACAAATTTTGCCTAAAACATTTCTCATTCTAAGAAGAACCGGGTGAGATATGATCAAAAATGTATATTGGTCTTCACGTAAAGCACCCGGAATTCTTGTCCGATTTTAATGAAACTTGAATTTTCTGGACAGATTTTTCGAAAAATACTCAGATATCAACTTTCATGAAAATCTGTCCGTCCAGTAGAAGCCGAGTTGTTCCATGCGTGCAGACGGACGGACGATCGGACAGACATGACGAAGCTAACAGTCTCTTTTCACAGTTTTGCGAAAGCGCCTAAAAATGGACCCAATCCTATTTCCTCTAAATACCTATCCGTCTCCATACACAAGGTGAAATGCAATTACCGCACAAACTCTCCATACCGTGATTCATTCTTAAAAGGTAAGTCGAAAATATTCCACAACATGTGTCCTGACGCAATTAGTTTGCCCGTCACAGCCGCAAGGTGCAAGGTATCAAAACATCAAACCATGGAAGCCTAAGCAGTTACAAAAGTGTCCGAGGCTGTGTCCGTCCATCTGAAGGCTAATGACAACCTTCCCAACACGCCATAATACTGACAACGATCGTTGTCACAACTGTCTCCATCCCTCCGGATCCTCCGACAGATCTACTGAAGCAAAGTGCAGTAAACACTGTCCTTCAGCTTTGATTCGTATCTTCAAAAACAGCTGCAGTAATTTCAGATTCTTTAAAATAAATACTTTCTTCTGTGATTCGAGTTTTCGGTTACAGATTATTAAGATATGCTAGCAGCGGACTGTGGGTTTTCACCGTAACTGTGGACATGAGACTAAAGCAGCATAGAGCGCTGCTGTCTGAAGGACGTCGCCGAAAGCTGCGCCTACACCAAAATGGCCGACTGGTGGAACTAAGGGTAGGTTCAGCAATAACCGTTACTGAAAATAAGAACACTGAATTCGCCTGGACATGTAAGTAGCTCGGATGATTGAGAGACGAGATATGCAAGACTTTTGGTAAGAAAAGTGCTAGGAAAACAGCCACTGGGAAGACACAAAAGGAGAAAGCAAGTTAACACGGTTTTCTGGGTAGGATGTGACTACAAAAGGCAGGAGAAACTGATTTATAATTGCATTAAACAGTGAGGTACCTGAAATAAATATTCAAGTTCTGCTACCACAGACACAGACACCCACCGCTGGTCGGACACCTCACACGTGTTTCATCCTTACTTCGATTGATCAAATGTGTACGTGTGTGTGTGTGTGTATGTGTGTATATATATATATGCGTGTGTGTATATATACATATGTGTGTGTGTGTGCATATATATATATGTGCATATATATATATGTGTGTGTGTGTGTGTATGTGTATATATATATATATATATGCGTGTGTGTATATATACATATGTGTGTGTGTGCATATATATATATATATGTGTGTGTGTGTGTGTGTATATATATATATGCGTGTGTGTATATATACATGTGTGTGTGCATATATATATATGTGTGCGTGCGTGCGTGTATGTGTGTGTGTGTGTGTGTGAAATTCCAGTGAAATAGACCAATAGACCATTCATGCACTTTGTAGAGTTTCTTTCACCCCGCGCTAAAATGATGAGCCTACCCTAAGTAAATGGATATGCCTCTCAATAAAATTACATTTAAAGTAAGGTAAAGTAATAATAATAATAATAATAATAATTTCGTCCAATACGACTGGGACGAAAATTATAATGAAGCGAAATATATTGTAGTAAGAGGGGGAACAGACAAAGTAAGAAGCACGCATCAAAATGATCGCCCTTGTGAAGGGTGGCGCGGTGCCAGTAATAGGAAGCACTCAGAGCTTAATTAGACGCTCACCAGAAGATGGCTGTGGTTGTGTCGAGAAGGGGAAAAATGCCAGGCCTCTTGATGATAAGAAAACGCTGATGCTAGTTACGCAAATACACCACCTATCCTGCATATAATTAACCCCCTCAGAGGGAATCTCTATTTAAAAAGTAATGCAGAACATTTGTTAATTGAGAGACATAATGTTCTCTCAGCGGTGTTACTGAAAATACCAGGATTATGTGATAGGATGCTATGTCACTGGACGGGTGGATCCCGACGTTTCGAAGGATGCAGTGCCTTTATCTTCAGGTACAAGATGTCCTTCTTGGACTCCTTGACCCGGAGGACAAAGCCCCTACGATCCATCAAAACGCCAGTAGCTAACAGCTTCACACTCCAGATGACTGAAGTCTTTAAATGTTTACTTATTACTTCACTCTTGCAGCGATAACAGGACGAGGTTGCTAAATCTGGAAGGCCACAAGTAGTCAGTATTTTCTGGGTTTCCTTTCACAACGTAAGAACGAATGTTGCTGAGCATGGAGCTGTCCACTTGTACAGGGCCTGAAAGTCTTTTTAAACCTGCCACTGGGCCCAGTTCTGAATCACTTAATTTCAGTTAACGTACATTTCTCTTTTCCAATATCACACTCTCTTTTTGGACTAGCTGTCCCCACACTAAAATACACTCTCACCTCCCAATGCGTGCTACACGCCCTGTTTAATTCCTCTTAGCTTCAATATCGTAATTATTTTGTGAGGAATGCAAATTATGCAGCTCCTCATTACGTAGTGTGACTTTCTCCACTGTCAGCGTTTTGTATCCAAACACTTTCAATATAAATACGCACTTCTCCAAAGATGGATCAAGTTTTGTATCCATGGAATACCAAATGTAAAATTTATATGTGCTAGTTTTTCTATTTTAATACTTAGGTTTTGGGGCAGAATATGGTAGGATAAAGTAGTAATAATAATAATAATAATAATAATAATAATACAACGAATTATAGAAAATTTTGTAAGAAACATAGGTGGCCAATTCAAGTACTATCCCAACATTTACCTGGGACTAAGAGACAACTCCTTCAATATAGCAGTTACGCCTGCTGAGATTCGAACAAGTTTTTTCCCGATTAAGGGCATACAGCACTGCCGCTACGCCAATCCGTTCGCTGTCCTTTGTGAAAGTGGCAGAAGCTACAATTGAAAAGGAAACGTAGACCGTAGGGATCGCACTTTAAGGAACACAGATACAGTACTACGGGCTGATGCAGAAATAATGAGACAGGCACAATACGTACAGCGCAACACTGAGGGCCTTCGTGCAACCATTATAGAATAGGTATTACATATTCTGAGTCTGTGTCTGTAGCCTTAGGTACCCAGCATGCAATGCGCATGCGCCATATTGTCATTTGTGGCCTCTCCGGGTCTACTATAGTAAAAAAAGGTAAAGGTAAAGCAGTCCCGTTACAGGCCTGGAGTGGCCCAGAGGGTTCCAGAAAGTTAAGGTTCCCAGATTTCATGACAACGGCGCAGGATGGTGGTAAGGTTGTCAGCCTTACGCACCGGCCGCCTTTACCCCCAGGAAATGCTCCTGGTACTCATTTCTGTTGGAGGCTGAGTCGATCCCAGGGCCATAGCGCGATCGGGAGGATTTTATGTCAATGAAAAATTCCAATGACACCAGCTGGGATCGAACCAGCGACCTTCCGATTCGTAGCACAGCACCTTAACCACTGTGCCACCGCGGTCCCCAGGGTCTACTACAGTACGTTCCACATTCGCTCATAAGCGGCATGATTTTCGAGAAAAAATTTATTGAACACTAAAATGTGTTTTTATGTTTGCTGACCGTGCTGCATCTCAGTATATTTATCTCAGTAATTAACCAAATTGATGCACAAAATTTGTTTTACAATAAGTTTATTTCATGCCTCTACATGTTTCGAGCACATGTGCTCGAAACATGTAGAGGCATGAAATAAACTTACTGCAAAACAAATTTTGTGCATCAATTTGGTTAATTACTGAGATAAAAAAAAAACTGAATGTGTGTTCTGATCATCTCTACAAATTTCCCTGAAACATGTCTCTTTATAAGACGAACTGAGCGATATATGATAAAAAATGTATGTTGGTCTTCATGTAAAGTGTCTGTTATGCTTGTCAGATTTTAATGAAACTTGTTGTTTTTTTTTTTTTTGGCGATTCCCCAGCATCTTAATTTTATGTGCCGACTTGAATTTTTTTTCGACAGATTTTATAAAAATACTCAAATGTAAATCTTCATGAAAATCCGTTTAATGGGAGCCGAGTTGTTCCAGGCGGACAGACGGACACACATAACGAAGCTAGAAGTCACTTTTCGCAATTTTGCGAACGCGCCTAAAAATCAGCCCAACGGGCCTACTAAGAAGTTAATCATGCGCACTAGAAACAAGCAAAGTTTCACAAACTGAACTATGGAACATGTGTAGAAAACTGCAAGGAATCGACACTCATAGCTTAAGGGTCAACTCACTCAGTCTGCAGAGAAAGTTCTCCAGTTCCTATTGTTAACTAGGAAATTGGATAGTTACAAGTGGTTTCGATTTAACCCGGCCTCTTTTCTCTTGATCACTACGAGAAAACCTCCGAACTTCCAGAGATCTCCCATGAATAACATATACTCAACTAAGGCTTTCAGCACATGCAGTTAACTGTGTGGTGGTTCTAGATTTTTAATGGATTATTTATTAAATTCCATTGTACTTATCCAATTTTATTGTTTGGTAATATTCATAGCCGTGATATAATTATTGTACTAAATAACTATTGTATATTCCGAGGAGACGACTCTGACCGAACGTATGAGGTGTGGCAATAAAGAAACCGGATTGCTTTTATTACTCATTTCCGGCCACGTCGATGACGAAGAGGAGGGTCGGGCATTGACCCGTGGACTTCCCTCTACCGTCACACAAAGGTTCATTCACGCGCATCGGTTAGTCTGGCCGTGACCATTGTTAGAAGCGGATCGTGTGTCTGAGCTCCGTCGGAATAATGCTG
>Ga0131853_10027598_pt1 | contig 10183 bp, 7 predicted proteins | sample TergutLab28metaG_FD_92764 | JGI IMG/M metagenome (GOLD analysis project Ga0131853, IMG submission 92764) | Labiotermes labralis P1 segment gut microbial communities from Petit-Saut dam, French Guiana - Lab288 P1 (version 2) (version 2) | ecosystem: Host-associated > Arthropoda: Insects >... | reverse complement strand
GTGGGGACCCGTTGCGCTGACCACGTGACACTCCTCTATCCGCAAAAGTTGGCACTAACTTCGCCGACCGGCGGCGGCCGCTCTGTCGGTATAGTTCGCGTGCGGACTAAGGCCACGGAGATTAGTTTAATTATTAGAAGCATTAAACACCTTCTATAGGATCTTTGTCAAAGAATCGACCGCCCGTTACTCTATTAGTCAGTATTCAAGTAACCAAGATGATGGTAAATTCTAAGTTTTAATTTTAGTATTTTTTAGCGACGATTTGTAAAAGGAAAATACGGTAATACCGATAGCCGGTATGCTATATTTCCTTGGTGTTAACACACTAGTATGGATCTGACTTGTCCTTTAGTATGCCATCATAAATCTTTTTAAGGCAAGGCCTGATCATCAGGGCCGACTGTTTTGGATTGCATGTAACGAGATACAAGAACATAACATCATGAAAAAGGTACAGAAATTCGCGTCGTCAATTTTTGACGTGAAATATATTGACAAGATGGACTGCTATCAGGTTGTCAATAAAAATCTCACTACAAGGAGTAAGCTGTTTAGTTATAAACTAATTAGTTTATGCAACGAACCTGAAATTCTTATTGCAGACTGTAGGAAATGCTAATTACCGGGACGGCATTACACAGTTAAAGTCTCACAATATCTGCAAATATTGACAATCACAACCAACTCTCTTGTAAATAGTTTCATTTATACAGCAACCAGTTTCGACCCTAAACTCGCGTCATCATCAGTGGCCTGTTGATCCTGCTGTATATTCTGATATTATCAGTTATGACTGATAAGTGTAACAGTTTACAGGGCATGTGCACTTGGTGCTAGGCTTTGCAATATTATATGTTTCCAAACATGGAACCAGAAGAACGATGAACATAAAACAGAGACATCAAAAGATTAAGGTGGGAAAGGTGTTAAACTGTCAGTAAACAAGAGAGGCTTGAAGACTCGAAAAGGATGAATTCCTTCTTCAAGATGCGGAGCACAGCCGAAATGACGGAACGCGGTGAAGATATTTGTGTTAAAAAAGTAAACTTTTATTTTAAGATGTTAAATAGACTACTGTGTTTATTGACTTTGAAGGAGGTGGGGGGGGGGTGGTTGGGTGATGTGACAACAATATTTGTTCACGAAAAATATTTCAGTGGTCGTTTAAAGATATAAAGAGTACAAACATGAGTAAGATGAGAAGGAATTTTAATGTAAGCATTTTCTAAACAAACACACATTAGTTATTTATCTCAGTATTTAACCAACTTGATGCACAAAATTTGTTTCACAATAAGTTTTATTTCATGCCTCTACATGTTTCGAACACGCGTGCTCATCATCAAGAGGTCAAAATTGTATTACACAGCCTCTGGTATCATCACACCTATAGGTGTGATGATACCAGAGGCTGTTTAATGCAATTTTGACCTCTTGATGATGAGCACGCGTGTTCGAAACATGTAGAGGCATGAAATAAAACTTATTGTGAAACAAATTTTGTGCATGAAGTTGGTTAAATACTGAGATAAATATAGTGAGATGCACGGTCAACAAAACGTCAAAAAAACACATTAGTTAGTCCAAAATTGGAATCAACACTTCAGAATAGACTTAAAAATCTAGTTTTCTCTTATTTTACCACGAACGTGCTGATTTGCGCAGTTTCTTTTCAATTAGTTGCAGGAGTTCTAAGCGTCTGAGGGGGGGGGGGGTGCACCAAACAAGTCACTTTTTTGTCAGTTCCGAAGGATTCTGACTGTATATCGCACTTCGAATTACTGGGATTCAGGACCTCGCCCATCGTGTTGTATACGTACTTGAACACAGTCTCTTGGGACATGGATCATTTCGGGCTCTCTGATGAAAAAGTGGCAATATTTGGGGGTCGGCCAGAAAATAAATACAAAATACATATTTGTGTCAATCCTCAGTACCAACTGCTTCTCCACACAGTCGCCGCCAAACGTTAGGCATTTATTATATCGTTTGACGAATCTTCCTATGTCCTACTCAATTATTATACCAACTACTGCACATATATAAAATTTATAAAATTTACACATTAAAACATTCAAAATGCTCCGACATGTTTCGGTCCTAGGACCATCATCAGGGAGCCATATCGTCCTTGCTAAAGTCACACTATAAAAAGTCACATTAATTTCGCTGTACCAGTTGGGTATTGCGGCAGCATGCCACAATACCCAAATGGTACAGCGAAATTAATGTGACTTTTTATAGTGTGACTTTAGCAAGGACGATATGGCTCCCTGATGATGGTCCTAGGACCGAAACATGTCGAAGCGTTTTTAATGTGTAAATTTTATAAATGTTGTATATGTGCAATAGTTGGTATAATAATTGAGTAACTCAACAACATGCACGGCGTAACAACGAAAATACTTCTTATGTCCAGTTTATATTTCGTGTCGTGTATTATCAGCCATCACGTCACAACTGTTTCATCAACGCGATCATCTGTAAATTGTGGCAAATAAATCTTGTTTCTTCGGGGAAAATTGACGTTTGCAGTTTGCGGTGCGTCCTAAGGTTCTTTGGTTACAAAAACTGCACTACAACTTATTTTGTGACCGCCATTCTTGTGTACTGAGTTTTTGAGTAACGGAAACGTCCATTCAAAATAAATTATCTACTGCTAGGCACGATGCATTCTGTTCGGAAACCTAGACAATGGATCAATTCCAGAAACAAAGTAATTGCTTCATGGTTACATTATGCTAGTTCCGTCATTGTGTGGGTGTCTGTGTGTTGTAGCCGTCATATTTCGGTCGATATAAACTAACCTTTGCTACAGGTATTTAACACGTTTCGGTCAGCGAGTCGGATCGAGAGAAGTCGTGTATGGACATTTACTCACAGTTTGAGGAGAGTCAGCTTTTTACAGGGCGCTTTGCTCAGTGGCCACGTTCAATATTGACTCAACAAGGAAAAGAGTTTTGTAAAAAAAAGTCCTGTAACTTGTATGTACAGAGGGGTCCGTTCTAGCGCCGTATACACTTGCGGTGGAAATGTCGGAAAAGTTCAGGTCAAGAGACCGAAGGGGAGCTTCAAAAACCCTTTAATTAAAAGACCGGAAAAAAAAGTTGTTACAATAAAGGTATATGAGAGAATACGCTGTGAGTCGCAGATCATTCGTTTGTACTTGAACTGCACGTTTTCGTTTGAAAGGCTGTGTAGCTTATAGTCTTAACTGCAGTTACCTGTATTTATTGATACCGCTCGTGCTACAATATCAAATTCCCCACTTGGGAATGTTCGAGGATTAGGGACTATCTGCAATTCATACAAGGGATTCTAAACAGCTTACATTTTTTCCGAAGCTCCTTCATGCATTGTATATTAATGGATGATATAACTTAAACAAGTAGTCACAATATTATTTTTTCCCCCGTGGATCTGCATGAATTAGCACACAGGACACAAACGCGTATCGATAATCCTTTTCATTTTACACGCAATTTTTGGCTGATTGTCTTAAGCTGGCTACTTTAAATAGAGTTTCAAATGTTTACGAATAAAGAGTGTGGGGGGGGGGGCAACGTAATTTAATGACGCCCTTCACATACATGTTTATTAATCCATTATTAGGCCTTCGCATTTGTTTAGCATTCTGTTATCCTTCATATCCCAAGCTTTTAATATTCTGCAGAAACAGAGTAATAATTTTTTTTCGCAACTTCCACAAGCGTCTATATTTTATGACACATTTTATTTTTCGTCCTTCAAAAACGCAATAACCAATGATATTTACCTTTCATACGGTTATGGGAAGTCGGTATTTTCATGTTTAACTCCATGGAGCAAAATAATATTCAGGCAAGACAGACAATAATTATTCATTATCCGGGAGTTCCCGGGTTCAAACCACGACGCGAAGACTAAATGTCCTGAGGCTTTTCTTAGTTCTCGTTACTTCTCTTCCGCTCAAGTGGGTATTCGCCGGCCTGTCTCTGCAAAGGCCCGGTTTCCATCCAAGCCCAGCCCATGTTGGATTTGTGTTGCAGAAAGTGACAAAGTGACATGTCTTTCTCCAGGTACTTCGGTTTTCCCCTATCAGTACCATTCCATTGGTGCCCCATACTCAAATTTAATTTGTCTACCATCGACGTGATGCAATCTTACCTCCAGACAGTCTCCTTACATAAAACACACATATATTTTAGGCATAATCGGACAGACGAACGAATTCTCGAATTGGGACGAACATTTAATTCAGCGTCGCTTAATAACGTATTGTATTATATTCGAAAATTGTAAAATGTTTTTGAGACAATTTTTTCTTAGCTTGCGAGTAAAACATAGGGCATGGGAAATTGTCTTAGACTTCAGTGTGTTGACAATAACGAAAGAACCATTGAAGCCGAAGTGAAATTTAATATGGAGATATACTGTAAACATATCTGCATATTTTGTGAGAGAATTTTTGGAAGTGATCAGTTAGATACATGGCGGATGGTCTCATCTTTCCGGTTTTTTGAAGGGTTACGTCCTAAAAGTTCTGAACTGTGACGGATTTGAATTTATATGAAAAAGATCCAATTAACAACAGATTAGGACTAGGAATGACTGTGATAATAACAGATCTGTGGGAATAAAGATTCATGCATTAGTAAAGTATGCTATACAGTTCTGATCACAAACTGCGTAGCGGTACTGACGACTGATTTTCTCCAGGTTTAACGCGGCTGGAACGTGTAAAGGCTAATAATTTCTGTCGGTGAATAGGCACAGAATTCACGGAAGTTTATTTGTAATATTATTAGAAAGGATTATTTTTAGCCCTATATTTTTATGCAAGGTCACATGCAGCAGAATCACATGGGATAGTGTAAACAAGACAAGAAGATTATATTTAACATCAACTGTAGGTCCGTCTGTAAATTACGGAACTTGAATGTTATCCTGTAATCTATGCATACAACCTTCAAAGACAATCGAGCGCACAGGATGGTAAAACCTGAAAGGTAATGTTTATATTAAAAAACCTCTCCCATGGCAGTAATTTTTCCGGAAAAGTGGCCTACTATTACATTGCATCGAAGAGATAACTATTTTCTGAACGTAGAATAAGTGGTACAGTAGTAAAGTACAGCACATAACGAATTGCACTGCAATTACAGGCTTCAACAAAACGATGTAATGTTTCAAACATAGCTGGAATAGCAGACAGTAGAGAGGCACGCATGTCTGTCTGTACCAGGTGTCTCAACTCATACCCCAATTAGCCTTATTAAGCCTTCACCCCACCTTATTGTATAATAATGCCTTTACTGCAGGCACTCATTAGCCGTATAATGATAATGGTTAATGTGCCACTAAACGATGAAAAGAACGAGTCTGTGATGTAGAAACTTCCATCGTGCTGTATGACGATATAGCCTATCTACATAGATGTACTTTCGTTTTTATCAGATAATTTCAGTTGATGTCTTTTGAGTCAGGCGCACACGAAGGTTGCTGAATCCTTTGAAGCGTGAATAAAACGGTAGTTTGAAAGTGCTTTTCTTTCTAGTCCTTCCTGATATCTCATAGGACATTACGTTATTTAAAGTTTCCCAGTCTTCGCCAGCTTGTCCTTCTGATGAGATCAGTATCAAGAAGAAGATGATATGGAGCGTTGGTGGAATGGTATTGACGGGGGGAAAGCCGAAATACTTGGACGGAAACGTGCCCCAGTGCCTTTCTGTCCACCACAAATCTCACATTGCGTGTCCCAGGACCGATCCCTGGCCTCCGCAGTCAGAGGCCTCGGAACGAGTACCTGAGCTACAAAAATTAAGTCGTTACCTCAAAGACAACACACTCCATGTCCATTACGAAGATCAGTCGGTTAATATTGTTTTGGGAAATAATTTCTCTTTATCGTGAGAATCGTAGGACATGCCAAACGGGACAATATATACAGGGTTTATCTAAAGAACACTTACAAAATTCTAGGCCCGTAGCTGGGTTCAAAGTACGAGTTACCCCGAACAAGTAGTCCGAGTTACCTGCATCGCGTCGCCACTGGATACGGGCCGATGAAATGCCGTTGCTCCCTATGAGGACTGCCACCATACCTGCGCCTTTGGCACTGTCTGCAATTGCATATTTAGGGTTGCTTTATATGGTTTGTTGTGAACGACATAGAGGTAGATGAATGTACCGCTGAGAGCTACTCTCTGACAGAGGTGCAGGATATGTCCACAATCTATATGTCTTAATGGAAGGACATGGGACATCCGGTAACGCTGTCTTCTGTGGCAAGAATGGGGTCAAAAAGCGTGACTGAAAATTCCACAGGTAATTAGTGAATAAAATTTTAATTTTATAAAGGTATGGCTGACACAGTGTGATGGCGGTCAGGCATTTCAGCATTAACACGTCAATGACTACAGCTGCTGCTGAAAGTGATAACCAGGCACTTTATTGCAGAAACCTCAACGGCGCAAAATCTATCTGTCCTATTCGTTTGAAATACCAGACCTTTGTCATATGCTGTCACATGCTGACTGGATCCTGGGCAGGCAGGAGATCATCTTCTAACTCTGCTGCTGTCTCGTAGACGAGACAGCAGCAGAGTCATCAGACTAGGTCGGGTGAAGTATAGTGCCGAAACAAAGGACCACTACTGCCCAATCCACCGCGAAGGAGTTTCCATGCTGCAATGAGCTGGAGCTCTGTCCTGCATCAACGACAGTACTGCACAAACACCTAGTGGCACATCCTCCAGCAAAACTGTTAGTGATTGTTACAAATTGTTCCTCCGAACATATCCTGTCATGCGTGCAGAAAGTATGTTGGGGCGGAGTATAAAATCATGAACAATACCACGCTAGACTCCGATGGAAAATCTTCGCCGGTGGTCTTCTTCGATTGTTTCTTGGGATGTTTGTTTCTGTCCAAACAGGGTTGTTATAGCTCTTGATACTGCTCTGTCGAGTAAAGGATGCCTCACGTGCCTGAAAACAATGCTATGGACCCGTGGCTCCTAAGCACAGCATTGTAGAAGTCACTGCCTAAATTTGTGTCACCTGGGATAATCCGCTGGGCTCTCTGCCTTACGTTTATGTCCATGGTGCCAGTGCAGCCGTTGTTGACACGAATGACCTGCCAGACGACAGTGCGAGACGCATATATATATAAGGTAAAGTGTTTCCGTTACAGGCACGGTGTGGCCCAGAGGGTGGGTAGACGTATAGCTCTACTCTTCCATGACCGCAGCACTAGAAGGGGGTGAGTGGTCAGCAGCACTCCCCGGCCGCACTTTACCCCCGGGAAAGACCCGGTACCCATTGTAAAGGAGGCTGAGTGGGTCCCAGGGCCGGTCTGGACGGGCGGAAAATCTCGTCCCCACCGGGATTCGATCCCGGACCGTCCAGCCCGTAGTCAGTCGCTGTAACGACTGAGCTACCCAGCCCACGATATATATATATATATATATATATATATATAGATTGTCCAAGTCGGTGAGTGCGTGGAGGAGGTGTCATCAACCACGTTCTACACCGCTTCCACATACCTCGCAGTGCCGAGAGTCCTTCCCCATCCACCGCCATGTTTTGGGCATTTAAAGTAGCGAGGCTGTCTTAACCTCTGATTTATGGATGCAAACGTGCTGTGGTGTGGAATTTCGCCGTTTAGTAAAAGATTCTCGATATAACCGCTGAGTCGTCCTGCCTGGCATTTCCAACTGCTGCACCCTACGCAAGGCGTGTATCCATCATTTCTTGCGAAGAATACACAGTGATTGCTTTGCTGAAGTCACTCATACAGCAGAGCAAATGATCTCAGGGGAGACACATAGTGCACATCTAAGGGTAATACGCAAGTCAATATCAAGGAATGAAGCAGTCCATTTTAATGCGGACAGTCCAGCCACGTAGAACCATGCACAGCAGTCATACATACGCACATACCGGTAACGAAAGAGGCGCAGGAATGGTTGCAAAGCCTCTAGAAGAGACAGAATTTCGTCGGCGTACATTTCAGTGATGAGGTAAGGCTGAAGTCTAGGATTAATTTCTTGGTGTATAACCTGAACCCACTAAAAGTCCTAGCAATATGTCCATGTTATTTCAACACACCCTGTTTGGTCACCACTGAGCTTTTATAGGTTCATAATGCTTGCTTATTATTTCTAAACAAAGTATCTGCTGGTGTGCTTATCCCATGAGGAATCAAGTTCTCATGACAGTATCTCCTTTAGTTCTAACAGACATCATCCGACGCTGAAGAACCAAAAAACCAACCAGATGCCACTTGATATTTTATTGTACTTCTTATAGGCTCAACATGTTTCAAGCATTACTATGCCCATCATCAGGAGCTCGCGACTATGATGTTGTTTACCACATTGGTGGTGTCGTTCTTTGTTTGTTGTATGTTGGAGGTTAGGTGCAGTTAGGCTGGAGTAGTGTCCGGGTTGCTGGCTGCAGCCTGCAACCCGGACACTACTCCAGCCTAACTGCACCTCACCTCCAAAATACAACAAACCAAGAACGACACGACCAATGTTGTAATCAACATCATAGTCGCGAGCTCCTGATGATGGGCATAGTAGTGCTTGAAACATGTTGAGCCTATAAGATGTACAATAAAATATCAAGTGGCATCTAGTTGGTTTTTTGATTCTTCAGTTACCACAATGATGTCCGGTCCAATAAACATCATATCATGGGACGCATTTGTCCATGTATTATGTACCTCTCTAATAATTCCGAAAATCATGAATGGAATATCTGGGAAACTCAGAACACCGACGCCGTGTGTCATACCATTCAGACAGTGGCACTGGTGTGTAACGGACCGTAATTTGGATTCCTTTTGAACACTGGTTAATGGAAAAGTTACTCCATTTGTTTTGCGATAAGAAGACATACGTGTTTCGCCAACAAATTTTGGCCTCAACGTGTAAGTATAATTAATTTTATATTATTGGTCACCGTCATGATTAGATATATCTTGTATCCCCTCCAACCGCATATAGTTCCAAATATGAAAGAATGTTTACAGTGTCGTTTTTTTGTCGGGTACTGGTACTGTGTGACTGGAGGAACATAAAATGCATTACAGATTAAATCCCCATACAACTGAAAAATTAGTCTGTCATAGGATGATATCGCTAATTAAAAGACAGCTATTGAACTAATCATCTGATTACCTAAGTCTCCTGAGCATATTCTTTCTTCAGAAGCTACTGGTCGCTCAGCTAATTAAGAAATTACTGGGCTATTTGGAATTATAAAATTCATTAATGCTTCTTCTAGAGTTGGCCACTGGACTCCGAGCCAGATTAGTCCACTTGTCACTGTGATACATTATCGAGTTTTATTAATAACGATGGCTCTCGTGACCAGTTATTGAACCATGTATTGGCTTATCAAGGACGACCCGATTCATTGAATTTCTTTAAATATTTTCTTAGGTGGATGAATTTTATTTCAGCCCAATAATGACTGATATTTATTTAGTTTCAGATTTCTGTGTCACTAAATTCAGGCGATAAATATTCTGGAAGCTGTCTGATTGGGAACATTTTCTCGTTGCAGTTGAACCGGAAACGACCACCGAAATAAATGAATTCAAATCGTGGTTTAAAACTTTGAAAGTGGTTGTACCTGCGAACAGCAAGTAGGCCTATTCGAGCAACTGAGGATTAATTACTAATACGACGCGCAATTTCTAGGTATAATCCTGCGTGGGGGGATGGAAGGGGGAAATACTGAAGTCTGAGCTTGAGTAAACCTATTTTGCATTTCTCAAGTAAAAGTCATTTAAAGAATGTCCTTGTGCACGTCGTAAGAACATATGGGAAGTGGAGGTAACAGATGCTCCGTTCCTTAACCTCGCCCAACTCCGAACTAGATACACTTCTGCGTAATTTAGAATGGTTCACTATAGTTGTTTGAACACTTCGTTGGCGCTGGGGTTTAATTTTATGCTTTTAAATGCATTCGCGACTTACGGTGCACCGAGGCCGGCAGCGTACGAAGAATTACAAGTCTGTACATTGCACCGAGGCCTGCATTCAAGGGTAAAGTTTTAAATTATTGCTTCTGCAAATTATATTATTATCACTGCTACCACCGCCACCACCACCACCACCACCACTACCACCACCACCACCACCACCACCACCACCACCACCACAACCACCACCACCACCACCACCACC
>Ga0131853_10027597_pt1 | contig 10183 bp, 7 predicted proteins | sample TergutLab28metaG_FD_92764 | JGI IMG/M metagenome (GOLD analysis project Ga0131853, IMG submission 92764) | Labiotermes labralis P1 segment gut microbial communities from Petit-Saut dam, French Guiana - Lab288 P1 (version 2) (version 2) | ecosystem: Host-associated > Arthropoda: Insects >... | reverse complement strand
GGTATATACTCTCCGTTTTTTTCTCTTCAAAATGCAGTTTGTTTCATAATTCTAACGTATTTGGTTCCTGTATTATTTACATTTTATATACAGGGTGTGCTAAAATTTAAAAAATAATTCCGGTGCCAAAAGGTTAACTCAGTATCAATTTCGTCACTCTCAGCAGTTGTCCCTGTCCACGCCATGAAGGCATACAGGGGTAGAGCTCCTCCCACTTTTAACCTCGGTGCCGGATGGAGGTGAGTGGTTAACCTCACGACCCGGACCGCTTTATCCCCGGGGAAGAACCCCGGTCCCCAGTGTACAGGAGGCCGGGTGTACCCCGGAGCCGACCTTAAAGTTTTGAAGAAGAGAACAATCCTTGCCCCGTCTGGTTTCGAACCCCGGATCGTACAACTTGCAGCGTAACTTACTGAAGAACACTTCTGGTTCTGTACCATACATCTGGTATGATTATGCGGTAACAAATACGGGTGTACTGTACCGGCAGCACTAATTGATGACACTAGTATTCAGTCCCGAATAATTAACTCCCCTTCCCGGTAAGTTCTGCAGATTAAAAAACCGGGAACATATACACACCAATAAACATTCCACAAGCAAAATTACTCAAAACGCAATTTAGCATTACTAGTACATCGATACAGTAAATTACAAGGTGTATAAAAACAGGAAAATTGACAGACCACAGCAACTTCACTCGCTGCTAGTAACGCGAAACTTAAAAAAAAAAACCTTATGATGGACTATATTTATCAAAAAAGTACACGAATACACGTGCCCACAGTGGTAGAGTGGCCTGCACTTAAATGCCTTCTTTGCTATTCTTCATTCCCCACAACCCTAGACATTCATTTATTACAGACCAATATGCTGTTTCCTACCAGACACGCTAGCAAAGGGCACAGTATTCACGAGTATCCCGGTATGAGCAGCAAAAATTGAATGCATTTACATCGACGGCTCGTGTGTTTACGACAACTTTATCTTTCTGAAATAAAAACAATACGCCGTGTATCTGTAAGTAGCCCGATACATTTTCTGCCATTTCCAGTCCATCCATTCTGCTCTCTGGTTTGCTGCATGCGAAACACCTTGAATCATGAAGCGGCTATCAGTTCGACCATGCAGAAATGAATATACGATTTTTACGATAGACACAACACAGTACCCGAAAATTACAGTTTAGAGGCCGAAAAATCTAACAGGAAAGTAAAAACAAAACTGGGGGGGGGGGTGATGAAGTGAATAAAAACACCAACATAAGAACGCAACAAAACGAGATAATGAGAGGAAGAAATAATGGAAACACAAGATCTCCACGATTCAGTGTCACTCCGTCACCAGCGTGTTCATAAAATGTCATGACAAAAGTTTCACAAATCGTACCCCATCAGAATGATTAAATTATCTATCAATACCACATGGACATATTTCTGGCCGCTGCTTTCCTAAAGAAACGTATTTAACATCCAGACAAATTTTATGGGTTTATAAAGACACAACTCGCCACTGTAAGGGCAACAATATACTTCCCAAATCAAAATATCTCAACAATATACTTTTTATCTCACAATTTCCCAACAATACACTTCTAACCTCACAATTTCTCAACAATATACTTCTCACCTCACAATTTCTCAACAATACACTTCTCACCTCACAATATCTCAACAACATACTTCTCACCTCATAATTTCTTAACAATACACTTCCCAACTCAAAATGTCTCAATATACTTTTTACCTCACACTTTCTCAACAATACATTTCTCACCTCACAATATCTCAACAATATACTTCTCACCTCACAATTTCCCAACAATACACTTCTAACCTCACAATTTCTCAACAATACACTTCTAACCTCACAATTTCTCAACAATACACTTCTCACCTCACAATGTCTCAACAATATACTTTTTACCTCACAATTTCTCAACAATACATTTCTCACCTCACAATATCTCAACAACATACTTCTCACCTCACAATATCCCAACCATATACTTCTCACCTCACAAATTCTCAACAATATATTTCTCACCTCACAACTTCTCAACAATATACTTCTCGCCTCACTACTTCTCAACAATATACTTCCCAACTCAACAATATACATTTTACCTCACAATTTTTCAACAATATACTCGTACTTCTTACCTCACAATTTCGCAACATAATATTTCTCACCTCACAATTTCTCAACATACAATTCCTCACCTTATAATTTCTCAACAATAAATAAACTTCCATCCTCACAACCTCTCAACAACATACTTCTCAACATACAATTTCACAGCACACTTTAAAGCTGTTCTCAGCAATATCAGTAATGATCAGCACAGCATTACTGATAACACAACGCTACAAGCATGGAGATGAATAGGTTTTCAGCAGTAACGAATTCCAAGAAAATCTGTTAACAATAGTTGACGCCGGCAGCTGAAGCAGTAAACACTCCCAACTGACTAATGGGGTTATAAATACTGCGACGACGAAAATGAAACTAAACAAAGACAGTAATAAAAGTAGAAAGGTCGAAGGATGAAAGGAAATGGAAAATATAATGGCAGATCTGAAGTAAAATAAAAAAATGCACACAGAAAAAGACAGAAGGTATGACACAAAGGAAAAATATAAACAGACCGAAAAGTAAGAAGAAATCAAACGCGGCTAAAAAATAAGAAAAGGAAGAAGGTATAAAAGCACAATGGGATAGAAATCGAAAATAGAAACAGCAGCATGTGCAGAACAACACGAAAACAAAATAAACACACACAAAAAAAAAACGAAGACAAGCTCTAGTTAATACAATTTTCGGTCTGCCTACAGGACCGTTTCGGCCACGCTGCAGCCCGACGGGCACAACACCCAACACTTGGGTCGTTTTTATTACATTCCTCTACATGTTTCGAGCACCACTGTGCTCATCTTCAGGAGGACAATAATGTTAACACAGCATCTGGTATCGTCACTCTCTCTGGGTGACTGTTCAGTACTGAAGTCACCCAAATAGAGTGACGATACCAGATGCTGTGTTAATACAATTTGTCCTCCCGAAGATGAGCACAATGGTGCTCGAAACATGTAGAGGAATGTAATAAATGTATTACAATAAAGAATTTGTGCATCGAGTTGGTAAAAAAAAAAAAAGACTAGCATTACTTAGGTCGCTGTTGCACCCCTTCCTCACACACTATTAGAACGAATTCCCTTATTTCACTTTATTTTCCCTGCTTCGGTTTTCGCCCTCCTATTTGTTCTGATGCCTTTGGGGAATCCAAACATGGAAATTGAAAGAGGATGAGCAGGGAGGCCAGGGATCGCCATGCCATCCGATGAACACACAAATCGAAACACAAACGGCTGTTCCAAGTTGATGACGGTTCAGATCCCGGTTACTGGATGCCTCGTACCGTCACAATGACGTGTTCTGTCCGTCCGCATGTCTTACTTTCTCTGACAAAGGAGAATTCCCTAGGTTTATACATTAACCACATCCACCAAGCATCGTATGTAATGGGCAACAGAGTAAAGCGGCCGCGGGGTACAGCTAATCACCAATGTCTAGCTAGATCGGAGGTTAAGAATATGTGGAGCTATACCTCCACCCTCCAATAAGACTCCATAGCGTACAAAGCAACAATTTCAACTGCATCCTACATCTTTCCTAATCATCTCATTAAGAGATTCGCTGAGTTTACGGAAACTGAAGGTTCATCAACTTGTTCACAAATTCCCAAAATCGAACCATATACTAAGTCAAATAAAAGACAATCCGCGTCTTTGCACCATATTCTTTAGGATTCGCTTTAATATTATACTCTGGCCCCTTGTGTGTTACAATTTAAAAAATCCACATCATTTATTTTCAGTTACGCGTCTTGGTATCAAGAACGCAGGAAGCCAGTAACGGCTATGTAAATGCTTTGACACTAACTGTGAATTCTTGCGTCACACTGAAAAGATTCATCTGACTGATTTTTGGCTTTATCAACTGCCACATGGTGTCGAGTGATGATGGACAATGACCATGAACAGGAAAAACAAAACACCTTCGGCAAGTTAACTGTCATCGATCAGGATTCGAACTGGGTACATCCCGAATAAAAGTCTTGAGAGTCGCAGTTAACAAAAAAAACCTGCGTTTCTTGTTCCCCAATAAATCCTCGGGGAAGGGGGGGGGAGGCAGTTCAGCCGTTGTAGTGACCAAGCTACGGGTCGGGCTGCTGAGGGATCGTGGTTCGCTTCTCAGCGAAGCAAAAACATTATCTCTACTGCAAAACGTCCAGACCGGCTGGGGGACCCTCCCAGCCTCCTACTCAATGTGTACCTGGTGCTCTTTCTCCGGCGTTAAAGCGGCCGTGGTGTGAAGGGGACCATTCGCCCCCATCCAATGTCAGCATTAAAATCGGTGGAGCTATACCTCCACCAGTCCACACGGCTTCACGGTCTGCACAGGGACAACTTTACGTTCACTGGCACTAATGGAAAGGGAGTGTTTTATTTAGCTGGGCTTTCAACTGCGACAATGCACAGCGTATGTTGCAACTCACTGCAATGTAAGTACTGAGGCACTGGTCTAATGATAATGACACAGACAAATCGAGGTTGTTCATCATCATCATCAAGCTTGCGCGGTTGCAGGCCTCGTGACCTGTTCCGGTCCCACTAAACAGTCTATAAGTCCTCTGAGGGGTCCCACATGGCTGATATTTCATGACTACGGTAGTCGCGGGTTAGATTTCCGATGCTGTCACTGGAATTTTTCATTGACATATTCCCTCCTGCCGCACTATGGCCGTGGGGTCGACTCAGCCTCTAACAGAAATCAGGAACAGGTTAAAGGTGGCCGGTGCGTTGGGCTGACAATCTTACTACCTTCATGTACCGACCGTCTTAGACAGCTGGGAACCTCAAACTCCTGGAACTCTCATGGCCTGTCCAGGCATATGTAGGGATTGCTTTACCCTTTTTTGCCTGTCTCAGTCCATTCGCCGAACATGTTGTACCTGTTTATTTCTGTAATTTTAAATTTTCTCTACAACTAGGTTAATGCGAAATTCTGATAAAATATTTTCAATGGTTTTTAAATCTTGCCATGTGTATTACGCCGTTCGTCTCACTAATGTCGCTTCCGCGGAGTAATCCAGAATTTTATCCGGTTCTCTAATTTCCCACGTTTCGCATCCCCATAATACAGCAGGCAATGTCAACATGTCATATATTCTCCGTCCAGTGTGTTCAAAGCATTGAGTTTGGACTAAATAATTCCAGTCTAGTGTGTTTATGGCCTTGAGTTTGGACTTCAGATTCCATGTTAAATAAACTAAAAAATGGACAAACTTCAGGAGATGATCACGTACTTTCTGAAAGGTAAAAAAAAAAAAAAGTTTTCGGAGAAATACCCTCGCAAAGATACTCTGTACATCAGAAATCCCACATGGCCTGACATGGGATCGACCCCGGTCACCAGTAGTCACATGCCGGAGGGTAAACACAACAACCATAACACTACTCCCTGTGTACATCATGAAAACATATACATGGAGTAGCATACAGACACTCAATCTTAACCTCGGCATCAGACGGAAGTGAGCGGTCAAGCTCAAGTCCCGGCCGCTTTATCCCCGGAATCAAATAATTAAGATGGTGGGTGGGCACCGGAGACGGTCTGGATGTTTTGGAGAAACGAAAAATCTCTTTTCCCTGCCGGGATTCGAACCGCGGTTCGCCCAGCCTGTAGTCTGTCACTTCCCCGACTGGACTACTCCGGCCCTTTCCACCTGAGCCACGGAAATGCAGAACCACAGCGAAATTAACAAGAAGTAGAGACCAGCTGAAATGTGATGGCACACGCGCAGAAACCAGATTTCGTCTTTCGGCGAAACGGATGAGTCCGTTTAAATCGTCAGTTCAGTCGACGACTGGCAGCCGAGGTGTGTGCCAATCAGCGGTAGTAATGCTGGATACACCATGTTCCGGGGTAGAGTGAAGGGTACTGGCTACCCACTCAATTCGCCAGTTTCCCCTTCACTTCCCCTCCCGTGCGTCACCGTGTGCCATCACATTTCAACTGTAGTCTACAATATATGAACCTCACGTAAACTTGCAAGAAGAAACGTGGGAAATGCAGAAGTTACAATTTCAGCCATGCCACATGAGTGCAGCCAGACGGAGACAGGGAGAGACTATTGAATACTAATCAGGAGCAGCAGGCACATGCCGCGCGCCAAAGTTTCGACGGTCATCATCATATAAACCTCATTTGTGCCCGGAAGTTTCTGGCGATGGAAACGCACCACACCAAACCATATCTGGAACGCGTGCCCAGTCTTCGGGCAAACCGTTTCGACATGCAGACGTGGCAAAAACGTAGCCCGTCTATACAACTGAGGCTGATAACGCAAGTGACGCGAGTCAATGATACCGAAGGAAAACGGTAAATTATGCATATAAAAAGGTAAAGATAAAGCAATCCCATTACAGGCTTGGAGAAGCCCTGAGGGTTCCAGGGGGTTGAGGCTCCTCAGATTTCAAAAACAATCGGCGCACGAAGGTGGTAAGGTTGTCAGTCTTACGCACCGGCCGCCTTTACCTACAGGAATTACTCCTGGTATTCATTTCTATTAGAGGCTGAGTCGACCCCAGGGCCATAGTGCGATTGGAAGGATTATGTCAATGAAAATTTCCAATGACACCAACTGGGATCGAACCAGTGACCATCCTATTTGCAGCACAGCACCTTAACCACTGTGCCACCGTGGTCCCATAATCGTGTATTAGTAATCAGATAAAATAACAACCGGTTACGTGCAACCACCGTATGATATTAAAAAGGTTATTCAACACAAAAGCTTGCATCATCTACAGTACTAATACCCACCGATCCAGTATGTTAAAGAGATACATACTGCCCGGAACACCAAAATTATTGCTCTATATACCCAACAGGGTCGGCAAAGGCACGCAATAAAATGAAACATTTGATCTTCGCCCTTCTGCGATGTTACGCAGCACTTATTCCTATTTCCCGACGTTTCGGGACAACCTATTGGTCCCATCTTCAAGGGTCAAGCAATCCAAGCACTCTAAATTGGATAGTTTCCACCCAGTTGTGTAACAGTTGTAACAATAATCTGCAACTGTTATTATATTGTTGTGTAAAGACGGTTTTATTAATACATTGAATCCAAACACAGCTTGACTGAGTGACAACTCAGAAGATCTGAGATCTATTATACAATTTCCAAGTGAGGCATCCCCGTAGTGTTTTGTACGAACAATATATGTAGTGCAAAAGGTAAAGCGATCCCGTTACAAGCCCGGTGTGGCCCAGAGGGTGGGTAAAGTTATAGCTCTACTCTTCCATGACCGCGGCACTAAAAGGGGGTGAGTGGTCAGCAGCACGCCCCGGTCGCACTTTATCCCCGGGAAAGACCCGGTACCCCATTGCAGAGGAGGCTGGGTGGGCCCCAGAGTCCGTCTGGACGGGCGGAAAATCTCGTTCCCACCGGGATTCGATCCCGGACCGTCCAGCCCGTAGCTCAGTCGCTATACCGACTGAGCTACCCGGCCCACTATATGTAGTGTAAAATTATATAGTCAATACACAACTCCCAATTTATTAGAAGTATTAGTTGTATTTCTAGCTACATGTTTCGGTTCGTGTACAGAGCCATCTTCAGGCTAGTCTTTACAGTGGTTTGTATGTACAGATGTTGGTGCTTTGAAAGTTATGAGATCTCGTATTACAAACAGCAGCAGATTTCAACAGCAGATCTTCCAGCCAACATGCACAGCAATTTTATTATTATGCTTAACACGCAATACATAAAACATCACATCTGAATTTTATCTTAATAGTATATTTTATATAGAATTACCACGAATACTTGAACTACCATTTGTAACACAAGACCTCTTTTAACTTTCAAAGCACCAACAATTGTACATACAAACCACTCTATAGACTAGCCAGAAGAAATAAAGTGAAATGCCAACTTGATGCAATTACCTTGTTGCATCAAGTTGGCATTTCACTTTATTTCATGTGGAAGATGCACGGTCAAACAACCCTCAAACTAGCCTGAAGATGGCTCTGTATATGCGCCGAAACATGCAGCTAGAAATACAATTAATACCTCTAATAAACTAAGAGCTGTGTATGACTATAATTTTATAATTTTACACTAACACATACTGATATAAAATCTCATCCACAACGTAGCAAAAGCCTGACATAACTCAGAATAAGACATCTTTTCCCCATATTACGTCTTCTTATTTCTGTCAATCCGACTACAAAATGCCATTTTCAGCCTGTTGAGTGTCCTTTCTCTATACTACACTTTACAACGATCTTCACGATAAGCCTCATGCGCACGTGACCTCCAATTTTTTTGTCCCCCAGGCACACTGCCAGACCCGCGCCAGTGAAGTATACAAGCCGCGATGTGGCCACCCCTGATAGACGCTAAATACCCAATATACCGCATATGCATGGGTATGTGTTCGTTTACAATGAGTGCCAATGACAGACCCCTTTACAATACAGACCTACTCGTATCACCCCCAATATACGGAATCACGAAACTGTAAACTACGTAACCTTGAGATTTCCGAATTTTTCAAAGCGGTGAGACTCTCAGTGCCCTGTTCGTTGAGGATATGACACTGGGCCTATGGGCTATTCGGATTCCGGGGTTTCGAGACAACGCCATGTCCTCGTTCTCGAGGGTCGAAACGTCATATCCCGAGCCAACAGGTCCCAATATGTAGCCATGTACATGGTACTACATAGGTACAGGTTCTGGGGCGATGGCTGGTGTTTGGTGGTGATGGTGTTCTTGGTTTTCATCCTAAAATGCGCCAGAACCCATAAACATATGGTTGACACAAAAGTATGGAATACATATAGAAAATTTATATAAGAACTATCAATTAATGTACTGAATTTGACTCCTTTACGTACGAATTTTTACATACACGTCCAGATCAATGACGTATTTATAACAGCTGTAAAAAAAAACCACATGAAGACGAATTTTTGAACTAAAACATATCGCTAATTATTTAGAAGCTACAGCTTGTAGTGAACGGACTACTGTGGACCTTCAAAGGCTCCTATTAAAAGGACGCTGATAGTTACCCAGACAGTACAAATAAGAAGCACTTGCCTGCCCAGTTTTAGTGCAGCAGACTACTTGACACAAAGTATCGTCCTGTAAAATTTCATTTTATGTGATGGCTAAATAACACACAAAATCAAGACATAAAGGGAAACAACACGCGCACCGCAGCACAATATTCTCACTCAACCGGTAAAGCACCGTTCCGAATCCCTGACAACTCCGGCAGGCTTCTTTATGACCCCAGCCAAAGGATTCGACAAATACTGCCCGAGGCGGGATTCGAACACACGCCAAACTGCCGACAGCAAGACTGTAACGGACCGCGATGTTCTCTGATTGGCTGGTATGGCGAGCACCTGGTGCTCTTCTTGCCAGCTGGCCGGTCCCAATGTTGCCGCGTTTCGTGTTTTGTTTTTGTGCCGAGAAAAGGTCAGTAACTTGTCCGACATTTTGACGCCGAAACACCCGACTCCGTGCAAGAATGTCACAAGTCGCTTTCGCGCTACTTCAAGAATGAGATTTGGGCCCTAAGAGCACTACGCTTAGCTATACACAGTTCAACTGGCAAATCGACAGACAATGGTGATCGAAGTTTTGGTTCACACGGTAAAAAAGAAAAGGGGCACCAATGCGTGAAATAATACCGCAATGGAGCATATGCGCGTTCCAGTTACACTGCAGGCATTTCTGAACTCCGACCTAATAATAATATTATTAATAATAATAATAATAGAAGAGAGTTTTGATATACAGCATAAGAACGAGAAAGAAAAGCTGAAGAAGGAATACTTGAGGAGATTGAGGCTAGTTTTGGGTACAGAATTCAGTGCAAAGAATAAAATCCAAGCAATTGGATCATTGGCAGTACCATACTTAGATATAGTTTTGGAATCGTTAACTGGCACCAAGAAGAACTGCAAAAAGTAGACCGGAAAACAAGGAAACTACTAACCATTCATGGACAGCATCACCCAAAAGCAGATGTAGATCGCTTGTATGTCCCTAGAAAACAGGGAGGAAGGGGCTTGATGCAGTTTGAAGCAGCCC
>Ga0131853_10027596_pt1 | contig 10184 bp, 9 predicted proteins | sample TergutLab28metaG_FD_92764 | JGI IMG/M metagenome (GOLD analysis project Ga0131853, IMG submission 92764) | Labiotermes labralis P1 segment gut microbial communities from Petit-Saut dam, French Guiana - Lab288 P1 (version 2) (version 2) | ecosystem: Host-associated > Arthropoda: Insects >... | reverse complement strand
GTGTGTGTGTGTGTGTGTGTGTGTGTGTGTGCACGCGCGTGTGCATGTGTGTGTTTATGATTTGAGAAATTGGAATTGGGTTGCTTTACTGAAATTTTGTGGCAGATACGTTTAAGTATAATTATTCATTATTTTGAACTTTATGTCTATATAAACCAATAAACTAAACAGGATTTTGTACTATAACTACAATTTTGTATTAAACTGCACAGCTGTGTATTTCATTGACGTAATCCGTCTGGCCACACTATGGTGCTGGGGTTGACTTGTCATCTAACAGAGATGAGTACACAGTTTATCCCGCAGGGGTTAAAGGTGGCCAGTACATAGGACTCAAAATCTCATCACCTTCATGTGCCGATTGTCTAGAAAATATGGGACCCTCAGCTTCTTGGAGCCCTATGGAACTGCCCATACCCATATGGGGATTGCTTTTACTGCACAGCTTTAATGTATTTACAGTAAACTAAGTGACCACACCATGAACAGCTGTGGAGATGTGGCTGTATAGCTCAATGCACCCTTAGCCTTAGATCTAGATAGACATGAGTGGTCATTTAACCCACTGTACCCCTGGGAAGTCACAATACCTATTCAAGGGAGGCAGGGTGAGCCCCAGAGTCTATGTTGATGCTTCAGAATGGAGATCTCTCTCCCCTGTTGGGAATTGAACCCTGATTTGTCAGTCTTCCAACCTGTAGCCTTGCCATTATACTACATGCAGTGTTGCAGGTCTTCCCATGTTTACAGTTATCTTCTTAATATGGTAGTATATGCAATGTGTGAGTGGTACGTTGCTAGTGCATATGACATGCCCAGCAGGTCTGCAGTCACTTGAAGTACCTTGCATTGCATTGTCAGTATATTTGTAAGTCACAAAGATGCGCAAAATATTTTTCATGGAATTGTAGTATTAAATTTGGAAAATAAAATTAAAATTCCATGGTGTTGAGTGTCAAGGGCTGGTTTGCTTTGTTTTGTTATTGTAATTTGTGCCGGTAAGTATCTGATTACAAATACACTGATGATGAGTGAGAGTGAATTATTTTTGCTGGAAGTATTTTTTTTAAGTCCATGCTTTCATGATAAGTGTCTAAAATTTATGAAATCTCTTTTTATGATACCAAAAATTTTACTGATTGTTTTGGTCATTTTGTAAAGTTTTTGGTGGTTTGTACTGCTATGTGTACTTTTGTAAGGTGTTCTGTGTTGGGATCAAATGCCTCTGGCAGCTGTCAGTCATTTGTCATGACAATAAGCACTTCAGTATAGTGGTATGTCTTTAAATTCAATTACTGTTTAGGAAAGAGTTCATATTGCTGAGCTGAAAATTTCTTACCTGGTCCAAAAATTCCAGACCTTTATTGAACTTGAAAGAGTTGTGTCATATTTACAAGGTCCTATCCCTGCACTCTGTCCTTAGCCAGTTGGATTGAGTCCGCACATGTACACTTTATTCTCGAAGATGTATTTTAGTACTGTCATCTCATCTGTGCCTAAATTTTCAAAGTGATGGCCTGCCCTGGGGTTTTCTGACAAGATTGTTGTGTGTGCTGTGTGTTTCTCCTGTATGTTTTGCATGCTGCATGATCCATCCCTCTCATCCTTCTTGATTTGCCTAATGTGTCATATTGAATGTTAAGTGTAAGAGTAATAGTAGTAGTGGTGGTGGTGGTGGTGGTAGTATATTTCATGATTTCATGGCAAGACTGACAACAAATGTCTTTAGAACTATCTTTTCTGTGTAGAATAATTTTACAGAGACATAATTCTATTTCTTCAAGAAAATATTTCTTTTTCATTGATGTGTGTGGGTTGTATTATAGTATTGGATGCTAATTTGCCATAACTTACGTGTACTTGATCTGACAAACCGGAGATGTCGGCCTTTTCTCTTATTGACCTGGGCACACATCATTCCATAAACTCGGATTCCTGGTACACTGGCGTATGTCGGTTGGTCATGACTCATGGGACCTTCTGTATTAGCAGGGAGAAACAAGATATTTGTTACATTATGTGAATATGTTGCCAACTGTCAAAATTGTAGCCACATGCTGAAAATGTGGGGTTTTCTGGCCAATTAAAAAAGTGAAGTAAATTCAGAGAATTCTTAGTTGAAAGTATTCATAAAGTAAGCAGTCTGTATCAGTGATAATTTGGTTGAATTTCTAATTTGTGTGTCCAGCAGTCAGCAGTGTTATCAGAAAATAAATATTTTTCACAACATGGAAGACTGAGTGACTTTTGAAGCAGCAACCTGAAATGCATTAATAGTTCATGTAAACATTATTGGAATTGCTTGATCCCACGTACTCACATTGATCTTACTAGAATAACCCCATATGTTTTTCATTAACATTTGATGACATTATGTCATTAATTTGATTACTTCAGTGTTGACCGGACTATTTTAGAAATGAAACAATTTGCTGCATGAAAACTGCCAAAATCTTACACTTTTTTGTCTGGACTCAGGCATCATTCTTCCTCTCTCTTTCACACACACACACACACACACACACACAAAACCACCACCAAACAGCACATATAAAAAGGAATGGGATGGGACTGTTTCGTGTACAGTATGTTACAGAAAGTAATAGTCGCTCAGTTAGTCAAGAAATTATCCTTTTGTGGAACCCGGTGGTTCATTGCCAAATTCAGAAGACCCTTCTACTATACTGCTCCCTACCGTGAATCTGATGAATCTAGTCTACACCATCATCTACACGAAGGTCTCTTCTGTTACTTTTCTAACTGAAATACTGCATTCATTTTTCGTCGACCTTCTGCGTGCTACATGTCTCGACTATGGCACCGTTCTTTGGTCACCCTACTCTTGATGAACAATTCAAATTTTTAAGCACCTTATTTTTCAAGTCTTTTCCCCGTCATCCTCATATTCTGCCTTTCTCTTAGGACCACATACTGTTCTTGGACCTTTGTTCCCAAACTCTCTCCGTCCGTGTTCGTAGCAGGGAAACGTCTAGTATTTCATATTGTAATGTCTACTATTTTAGGTACGCGGCAGGAAGACAACATTTCTGAAACGAATTGTCGCGCAACCGTTCTCCGAATGTAATCTGCTTTCATATCCTTTATGAATTTATAAGTTGAGATGAGGAAGCTACAGTATTCCCAGTCTCCTTACGATGCGTACAGTGATTAACGCAGTCGTATTCAAACTGTGTTTCGCGGAGTAGGCAAATTCACTTTTACAGCGAATTTGGTGACATGAATTTCATGAATTTTAATTGCATTATTCATTCCTATATTTTTGAGTGATGGGTACGGGCTTAGTTTTCAGTGTCACTCGCCGATAATAAAACTTTGTTTTTCAAACATGCGCATATTTTATATTTTGTATTAAGTTTTAAGTGCTTTACTTCTTTGTTGCAGCAAAGAAATAAACTCTTACAATACAGCGGTTCCGCGAAAATTCAGATTTATTCACAAACGTTATGCGGCTGACGTATCGGTTTTTGATGTAGCCGCAGTGGGTACTCTGTGTTTCCGGAAACTAAGGTTTACAAAACAAAAGTTTTATTTGATTATATGCAATCGAAACGATAAAACGTAAGGACGAATAAGAGGTAGGAATCATCATAGATTTGTGTTTAGCAGATTTTAAAGGAAGAGCTGGGAATATGCCTGGGCTGTTTGTGTCACAGTTTTCTGTCTCGGTCACGATCATTGACGGCCTGTTTGACCGTAGACGAATGAAGGCAGAACTGTCTGCGCTGAGATTTGGAATGGCTGTCCGGTGTCACCGGTTACCTAGAAGAAACTCGGGTCACAAGAAAAAGTGTCTGCATCTGGCAGGAATGCCGGAAACTCTTTTAGTCCTCTCGCGCTGTGATAATGACTGAGACGCCTGCGAATTTATTTAGAGCCACAAAAAAGTATGAAATACGTTTCGACAGAAATAAGTGGTGCTGGCTTCTTTGAAGACAAGGACCCTTAATTCGTCCTCAGAGGCAGAGGTATTATAGATTGTACGTTAAAAGGAACAGATTACAATTTAAATTATCACGCCCAAGTGTGAGTATCCGCCCTTCTTATTAAAGAAAGTTCGCAAATAACAACAGGGTGCTTCAGCGTACAGCATTCGTTCGCCAACTGCGGCTTTCAATTTGTAACAAGTTTTCTCGAACAGCGGTGTTTGGTTTTTTTACGCTTCCGCAGTATTTAGTTTTTATACGTGCAGGAAAGGAATCCCTGCCTTCTTCACGGTTGGCCACAGTGGCTTGGGACAGGCCTGTTGAATCCAGTCATTGTTCTCGTACCGTCTTCACGTTGTATATACCGTGCGTCATGTTCATATCACCTTTTATTGACCAACTTCTACACCACTTTTTGTATACGAACTTATTAATTATAGCTCCTGATGTCTTTGTAGTTATTCACATACTTTGCCTGTTGGGCATACTGTCTCAACTCATTGTCTTCTATAGTTATCAGACCAATACAACAGCATAAATGTTCTGACATTCATTCAGTTCTCATATAAGCGACATGTTTCGGCCGATAATTTCGGCCATCTTCAGGCGATTTTACAAACATTCAAACCTATATTAATTACATTAACATCAAGGAATAATAAGATATTAATATGTCGCAGTATATAAAAGCGTAAAAAATGTAAATAAAAGAATGAGTAGCGGGATAATTTTCCATACACGTGTGGTGAATCTGTAACACAATAGTTAAATTACGTAATGAAATAAATTTCCTAGATATGTTCACCTACTATTAAAGGTTCAACCTACTATTTGTTAAGCACCATTTCCGAATTTACATTTTACATTTACATCTCTGTTTCCGTCTTCATATAAGTTGTACGTCTTATCTGAAGGCGCAAGTAGAACTGGCTTCCGAAACGTCGTGTTTGAAAGTGTCTTAAATTTTAGGCGATAGACAAGGTCCAAAAAAAAGGAGATTATGACAGTGAGTTATAGACCATCGTCAGAGCTCTGTATTGTTGAAGATGGACCCTGTATGACAACACTGGCGCAGGTTACACAGCTATGGCAGTGCAGTAATTCTTAGCGGGAAAACAAATCGCACTGAGGTCGCAGCTACCGTATTCGCCACACCTGGCACCTTGTGACTTTTGGCTCTTCCCTAGACTAACAATGGGGCTTCTGGGTCAGGTGTTTTGCGACGCTCGAGGATATGAAATGCAGTGCGACTGCCGGCCTGCGCACCATACCAATGGAGGCTTGCCACGAGTGCTTCTAAGCATGGCATAGCTGTTGGGGCTAGTGTGTGCGCGCAGAAGGGAAGTACTTCGAGGATGATTAGACTGGAAAGCCGCGCTTAAGTACTTAAGTTTTACGGCTGAACTCCGGAAACATTTTGATAGACCTGGTGTATGCGTAGCAGCTGCACAGTGTTCTGATGTAGCTTGCAATACATTGTAGTATCACGAGGTCGTAAGGTGTTAAAGTATGCAAAGTACTGTGTATATATGTGTGTGTGACAGAGAGAGTGAGTATAAATACTTAACCAGTGCCCCTTATATTCGACCGTGCTGCACACTTGTCCGGATGTTTGCACACTTAACGTTACAACTGTCCTCAGTGTCGTTGAATCCTTATTGTTCCAGTGTCGAGCTCAAATCGATGCTTCATAGTATTTTGTTTTGGGTTTCCCTAAGCCTGTGCTCTCTAGTGGCTGCATTTGAGCTTTGAAAATTAGGGATTTGCTGACCTATTAATTGAAATTCACGAGAATATTTTCGACTGCAAAGGGTTAAACTGTGTTTGGTTTTGAGGCATCAGTAGGAGTTCAAGTTTTTGTCTGTTTTTAGTGAAACCAGCCTTCTGAAGAGTAAGTTCATTGAACCAAATTACCGAAGAGTAGAATTCCTCTTGCAAGCAGGACTACAATGGTACATAAACCAGTGAATGGACTGTCGTACAGGAGTGGAAGACACAGACCACTGAGTTAAGTTAATAATGTAAAGTATGGTGTAGAAGGAATGGTTTGTTTTGATTGTTCTGCAGAGGACGACACGAACTGCAGCAAAGCGGTAATTAAATTTCACTCTTGTAGGTCCATACAGGTGGTCTTTAACTGACATTGCCTTATTACGGGTGTTCTTTAATTTAAAATGTCTTACGTATTGTTAATTTAATGGCATTGTCAGTAGCCCATACTATACGACATCGCATGTTATTAGAATTAACATTGAATTAGAAATGCCCTGGAAATGGCATAAAATTCTAATTTAAAATTAAATTATAGTTGTGTTTTGGATGAAAGGATAAATTACTTGGAAATGACATTTACGGATTGCTTACTTCTTACTTATCGTAACCTTGATACAGTGGGGTGTAGAGGTATTGCGAGGTTAGAGCGCCACTAAATGCACTGGTTACAGCCTGATCATCTGCTGTGTGTTCTGTTTTCTTGTTTCCGTATTGTATAGCCAGGCCTGTGGTAACGCAATATCCTTCCTCGTCCTCCATGGCGCTTCGGCCCGTTTCGGGCCATGCTGTCCGATGACCCACGAACATACAAACAAATAACGTACGTTCCTCGACTGTGCGTAACTCCGTGTGCAGTTTCCCATTGGCTTTATCGTACAAGTAATTCATTCTTTCCAACACCCGCTCATAAATTAAACTAGGAAATATGTGACCTTGCTAGGTGGCTGTTAAATATTAATTTTTGTTTTGAGAACGTACCTGTAGTGATTTTTAGCATTGGCTTACTTGCAGCAGCATCTTTGACATCATTGTTCTTCTTTCCTCTCGTATTTGTGGTAGAATAAACTTAAAAATTGCATAAAGTACTGAGTGTACACAGAATAAAAAAAGAAAAATGTAGGAGGAAGGAACGAAGAGGTTTGAACTGGGAGCATTCGTAAAGAGCTTCGCTTCTGGAGAAGGGGGATAACTGTGACATGTTCGTGGCTGTAGGAACGTATGTACATCCATCCATCCATCCATACATACATACATGCGTGCATGCATACATACATACATACCTACCTACGTACATATATATATATATATAATTCCTATCTACATACATACATGCATAAATAGTCAAATTTCTCACAAAAGTGTTGTTAGAACTGGCCTGTACTTGCAATACAGTACGACTATTTATGTTTACGAATACGGTCGTTTATGATCTGACGTCGTGTTTTTGGTAAATAGGTATCGAAGTGTCAGAAGAACCGCCTGCCTCCATCTGTCGGGTAGAAGAAGGGTAAGATGCAGAGGGTTTTGTCGAAACATAAGTGTCTGTGTACCAAACTACTTAGATTCAAGTCCTAGAAAATAGTATTCTTATAGTCGCCGCCCTCAAGAATTCCAAATATCTGATTTTTCTTTAGATGAATTTAGATATCTGCATGATTTTTGGCAAGTAAACACCAAAATAGACAACTAGCTGTAATCGCATGTCTTTTGTTACCGGATAGTACTGCAGCCGTCTGAATACCTTTTTAAAATTGAGGACTTAGGTCTCCAGGGATATGACGCAGTGTCGCTGGGATATTTTCCTCCCTTTCGAAGGAATGTATTGCCTCTGTGTTCAACAGTAGAGGAGTTCACGAAGAACGTTGTTTTATTTTCTTTTTCAGAAACCTGTATAATCAAATATGAGTGTTGGTAACGTCCTGTAACTTACCCAGTATGTTAGCGGGTGGACAGCGGCAGATGACCAGGTAGTGGGACTTTCCTGTGCGAATGTTTTGCAAAGCCAGTAACGACCAATCCCTTGGTGCCCGACATTCCCGCATTTCAGCTACAGGTTCACAGGTTTTCACGAGTGTCAGAGCCTGAAACATTATACCAACATTAGTCAAATATCAAGTAATATTTTAGGTTTTCCGGCGGTGACAATGAATACGACTGTGTTCTGGGAAGTGACGCCGTGTAGTCTGGTAGATACATATCGGTGCTTAAGAGAAACCTGCTGTATGTGTTATTAGAAGACAGGTGTCTTCATAGTGAAATATGTTTTCGGAATTAAATGGGATATTCTGGTACTTCCCATCTGTAGCTACGGTTTCTAGAGCTAAACCTTTTATTTGTCCATTCATACACATAAAATAGATCTTCAATAAACAGGATGAGGAGGGGCGTGGATTGGATTGATCTAGTTCAGGATAGGGACAGGTGGCGGGCTGTTGTGAACGCGGTGATTGGGTACCAAAATTGGTGCCGAGAATTTCTTGAATCGCTGAGGAAATATTAGCTTCTCGATAAGTACTCTGCTCAGTGGAATTCATAGGCTTTATAGACCTTGAGTGACAGTTGAACATCACAATGCCATTGAATATTCATGTTGTAAACTTAGAAGTTGTTGTGTTTGCCATAAATAAATGTAACTGCGAGGCGGACGCATAGAATCTTAGCTGACATAGTTAGAAGGTACAGTGTACGTGCTATAGTTTGGAAGAGTCAACCTTCACCTTTCAACTCCTATTTTGAATGCTGAGGGTGGAGTAGATTCTGTCCCAGAATGTTTTTGGGGACACCAGAACAAAGTTCCGTTGCCCTTGTGTTTGTCATACCGAACTGCTTCCATCCATTGTAGAATCTTCTTAAGGCTGTCTGTGTTGTGGTTTGCTCACGCATGATATGTACGCGAGTGCGTGACTTGGAATTAAATGCCGTGTGTGTATATATATATATATATGTGTGTGTGTGTCGGATATAGGTCTTGCAGTCAAGTACACGTGTTTCCACGTTGCAGTTCCTATTAAATTACATTGTTTAACTAAGAGTCAGTCTTATTGGCCACCATGGCTTCGTACTGGAAGCTGTCGTGTAATATAAAGCAATAAAGAATAGGTATGTGTTGATGACAGGGAATTAGCTAGATATGAATTAGATGTAGTGGGTGTGCAGGAGGTTAGGTGGGACAAAGGGGACAGAGTAAGAGCAGGGGATTATAATGTTTTCTATGGAAAAGGAAATAAAAATCATCAGTTGGAGAGAGGATTTTTTGTACACCACAGAATAGTATCAGCAGTTATGAGAATATAGTTTGTTAGTGATAGGGGGTCATACATAGTTCCGAGAGCTAAAGAGAGTCTAGGTCTGCGCGAATTGAAGCAACATAAACCATGGTTTGATGAAGAATGTTTAGGTTTTTTTAGATAAGGGAAGCAGGCTAAAATTTAGTGGATACAGGATCCAAACCAAAGCAATATAAATAATCTAAGCAGTGTAAGATGAGATGCAAGCAGACATTTTAGGAACAAAAAGAAGGAATATCTGAAAGCTGAAATTGAGGAACTTGAAACTAATAATAAGCTAAAAAATTTTAGGGACTTGTATAGGGGCAGGAATGACTTTACGAAGGGTTACGAGCCTAGAAATAATATAGTAGAGGAGAAAGGTGATTTGGTTAGAGATTCCACAGTATTTTGGCTAGGTGAAGGAATCATTTCTCCCAGCTATTGAATGTACGTGGGGTAAATGATGTTAGGCAGACAGAAATACACACAGCAGAACTAGTAGTACCTGAGCCAAGTGCCTCTGATTTTGAGTTGGCTATTGCAAGGCTAAAAAATCACAAATCGCCAAGTGTTGATCAAATACCAGCAGAATTGATTAAAGCAGAGGGTAGAACAATTCGCTGTGAGATTCACAAACATATTATTTCTCTTTGGAATGAGGAGGAATTGCCTGAGGAGTGGAAGAGTCGGTCATTTTACCTATCTATAAGAAGGGCGATAAAACAGGTTTTAGTAATTACAGGGGCATATCACTTTTGCCAAGTACGTACGAAATTTTATCTAACATCCTACTGTCTAGGTTAATTCCATATGCAGATGAAATTATTGGGGATCATCAGTGTGGATTTTGACGCAACAGGTCAACTACTGATCACATATATTGCTTTCTTCAAACACTTGAGAAAAAAATGGGAATACAATGAAGTATTGCATCAGCTCCTTATAGTCTTCAAGAAAGCTTATGATTCAGTTAGGAGGGAGTTCTTGTATAATATTCTCATTGAGTTTGTTATCCCCGTGAAACTGATAAGGCTAATAAAAATGTGTCTGACTTAAACGAATAGCAGAGTGCGGTTAGGCAAGAATTTGTCTGACGTGTTTCCTATTAGGAATGGTTTGAAACCAGGAGATGCTCTATCGCCATTGCTCTTCAACTTTGCTTTAGAGTACGCCATTAGGAGGGTTCAGGTAAAGCAGG
>Ga0131853_10027595_pt1 | contig 10184 bp, 6 predicted proteins | sample TergutLab28metaG_FD_92764 | JGI IMG/M metagenome (GOLD analysis project Ga0131853, IMG submission 92764) | Labiotermes labralis P1 segment gut microbial communities from Petit-Saut dam, French Guiana - Lab288 P1 (version 2) (version 2) | ecosystem: Host-associated > Arthropoda: Insects >... | reverse complement strand
TACAATAGATTCAACACTGAAACTAACGATATAAGCACCATGAATAGTAACAACAGAATAGCTGCAACACTGTATTCCCTAGGGACATAGTTTGTCTCAGGAATATAAGTATAAATACTCTGCGTAAAGGAGATGATGATGATGATGATAGTAATAATAAATTATTTTTTTAATGGCGCAACAGCCCCCCAGTGGGCCAGGGCCTCCCCATTCACGAGGTCTGTAGATAACACACAAGGACGCACCACACTCAGTAGGACTCATCTGGACGAGTGATCAGCTCGTCGCAGAGACCTCTACCTGACAACACGCAACACTCACAGACATCCATGTCCCCCGGCGGTTTTCGAACCCACAACCTCAGCAGGCGGGCGGTCGCAGACCTACGCCTTAGACCGCGCGGCCACTTCGACCGGCCATTATAGATACTACTTAATTAAATTGTCTTACCGTATATTTAGTACTTTCTTGCATTCTGTGTTCTATAAAAAATGTAGCATGCTGCGTGTGTAAATGTAATGTTATATTTCCTGTTTCCTGACCCACAACAATATTGTTTTTTGAAAGCTGTACCTTGGATATACTTACCTCCATCTAGTGCCGAGGTTAAGAACGAGTGGAGCTATACCTCTGCTTCCTCTATACGCCTTTATGGCGTTGACAGGTAAAACTTCACCTTTTGTTGTTGTCGGTACGTGGGGTAAGCTCGACTGTTAAAGTGCTTTGCTAGTATTGCTGTATGCTTTTGCGGTTGCAGTAGCCTTTTTGTACTGCCCGAGTACGCTGCAATTCTGTAATTAAAATTGTCACACCTTTCTGGAAGTTTTAGCTACTGTATATTATATTCATTTAGGAAGCAACCATACTCGGGGCGAATAACGGGCACTGTTATTAATGTTACGTAATGGGGCTTGGGATATTTTCCATTTGCTGGGTTTGTTGGCACTGGTGTGTTGAACTTTCAGGTTGTGTCGTCAGAGCTTCGTAGGGATGTAGCTGAATATGCACTTATGCTCCTCTTGCGGACAGCCGCTGTTGCTCTGCACAGCGCTTGATACAACCATTTGCCACTCCCCACTCTTCGTGCGGCAATTTCCTTTCCAGCACGCGAGAGAGAGATTTACTTTTTGGAAAAGCCTGTGTCCGTACCAGGATGTTTTGAGAGAAGGCTGACATAGCACCGGATGTTTGAAAATTTACTTCCCTGTCTCGCTGTTGTCTTGGGGGATGGTAGGAGTCGTTGTAGAATGATAGGTAAAAGCCATCCCGTAACTAGCCAGTTAGGCACAGAAGGCTGCTAGACGTATTGCCCTCTCAACACTCAACCTCGGCGCTGGTTAAGGAGTGAGTGGTCAACTCCAGGCCCCGATCACTTTACTCCCCGGAAATATATCCCGGTACCCTTTGTAGAGAAGGCTGGGTTCGACCTCGGAGCTGGTCTGGATTGGTCCGGAAAATCTCGCCTCCACCGATTTTCGAACCCCAGACCGTCCAGCCTGTAGCGAGTCGCTGTACCGCCTGAGCTGCTCCGGCTGCCTGAGATAGAGACCGGAGTTACCCTTGTACCTTCTGCAAATGCTGAGACATGATTATCAATCGCAGGTGCGCCCTAAGTATTTGGCAATGGTGTGGACTGTTTTGGGCTCCTTCTGATTTTAGAGTACTTTTTTAAATATAGGCTTCTGCTCTGTGAATGAAGAGTGTTAACAGTTTGAAGGCCGATGTTCAGTTAAATAACATTTACAACTTTATAGTTCACAGAAAACACACTTCTGCATTACAAAACCTGCAGTTAATGGTATTTTGGGGATATGGTCGGCATTAAAATAACATTTACTACTTTATAGTTCACAGAAAACACACTTCTGCATTACAAAACCTGCAGTTAATGGTGTTTTCGGGATATGGTCGGCGTTAAAATAACATTTACAACTTTATAGTTCACAGAAAACACACTTCTGCTTTACAAAACCTGCAGTTGATGGTGCTTTCGGGATATGGTCGGTGTTGATGTGTGAGAGGCATGCGAAGCACATGAAATGTGTAGAATTTTGAGGTTAAAACAGGTTGTCTACACAATCGCCACATCTGTGTTGCGTCGTGCACTGAAATACCGTCGTCGTATGCAGTGTTGCTGGCGTCACGGGAGGAGACGTAAAACATTTGTAGCAGCTGTTAACCAGCGCCGGTGGTCGGTGTCCTTGCGTCATGAGATATACTTTGTAACATCTGCAAAATTGTGGCTTACTTTTGTACACTCAGTTGGCTCATTTTGCCGTTAATATTAATGCTGTATTATTGCGGACCGGATGGAACTAGCGTGGTGTAATTTATGATTACTTTTCTGTGTATAAATCGTTCGTACCAATAGTGACGGCGTCGGACAAACGCTTGGACGTGCGCGTGGATGTGTATAAATTTGAGTAGGTACCCTGCTTTGCTTGTGTTTGTTCCTTGACTGCGGTGTCTGCCGTTCCTTTTGTACGCACAAATGGTTATATGACGCCCACTGACTGGCCATTGGAGAGTTCCAGCAGAATGGTGACCTTGACTTGGAACGACTCATATGCCATCTTAGCACTACATAATTATCAGAAGATATGTGATTCAGCTGTCACGAGATGCTAGCGATACATGATTATTAGATAACCCCCATGTGATGCGGCTTATACGAGATCCTAACGCGACTTAACGGATTATTTACGTGATGCTGTTCGTACGAGGTCCTAACGTGATATTACCGGATGATCCTCACGTGATGCGGCTCACACAAGCTCCTAATGTGACGATTGTCAGATGACCGTCACGTGATGCGACTCGTACGAGATCTTAACGTGATATTACCGGATGATATTCACGTGATGCGGCTCACAGAAGCTCCTAACGTGACGATTGTCAGTTGACCGTCATGTGATGCGGCTCATACGAGATCCTAACGTGATGCGGCTTATACGAGCTCTTGCCGTGACATGGTTATAGGTTGATCCTCACGTGATGCGTTTCGTACGAGATTCTAACGTGACATCACGCCATGTCCCTCCTGCTATGCGGCGTATACGAGATTGTAACGTGACATTGGACTACCCTCGCGTAATGCGGTTCGTTCGAGATCCTAACGTGATGTGTTTATCAGATGATTCTTACATGATGCGGCCCGCACGAGGTCCTAACGTGACATGTTTATTAGGTGATCCTCACGTGATGCGTTTCGCACGAGATCCTAATGTGACATAATTATAAAGTGATCACGTGATCCGGCTTATATGAGATTCTAACCGGATATGTTCATCAGATGGCCCTCATACAATGCCACTTGTTTTGTAATGTGTGGGTGAGTGTATGTGTTGGTGTTCAGGCAATAGTGTGGGTGTTTTGGTAATAGGTGTCTTGTATTTACTGTGTTTTGTATTGTTTGTACTGTGCTTTTTATTGTTTTGTTTATGTATATTTATACTTATGTGTTTTGTCTGTACTAGTATAAGGGCTACTGGCACCGACTGAAAACTTAGTTGCAATAATAATAATAATAATAATTCGTCTCGTACGCGGTTCTGACGTGACATGCTCATACCCCGCACGTGATTCCACACGTGGTCCTCAGGTTACGTTAATTGCACGTGGGCCGCTCGTGTTATAACGTGCTGTTCTTTGATAGTCTGACATGTCATTCTTCATTGGCATTACTTTGACTCGATTCTTATGTCACACGGCTGAGTGTGTCACCCATACTGCCGATTGTCTACGTGACTTCATGTGACGCAACGCACATGTGATACCCGGGGAACTGTGAACTGTGATTTTATTTGACGTAATTTCTTTAAATACAGCGTATCAGGTAGTTCACCATCAGTTTCATTTATGCACCATTTAGAGCAAAACGGTGTGGTTTACCACAAAGTGTTTATTGGTATGTTGTATGATTCTCAGAATAGCTATCGATTATTTCCTTTAAGAACGATTAATTTTTGTTGACATTTGCAATAGGGACGGTGTTTTCTGCGAGGTGAGAATTGAATTTTCAATACTGCTGGATGGAATTCGAAATTCACACTTCTTTGCAGGGATACTCCGCCAGAAAAGGCCGCAAATAGCATGATCATCCCACAGATTGCAGTAAAAAGGCCGCAAATAGCATGATCATCCCACAGATTGCAGTAAAAATTTATTACGTTTGGGACTCACACACTGTACACATTTCAGTAAGGTTATTGTACCGCTCGGAGTGACGGTAACCATTTGCAGTCCAAATTATTGTTGCGAATTGCAACATTTTGGCCGAAATTAATGTTATAGAATATCTGTGATCTTGAGAGTTCAAAAGCAGCCACTGGATGTCAGGAGCTTAAGGAAAACCAACACAGAACGCAACCAAATACCGTACAAATTCGTGCTCGACATTGGACCTGCTACAACGGAAAGGTTTGTCGATCTTAATATTAATATGAATTTAAATATGTACTCCGTCTGACACAACTGCCTTTTATTTTATTATCTCTATTATTGGTTACTAGTTTCGGCCTAGATAGTACATCATCAGGCCAATATTTACAAACTTTGAGGTGTGTCATCCCCGTTGTGTTAATTCAGTAACAGATCTTCATGTTTGCACCGTGCATCAATGATAATTAAACACTTTATTATCGAACTAATGCACAATATATAATATGTAGATACAATTAAAATTATAAAATATTTAAAAGTGCTCCAACATGTTACGGATCACAGAGGATGCATCATTAGGAAGCCTTGTACAGTGCTTGGCTAAAAATTACAAGAATGATTCTATCGTGTCTGTTGACATGGACAAGGTCGGTGTTATGGCAGCATATTCTGACCCGTTGTGTGTGTGTGTGGTTCACTGTATATGAAACATGTTGGAGCACATTTAAATATTTTATAATTTTATATATTGTGCATTAGTTGGATAATAAAGTGTTCAATAAGAAATCTTTATTATATATTGTGCATTAGTTGGATAATAGTGTTCAATAACAAATCTTATTATGCATCATACATACAGTCATAACACAACAGTATTTTAAGTGAGTAATATACCATAACAGTGGGTACGAATACGTGTTTCGGCCCTGTGTATTGACCGTCATCAGGTTGTCCTTAGACTTGTCGATCAACTATACTATAGGCCAAGGTAAAGCAATCCCGTTACAGGCCTGGTGTGACCCAGATTCCAGGAATTAAGGTTCCCAGATTTCATGACAACGACACAGGATGGTGGTAAGGTTGTTAGCCTTACGCATCGGCCGCCTTTACCCCCAGGAAATGCTCCTGGTACTCATTTCTGTTAGAGGCTGCGTCGACCCCAGGGCCATAGTGCGCTCGGAAGGATCTTATGTCAATGAAAAATTCCAATGACACCAGCTGGGATCGAATGAGCGACCTTCCGATTTGTAGCACAGCACCTTATCCACTGTGCTACCGATGCCCCCTCGACCAACTATACAATAAGCGAGGTATTCTGGTTGGTGTGGAGGGTGGTGGGGCGAGATCTCGACACACCACCCCCAACACTCTCCAGAATACCCTGCCTATTGTATCCTTGCTCGACAAGTCTAAGGACAACCTGATGATGGCCAATACACAGGGCCGAAACATGTAGTTGTACTCACTGTAATTGTATATTACTCATTGAAAATATAGTTGTGTTATGACTGTATGCGTGATGCATAATAAGGTTTGTTACAGTATTTACAAAAGTTTAAAAATGCTCATGCATTCTATTTCATGGTATTCCATTCACATTCATTATGAGTCTGTATAATTATATTACCAGCTTTTAGTTGTGTTATCTGTAGAAATTCAACAAAACTCACTGCAGATAACACTACTAAAAGCTGGTAATAATTATAAAGACTAATAATCGAATGTGAATGGGATCCAATAAATTTGACGAGTTATACTATATGCATCAGCATTTTTAAGTTTTTATAAATATTGGTCTAATGATGGCCTATTGAGGCCGAATATAGGAGCTAATAATATGAATAATAAAATGAAAGGTATTTGTGTCAGACGAAGGATAAGCTGGTTAGGTCACCTAGAGAGAGATGCCCAAAAAGATCTTCACTCAAGAACTGGAAGGGACGAGAAGAAGGGGACGACCCAGGAAAAGATGGAAAGAGGAAGTAGAAAGAGATCTTCAGGTGCTGGGTGTGAGAAGATGGAGAGAGTTGGTGGCAGATAAGAAAAAATGGAAGGACATTGTTCGACAGGCCAAAGCCCACAGTGGGTTGTAGTGTTAATGGAAGAAGTTATGTCAGACGGAGTACATATTTAATTTCATTTTAATATTATACTTTAAACACAACGGGATGCCCCCCTACCAAGCCTGTCGAGCTTGAACTCGACGCCGGGCGGATATCGTTGAAAACCTCCACTGTAGTCTGTATCCGGCTGCAGTCCATATGCCATCAGGATATGAGAGAGAGAGACTTGACAGGCGAGTAAATTTGCTGTGTGTAATGATACCAGTGGAATAGCGACAACCACCATATAGTGCCTTTGAAGTGACGCGGCGCCCCCATGCACCGGCAAGTCTATTTGTGATGCGCATAGCGTCGCTCTTCTGTTTACGTAGCTCGCGTCGTATGTTTATCGGCGCCCCAATTACTGGTGATTACACTGCCCTCTGGCGGTATAAATACAGGTGCACGCTTGATTCGTCGGAAGTGCGGATGTGTGGCGATGAATGATGGGAAATACTGAAGCGTGTGCAGTTTGCCTGGCAGCCGGATGGGTTACATTGTAGTTGAACGGTCCTGTAATGGTATGCGAATGCAGAGCGATGTGGAAAATGGAATTATGTATGCAGTTACGCATTTGTCTACAAAACAACACAGATTCAGGTTTAAGGATACGGTTTTATACCATGAAGAAGGAAGTAGAAGGCCTTGACGAAATGATGGTGCCTGCTTACCAAATAATACGATGTCGCAACCCAAAATACCGCAGTCTTGATAAGTACTGTCGTTGTGACCTGGAATTTTAGAAATCGAGTGTGTTTGAAGATACGGGTGTTGAGTAGAATCTGTGGACCTGACAGAGAAAATGTGACAGGATTTTGGACGAAACTAAGTAATGTGCAGCTTCATAATTTGTACCGTTAAACCGGTATTTTTTGTTTTCGTGGTTTATTTAACGACGCTGTCAGTAACGCCGTTTAGCAGCGCGTAATCGGATGGTTAATGAATATTGAAATGGCAATGGGTCGGAAGGGAGTTGTAAGGGATGTACTGAAATGTGCGTGGAGGGAGCAAGAAGAACACGAGAATCGATTCGAACTGTTACTTTCAGAAAGCTGAAATACACAACAGAAAGTTTTTACCGTTACCCTTGAAGGGGTTATGAATCATGGGACTTTAGAGTCCGCTTGGGGATTACAAAGTTGACTTTGCCTTCCTGCTTGAATAATGACTATTCAGTTTCATGTTTGTGTGCCCGTGCATCTCTGATACAATAGTGTAAACAACCAACTAGATGCAAAAATAACAACTTATTAGTAATTTCAATCACCTCAACATGTTTCGGGCGATAATTTCGCCAATCCTCAGGAGCAATAGACTGTGTTTACAGCTTGTGGTATAATGCACCGAAGAAGGTCACCAGTAGGCAACTTCTTCGGTGCATTATACTACAAGCTGTAAACACAGTCTATTGTTCCTGAGGATTGGCGAAATTATCGCCCGAAACATGTTGAGGTGATTGAAATTACTAATAAATTATTGTCACATCTAGTTGGTTGTTTATACTAAAGACTCTTCCTTTGTGAAACGCACTGTAACATACGCGAGGGTTTGTTTTTCTGACAAAACAAATAGGTTGAGTGCCCATTCGCGAAGTACTTCAACCACTCTGCTGCTCGTTGTTACGCCACACTTAAGACAATCGGAAAAACCAGGCGTCTTGACGCATTTGCAGGCGGAACGGACAAGTGGAGCGACGCCTGCAGCTTGGGCTACTGGAGTGACTTGTGGGCCGTCCCTTGCTCGCGCTAGTCATAAAACGATAATGATGATGACTAACGATACAGGGTGTCTGTAAAGCCGATATGATTTATTGAAGTAATAGTACGTTTTGTTGACAGGCCACAGTTGATAAATTGTTAGAAGGTGAAGCAACACTTCGAATGCATGGGAGACACTAGGGAAGAGCTTGGAAAGGAAATGTCACAATCATGGAGTACCGAAAAGTCGTTTCGCATGTGGAACAATGAGAAAATAGAAGGAGACTTAAGAGCATTTTGTACTTTTTGTAACCGTCTGTTTGACCTGCCCGACTTCGGTTCCAACTATTTGTAGCTCGTCGTAGGCACTGATCCCTCTCAAGGAATGTACAGGAGGAATTAGAAGCCGCTTTGCTCTTTCAGTACCCTTTATTCACTGAGGTTCCAGCACCACAACATTTGGTTCCAGCACTAACAACTTTTGGTTGCTCGTTTTTCATCTAGCATTCACAACTGCGAACAGCGTACGTCTCCGCAAAACTACAAGGTGAGTCTCTCGCTAGAGGCTCCAAACTATTGTCTATAAAAATTATGTTATTGAGATAGTGACTTGAAAATTTATATACACATACCGGGAACGATGCAAAACAGGACCTGCTTATAATCGATGCCGAAACTGGTCTCCTTTCACATCCAAGTACAATTGAGTGCGTTTCTCTGAATTCTGGAACACTTTTCCCAAAGTGTCGACGTTGACGGCTTGTATCTCTTGGCGTATAGCGTCTTTGAGTTGTTCGATTGTGCGGGGTGTATTTTTGTACACTTTGCCCTTCAGTAGGCCCCAAGGAAAGAGGTCGGCCGGCGTTAGATCGACTTCCCCTTGTCTGTAACTTTTTAACCAACTTCTGGATGCAACACATCAATGGTGCACGTCTTTCACCAAATTCCGTTCGAAATGCCGTCTGGCATGCTTTAAATGAACCTGTTTGCCAGTATTTACGAACGAGAAACCCGCGCTGTTCTACTGTATACATAGACAATAGTTTGGGGCCTCTAGCGAGGGACTCACCCTGTACCTCCTAAGTCTTATTATACAGATACAAACAGTGAACACTTGCCCATAGCCGACATCGCAAACAGAGAATCAATTCATATGTGGGAGGGGCAACTCAGCAGTCTCATCCATATAACCTGGCAAGTGCACGTGTGCACACCAAACAAACTTTACCTCTTCCCTTTCAATATAAAAACTAGCCAACCCTCGACTACCAGTTTATCTCCTCACCACTTAATTTGCCTAGTCCGAGATTTGAACTACGGACCCTGGCCGATTACAGTATGTTGGTCACTTCGTAATTCAATCAGACGTCTTTGTAATGGAAACTGAATAGCCCCATGGAAGAGACGCTTATAGTCGGTCGGCTGCTGAACAAATTCCCCATATTTTTACGGAACTTCAAGGCACATTACCACGCCAACAAGGTCCCGCTGGTATACCACATCCTGACCCCGATAAATAACAGTACACACTCCCGCACCATATTTTCATATCGTTCTTTCTAATATTGGTTTATACTTCTACCTGTGCTTTATTATTCAAAGTGGCGTCTCCCAGTCTGTCGTAGTTTCTATTTCCCCAGGGCCTACTACATGCCCCTTCTGTCTGACATACGTTCTTATTGCCATCATAGTAATGTTATTTGGAGAAGTCTGTCAGAAGGCCAGCCGCACGAGACCAACAGATATGTGAAACGTGCGGGTTGCTTTGCGATCAAAACTTTTCGTGTTGTAAGCGGAAGTACACGAAGGAGAAAATAGTGACAAATTTTGTGGCGTCTAACTGCACCAGCCAGTGTTCCTGCAGTAGCCGAGCAGTTCCTGCGAAATGGTGTTCGTTACTCTGTATTTTTCCTTGTTCTTTACATAATATCTTTTTCTTGCGCTAAATTTCCAGCCAGGAGTTCCACAAAATAAATGTGTAGATCTCCACGCTGTTTTCGGAGATGTCGGTTTCAAAATTTGCCCTGGCACCTCGGCTATGTACATCGATGTTGGTGGCTAGACTGTGTCCTTCCTGGAGAGTGCCTGGAAACCAATTCAGTTCTTATAATAAAACCAACCAGATGCACTAATTTCTCAAATTTATTTTTGGAATAAAACTTTACATGTTTCGGACAGTTCCTCTGTCCATCATCAGGAGTTTTTCACTGTACACACAGCAATG
>Ga0131853_10027594_pt1 | contig 10184 bp, 7 predicted proteins | sample TergutLab28metaG_FD_92764 | JGI IMG/M metagenome (GOLD analysis project Ga0131853, IMG submission 92764) | Labiotermes labralis P1 segment gut microbial communities from Petit-Saut dam, French Guiana - Lab288 P1 (version 2) (version 2) | ecosystem: Host-associated > Arthropoda: Insects >... | reverse complement strand
GTTTTGTTTATTGTTTTTTTTTTTTTTTTTTTCTTTTCTTCCCCCCCCCCCCCCCCCCCCCCCCCCCGTCACACACACACACACAAAGCAGCTGGTGAAAAAGAAAGGAAGTTTGCACAGTTGTCATATTTGTAATTGTTGACTTTCAAACATTATTTCATATGTATGTGGATATGTTACATATATGAAATACTGTTTGCAAGTGAACAGTTACAAATAAGACAGCAATTCAGAAATCTGAGTTTATGTTAAGAAAATGTCATTTTCTTGTGCCACTGAAAACACACACACACACACCCTGCACACACCATACAGTAAATCTGCTCAGCCAACTGCATCAAAAGCTGAGTGAAAGAACTCCAGCTGAAGCAGTCAGTCCTAACATGACATTGTTATCAGTAATGAACACCCTATCATAATACTGTGATTACAGATTTATGCATGTGCACATGTATGTGTATGTGCATGATGCACATTGCTAATTTCACAGTTCACTTTGTGGTACCAAAGATAAACAATTCTTTTTTGAATTATTTAAGGGATATAATGTAACTCTGAAGTCACATGAGTTGTTGCAGTCTTCAGAGTGTTGTATTCTGAAGCACTGCAAGGCAGCAGTGAGCACCTCAATGTGCAGGTTGCACTATTTCAAACAACCAGTTACAAGAGGCACTAATACAGTTAACACTGGGCCAACAAACAGAACTCTTGAGATGTATTTGCAATAGTGTATTACCAAATGTACAGGGAGTACAAATGAAAACTGTACTCAGATGCATGGCCAGCATAATGGCCTTACATTGCCGCATATAACACACATATCTTACCGCACGTTAGAGCAGGTGTTGTAAATGGTCTCCTTCATCTGTCACAAATGCTTCATTTTAGAGGAGCTGAAAGAGCAGGAAAGCATAGTCTAAATTCCCTACAACACTTTTCTTTCAATTTCTTCCTTATAAGGTTTCCACAATGAAAATTCCTTTGTATTAAACTGTACTGCATACTCACAAACAAAAATTTTCATTACACTGTGTTTCACACGTCTGTTACACACAGCAGATTAACCCTTTAAACGCTGAGTTAAATCCCATCTGCTGACATTATTAGCTCACCATATTCTCCACTTTAGCAGGATAAGGGTTAAACTGGACTGTGTTACTGAGGTGATTCAGTGTAACTGTATGTGTGATGGTAGTACTTGCAGTGTGCAAGTCATGCACTGCCGTTAAAACTTGTTGTGCCGTATCAGCAATTTCTAGAGAAGAACTTCAAATAGTATTTAATAATCTGTTCACTAGGTGTCAAGCACCTACTCTGACATGCAGGAAGTTACATATTTTACATACTAAGTAAGTGATTGTGGCCTTAAGTGTGCCTTGCATCTGGGTTCAGATTTAAATTCACCTTCCTGTAGTTCAGGAATATTTTATGGTTCATAATTAATATTTTGAGATTTTATGATAAGAGAAACACTAAATTTTACTAATGTGTGCTTCAAATATGTAAATGTAAAAATGTATATAATTAAATGAGCTGTTGACATGTTGTGACTTCTGCTGCTAATAGTTCACAGACTGTGATAAAATGGTAAAAACATTTTGAGATTAAAATATCATTTTCCCTTTAGTTTGTTACATGTATGTATAATCACTTTTAATTTATTTATGATTTATTTAATGATGCTTTCAATACTTCATGTAATGTTGGCATACATAACTATAGCAATGGATTGGTGAACAATGAATTGTGAAGTATATTGAAGGAAGCATCTGTGTCATACCTGGAGGAACAATCTTGAGGAAAATCACAAGGAACCTCAGAATAGCTATTTTCTGGGCTGGTATCTGAACCTGGGACCTACTTAACATGAAGCAGGGGAGCTAGGCGCTCAACTGCAACATTTGTTTTCTAACTTTTATGACATGTTTTCACAAAAAATACATGCTACTAGATTATACTGGCAATATTTCCTGTCCATGGGCCGGGTAGTGTAGTTGGTATAGCAACTGGCTACGGGCTGGACAATCCGGGGATCGAATCCCAGTGGGGGTAAGATTTTCTGCACCTGTCCAGACTGGTCCTGGGGCCCACCCAGCCTCCTCTACAATGGGTACTGGGTCTTTCCCGGGGGTTAAGAGCGACCAGGGTGTGATGTTGACCCCTCACCCCCTTCTAGTGCCATGTTCAAGGATAGAGCTATACCTCTACTCCTATGGGCCGTACGGCCTGTACAGAGCCTTAGTGTATGTACAAGGGTGCACTTTACCTTTACCTTTTATTTCCTGTCTACTTATATTTCCACTGTTTACACACACACACACATACATGTAAATTAACTTATACTGACTGACTGGTCCAACCTCAGGATATTTATTTGATAGCTGCATAAGGCATTTTTTATATGCAGCATCTTCTGTGTTTTTGCGAACATACAACTCTTCTGAAACAAGGGGCCTAATTTAATTTCAGCAGCTTGCTTTAATTGTTATCCTTTTCTTGTAAAGCGCTTGAAGTTGGTATTTTCTTTTGTTTCTTTTTCCTCCTCTATATTGCTTGAAAAATGGCAGACTATTTTTAAATAATCTAAAATGCACTGACATGATTACTGTCCAATACAAGGTTCAAGGTACACTTCCCGTAACAAAACACAAGAGCAAAGTAAAGGCAAAATTATCCCAGTGCCTAAACATGTGTATGTGGAGGTAAATCATGCATTGTAGACCTCAATATCAGATGGAGAAGTATGGTCAGCCTCATGGTTTAAGTCTGTTACCATGTAGACTTCAGGACAAGCATCACTCTCACCCTACAAGTTACCATGGTCACCATACTGATATTACCAATACTGAAATTAAAAACTACAAATATGGGGTGGTCTGTATTGCAATGATGCCATTGGTTTCAAACATAATTGTAACTCATTTTGTGGTGCTGCTACACACCTCTCTCTCCTTATAACATAAGCAGAGGAAACCAATGTCAGATCTCTGTGCATTATGACAGATTTTTTTCATTAAAAAAAAAAAAGTTTGCACAAGATAATGTTACATTCTTTTTGGATTCCCACACTGCAGGGGTTGAATACTGCTGCCTCCCATGCCAGTGGTCTCAGACCACTGCTCCATCACTGAACATGTATACCTCTAATTGCAATGGAAAGTTGATGTGCAGCTGCATGCTGTTTGTGTCAGTGCTGGATGTATGACAGGCCACACTTCTGATATGTTATATCTGAGCTTTAACAGTTTAGTAATTTTTGTTGCATTCGTTCTTTGTAGCCATAAATCCTGTAGTATGATATAATTTTGGCGTATATGAACTTCAGTATATTTACAGAGTTTGTTACTACAAATCCTATCTTCCTTCCCGCCACCACAGATGTTAAAGACTCAACTTAATGGGTCAATAAATTGTACAAGGAGAAAATAAACACAATGGGGAAGTTACTTAATTTTGTACATATAGATTAAATGTGCCAATTCAGTTTTGTATGAGAGAGGAAAGGCACATTAAACCTTTACACATTTCACCAAAGGATATTGTACAAAGTAAATTTGCAGTTTGTATATTTTATTCATGAAATAAAGTCTTTTAAGTAATCATTATAATGTATAGCATTTTATAAGTAATTGTTGCTGTCAATACTGCTTGCACTGATTTATCAAAAATGTTTTTTATCAATGCACTTTTAGGTGGCAGAACATAACACTCTGTGGATGACACACGCCAAATGTCTTTCTTTATAAAGGACTGCTAGCACAAGAACAAAAATAAAATTATTTATTTGACAGAAAATGGCTTCACAAACTGATAATAATTATGTGAAAGTTATTTAAATGCATTCACGTTTCAAGAATACAGTGTGCTTTGCAAAAAAAGGCATTTTGCCCTGTTCTGTCCTGTAAATTAGGCACAATGGAATTAATGAAAGATAAATTACAAAAGATAAATAAAAGATGACAATGTTGTTTCCACTGAGTGCAAACAACACTGCTTCATTGGCACAGACTACAATTCCACATGCATTGTTGTTATTCTTCCTTATGCATTTCCAAAATATGAGTACATGGCGATTGTGTATTAAGTTGGCAATTTTGCTATGCCACAAGTGTTGAAGAGCTATTTCTGCTGATGTGGGAATTCCCAATACTAGGCTGTTATTTCTCTTTTATACAGCAGTTGCTCCTTATGTTGAATGCTCAGTTAAATATATTAATATTTTTATGGCGTGTTCTCAGATTGTGGATGGAGGAACAGCCTCCAATATGGAGGGTAGCTGCGAGTAAACTGAATAAGCATTCGTGGACAGCTTACAAATGGTGGTCCCCAGTTTGGGGGTTGTACAGCTTACAAGTGGTGGTCCTCCAGTTTTGGGGTTAGGCAAGTTGCTAACAACCCCTCCCCGTAAAAACTGGCCTTGTTACAAAACGATACGTGTGCCTCAGGCCTAGACTGATCCTTTGATATGACCTAAGCAATGAAAAAGGGACATGAGATTTGGTACATGGAACATAAGGAGCTTGTATAGGTCAGAGTCGCTTAGAACAGTAACCAGGGGATTAGCAACGTATACATTTGATTTAATGAGTGTACAGGATGTAAGGTGAGACACAGGGGACACGGTAAGAGCAGGGATTATATTTTTTTCTGTGGAAAAGGAAATAAAAATCATCAGTTGGGAACAGGATTTTTTGTACACCACAGAACAGTATCAGCAGTTAAGAGATTGGAGTTAGTGGCAGTGGCAGGGTGTCATATATAGTTCTGAGAGGTCACTGGTGTAATATCATTTTGAATGTGCATGCACAAAGTTAGGAGATAAGTGGCGATTCAAAAGACAGTTTTTATGAGAAATTAGAACAGGTTTTCGATCATTTTCCTAAGTACCATATGAAAAGTCTGTTAGATTTTAATGCAAAATTGGTGAAAGAGGATATTTTCAAACTGACAATTGGGAGTGAGGGTCTACATCAGGATAGAAATGACAATGGTGTTAGAAGAGTAAATTTTACCACATCAAAAAATGTAGTCGTTATGAGCATGATGTTTCCGCACTAAAACTTTCATAAATACATCTTGACTGCCTGATGGGAAGACTCACAACCAGATAGATTACATATTGATAGACAGGAGATGGCACTTGAGTATACTCGATATATGATCTTTCAAGGGAGGTGACTGTGATACTTATCTCTATCTGGTGTTTGCAAGCATTAGGGAAAGGCTGGCAGTATGTAAACAAGCAGCACAGAAGTTTGATGTTGAAAGATTTAATCTCATGAAAGCTAAGTGAGCTAGAGGTTAGGAAATAGTATCAGATTAAGATCTCAAACAGGTTTACAGCTTTGGAGAATTTAAATGATGGCGAGGACATAAACAAGGCTTGCTAAAACAAAGAGACTATCAAAACCTTAGCTACAGAATCTCAGTCTGTATGAATTGAAGCAACTTAAACCATGGTTCAATGAAGAATGTTCACGATTTTTAGATCAATGAAAGCAGGCTAAAATGCAGTGGTTACAGAATCCAAACCAAGGCAATGAAGATAATCTAAACAATGTAAGATGTGAAGCTAGCAGACATTTCTGGAATAAAAAGAAGGAATATCTGAAAGCTAAAATTTTTGAACCTGAAACTATATGCTGACTATACTGAGGCTTTTGTGGTGCTCCTCAGTCTGTCCTGGCAAACACTTGCACTCCCTTCGAATTTATTATCTGTTACCATGCCATCATGTGACACTATGTAGTGTACAGACATCATGCATGCTATATAGTATGGGTTACTGACAGTGTGATAAAATAAACTTCAACCACTGGATGTAAAATCTATATCCCAACCAAGCAGAATGGTTACATAGACAGAAATGGGAATATTCATTCAACAAAATGACTTTTTACGTGACCACAGTATTGTTTACCACATATGCAAGTGCCTCAGAGCCTAAACACTGGCTTTACTTAGGATGTAAGTAAAATGTTGTTATATACACAAAGTTCACAGCACATATGATTCCAGGTAATGCCAATTATATGCTGTACAAAGAATTAAGGTATTTGACACCTCTTTCTGCTGTTTGCTTCCTTACCCAAACTCTCTGCTTAGCCTTTACTCTGTCTTTTACATCTAATAAACAAGTGTATTTCAAACTCACCTAGTCAGTATCCAATACATTCTCCATGGCATTCATCCAGCAAATTCACCATCTGTCTAGAAGTATGTGTCCTAGAAACTCTGAGCCAGAATGTGCAGAATGTATAAATAGCTGAGGGTAGTAGGAAGGAATGGAACGATACGGAATGAATGAATTATGTGATTTCCATATCACCCTTGGTTGGCCATGCTGGATTCATGTAAATATACAAACTGTCTTATCCCACGACCTACACAAAATGCTATACAAAAGGGAATGCATCAAAGAATAGTGGAAGTAATCTTGCATCTTCCAGTGTTTCCTAGTGGAAATATCTGTTGGAAATAAAATCATGATCTCACATAGCCTTTAAATGTAATTGTAGGTCCACACATTGTGGACGTTAACATTACAAAACCTGCTAAAACACTGTAGTCAATGTAAGCAAGCTATAAGGTCGAGAAATATGAGACATACAGGGAGAAATTAACTTACACCCTTAAGTGTGACATGTCACTAAGTCAATTTTCATGAAACTCAGCTTGCTCACCTTTTTGTGAAGAAATCCTATACTGAATTTCATGAAAATCTGAAAGATGGTTTAGTCAGTGATACTAGTTTAGAAGCAGATGGACAGACAATATCTGCAAATACGTGGTCTGTACAGAGCAATAAAGCCAGAACCGAAGGTTTAAACGTAGGTGCAACAGTAATGCTATCTCCATTCTGACTCTGTTAATCATCATCTTGAAGACTTCTGATAATTGAAAGCTTAGTTTCAACTATACGAGGAGTGCAAAAGTGGAAATCTAAATGCAGCCACACACAGTAGGGTATGATAATGCAGTCATCACAAAAATGCTGCATGTGCATCTGCAGGAAGATAGGGTTGCTTGGATATCACAAATATGCTGCTTCTGCACTGCAGTTGTATTTAATCTTATTGGCTACAGAGTAGGCTACGTTAACCATTTAATTTTACAAATTTGTTCAACAACTTTTTACTTTCAAAACCAATGGACAAGTAAATATTATAGACAGAGCTTTCACACCAGCTACAGGGGCTGGAAAAAAGCTGTGTGCACTTGTATCAAGGCCCACAGGCCAAAAGTTTCTCACTCCTGCACAAAATTAAAGGGGGGGAAGCCCTGGAGAGGGGGGGGGGGCAGAGAACAAGAAGGGAGAAAAAAGAAAAGAAACAAGAGCAAAGAACACAATGTGAGAGCTATAGCAATGTAACAGAATGTACAACAGGGACAGAATTGTACTGGCACACATATGTAGATCAAAATCAATTAATCAGGGATAAATAATGCTGAGTATAGTGAGAAATGAGAACGAAAAGAAAGAATATGGAATTGTATGAATGGTATATGTGGTTCCATCACTGATCATTGACGAATCAATTCCTTAGGCAGTACCATAACAAAATATCACTACAGCTACTTTCCTATGGTCCATTATGTTCTCATCTGTGTCTTACCTATTCTTACAAGTGGAAAATGAAAATGATGCAGCACTACGTGTCACAAACTGGCATTCCTCAGACTGTAAGCTAGCATCAAAATAAACCTATATGTATGCCACATGGCATCAGAGGAAAGAATTCTGCCATTTTAATGGAGTATGTTTTTAGGTTTCCTGGGAATATGTCAACAGGGAAATGCAGGTTTAATGTGCTGATGAAGTGACACAATGTTTCACATAAATGGAAACGGAAATCCAATAGTAAGAAAGCTGCAATTGGTGGTTCTTAAGGAAACTGGGAAGCACTGATATGAAGAAAAATGATATATACTGGGACTTAGTGTTCAACACCTAAAAATGAGAATACAATGTTATGCCTGTTCTTTGTCTTTTCTTTTTTTTTTTTTGAGTTGTACATTATCTTGGCTGTACATATCAATACAACTATTGTTTTGTTCTGTCTTTTATAACACTGTTATTAGTATATCAGACAGTTTACAATTTGCTCATAGAATTGTAATGGCAACTGTAACTTTAGGCTTGTTACACAATGAACAAGGAGGCTGTATGGAGAACACTAAAGGTTCAAAGGTTAGCACTTGTATGGATACTACTGACTGAGCAACCTGAAGACTGCTTCTGCCAAGGACATGCCTAACAAAGCTGTAAATTCTCTCTTTTTAACTTTACTCCTTTTTACTGAAATGTTTGTATTATTTAAACATAGTTTCTTCCAAAATTTGCTTCTTATAAAATTAAAGAAATTATATAATATTTATGTATAAAATATATCACTGGAACAAGAATATCTAACTTAACTATGACCTTGAAAATTGTGTAGTTTTCTTTTAAAGTAAAGCACAAAAATACAGCATATCCAAACTGATTTTGCTATGTTTCTGGTCTGAAACAATACAGTTAAGTCTGACAGTTTTAGTGGAGGGTAAGTACAGGATGTTCATATGACACTACACATTTGCCAACTATATAAAGGATAGTTTCAACAAGAAGTTTATACCTCAAAAGTGGAGTGAGGAAGAAAAACACTTTGACAAACATACAAATACACTAGGGCACAATCACATTCAACAGCGTAGCTTTGTACAGCATACACAACAATTAGTACAGAGTCTCTCCTTTACAGACGCGCCTAGGGCTTGTCACATTTCAAAACACAGAAGTAATCAGACTACACCTGTGTATCACTTGATCAAACTCAGGTTTTGCACCACCTTTACTGTTATATAAAAGGGAAATTAAATCCTGGCATTCATATTTTTGAATGTCCCTTGCATTACAAAATTTTTGTGATGTGTGATTTAGAAAATTCAATGAACAGACTATAATTTTTACAAATTAACACACCAATGTCAACATGTATTTATCAAGCTGAATGTTTTTTGTATTTGACTCTGACTACACTGAAAATTATTGATCACAGCATAGCAATACTGCAAATAAACAGTATTCGTTTGAGTATAGAGTCCAATTTCTATTTTGTCTATATCTTTGGCTCACTGTAAAGCTTTACCCTTTCTATCAACAAATGTTAATAAGTTTACATGAAAATATAATTTCAAATTAAGAAACTGGAAGCCAAAGTGATGTGTCACACTCCTCAAGTCAGAGTACAGTTTATGTAATAAAGCCTGGCAGTGGTTCTTGAATCTGTTTATTAAAGTATGAATTCCCCTGTGCCATATCCTGAGCAATAACAGGGCATGTGGTGTCAACACATCTACTCTAACAATCTATTTGTCTGGCCAATGGAATGGTGAATTAATGGAAACAGAGTTACACAGCATGTGGAGCAGGATATGACATCGAGGTTTGTGTACCAGTCTGGAAAATGTTTGGAGCTTGACGAATACTACATGTTTATGACAGTGATCACTCCACTACCACATCTTTATACACTATATGTCTATAGTGTAATAACAAAAACGAAATGTACATTCCTGGGGAACAGGTAGGAGGGAGAGGGTGAAATTATTTTTATAATGCTTAAATATTTCAACTTTCCTTCAGTGGAAATAACAACAAACGAGTATTGTCCATGCACTAAAAATGGGGATTCATGCAGCATTAGTACGGGAAGCTTAAGATCCCTTTGAATGCCATGTAAAAGACCAGATTTTTTTCACCATTTACAACTACAAGACTGAGCTCTCATGTAACTAATTGGCCACCAAGACTGAACAAATCCCACGTAACTTAATAACAAAGTTATGCCTATGGGGCACATTTCATGTATCGTTGATGAAAGGAAGTCACCGAGTAGACCAGCATATGATGTATGGAGAATGACTCATGGCATGGGGAAAAACATGACATGACTAGTTTCCACTTTTTAGGGGAGACTTTCAAACACAATAGAACTGAAAATGTCAATTTTTATCTTCACTCTAATGACTGTATGCTGGTCCCACAATGTGGTTGTTATAACATTTAATGCTTTTTGTTTTTTTACAAATTTGTTTCTTCAGAATTAAAATCTAAATGAGGAACTATCTAGAGTTCATACACGCATGCATGAATGCACACATGCATACCAACAAATTCATCCATTCATTCATGCATGCAT